>MDTA01159227.1_pt1 | contig 10420 bp, 12 predicted proteins | sample 811151 | NCBI WGS metagenome assembly MDTA01 (sample SAMN05326648, study PRJNA326480) | marine metagenome | isolation source: seawater | place: Indian Ocean: South | collected 2010 | reverse complement strand
TGGACTTATAATGTTTTTTGATTATGAAAAGAAACCCAAAGAAAATATAGAGGAGTATGAGGTTGTAAGAGGACAAGAAATCTTTATACCTCCCCATCAGTGGTCAGAGATGCTTGATAAGTTCACTCGTGATGAGATCATCACTTATCTATCAAGTAAGATGGAGGGTCTGCCTTTCCCTTACACTAAGTACACTCCTCAAGAGGTGCATCGAGACTGGTTAGATGTTCAGTCTGATTATATGCCATCAGTTATAGGAGAATGGGGGTTGCCTAGATGTGAGATAAATGATCCTCACACTTATCGTGGGAGATATGTTTACTTTGCTCCTAACAACAAAGGACTCAAAGTATCTAATCAGTACACCGAGTTCGCTAGGGTACTAGTAGACCACCGAGAATATAAATGTGCTATGACTCAATGGACTCGCAAAGGTATGAAAGGTAATAAAAGATACTTTTTAAGACCCTTCTTTACCCTGTACGACAGGTCGAAAGGGGTTAATAGCAAAATGTTCCGAAACGCTATAAATATGGCTTATTACATACCCTCACAGTTCAAGCCTACTCTAGCCAAAGCCATGTATAACTTTTTCGGAGCGAAACGAGTCCTAGATTTCTCAATGGGATGGGGAGATAGACTCGTTGGGTTCTTAGCTTCTGACGCTGAGTCTTATGTCGGGATTGACCCTAATACTAAGCTCCACGAACCTTACCGACAAATAGATGCTTACTGCAACACAAGTAAGGAGACTAGGTTCATCTGTTCCCCTGCCGAAGATGCAGACTTATCTGATGTTAAAGTAGACTTTGTATTTACAAGCCCACCTTATTTCGACACCGAAAAGTATAGCCAAGAAGAGACTCAATCATGGAAGCGTTATCCAGAGACAGAGGATTGGCTTAATGGCTTCCTTTACCCCACACTCAAGAAATGTTGGGAGGTGTTAGAAGAAGGAGGTCGGATAGCAGTAAACATATCCGATAAGGTGTACGGAGATATAAGGGTGTGTCAGTCTATGATCGAGTACATGGAGTCTATTGGAGCTACTTATGAAGGTGTAATCGGTTATCGTATGTCAAAAAGACCAGGTAATCACCACTCCTTAAACGATGAGTTATCCAAGATAGATGTTTTCTGCGAACCGATTTTCATTTGGAGCAAAGGCTCTAACCCACCCGAACCTAAGTGGCATCAAGATAACTATTTCGGGGTATAATCTTATAAGGTGTAAGTTAACCCATACATTCGGTATTTAATATGAAAAACTACAACATTTTGGACGAGTCTCTGTTTTTGAACTCTGCCAACGAACTTTACCTCTCACCCGATGAAGTAAAAAAGATAAGAGAGCTACATGATGTTGAGGACATCATCAAGGTCTTAGGTGCTATCGTAGATAAGATCCCATACCCATTCTCAAACTACACACCTTCACAACTCAACTCTGACTTTAATGCCCTCAAAAATTCCCACTTAGAGATTGTTAAGGGCGAATGGGTTAGTCATCGACTGAACGATCAGATTGATCTGTTTTATGATGGTGAGTGTATTAGGTTTCCGAAAGCAAAAAATGCAGGGAGTAAAGTATCTAACCAAGAGACAGAGAGAATGAGATTGTCCACACCTACAAGATACCCTAGCTTAGTAGACTTGTGGGGTCGGGAGCGAAAGTACTGGCTAAAGTACCTCTTCAATCCTAAGATGTGGAATGGTGAGGTAACGGTCAAGAAGCTGAAAACTGCGATACAAGGTCAGCATTATGCTTCTCAGTTTAAACCCCTCATCGCTAAATCCCTATACGATGCGTTTGGTGCTAAGAATGTACTAGATTTCTCAGCAGGGTGGGGAGATCGCTTAGTTGGCTTTCTTGCTAGTGATGCCGAGTCTTACATCGGTATTGACCCAAGCACCCAACTCCATGAACCATATCAAAGGATCGTAGACTTTTGTAATACAGGTAAGCCCACAAGATTTATTTGCTCACCTGCCGAAGATGTTGATTTTACTCAACTAAAATACGACTTTGTATTCACCTCCCCTCCGTACTTTACGATTGAAAAATACAGCCAAGAAGAGACTCAAAGTTGGAAACGATACCCAGAGATCAACTTGTGGCTTGAGGGCTTCTTGTTCCCTACCCTTAAAAATATCTATGAGTCTCTCGATGAAGGTGGGCGAATGGTTGTAAACATTAACGATGTTTTTACAGGCACAGGGAAAAAAGAGATCTGCTTACCTATGCTCAAATACATGGAGTCTCTAGGTGTCCACTATGAGGGTGTGATTGGGTATGAGATGTCTCATAGGTCTACAGGGTCAGTGGAAAGTCATTCAATGCCTTTTTGTGAGCCTATGTTCGTTTGGTCTAAAGGTGAAGTTTCCAAACCTAACTGGAACCCATACTTGTTCTTTGGTGTGTGAGGTCGGTGATGTGGGAAAACCTTGATGTATCCAAGTTAGATGTATTGACTCCATATATAGAGTCTGCTTTAGAAAGGGATCTTTTATACTACAATCTTAACCCTTTCGAGTTCTTAGCCTTTAAAACAAAAGGCAACTTGTTCAAGATTGAAAACAATACCTTACATTTTGGTTGGCATGGTGTTATAGGAGCTAGGTTCTTAAAACTCTACTTTCCCCCTATTCATTTGTATGGTGATGAGTCTGTAGAAAGGGAAGCAGTTTTAAAAGCTACAAATGAGGGATGTTCTTTATGGGTCGAAAAGGAACACTCAAAAGTCTTAGGGGTTAAAGCCAAAACAGTGTCCGAGTATAGAGGTGCTTACCAACCGATATACCATAGAGACTATCAACTCGCAGGTAAGAAGTATAAGAATATGAGGAGAGATAGAAATCGACTCCTCTCTCTCATTCAAGATGGTGAGATCGAGTTCATATTCGATTACCCCTTAAAGGGTCTTACAAGACTAAATAACGCTTGGTTAGATCAAACAGGTCGTAAGACATCTATCTTTGACTTTTGTCTACAAAATGAGACACGACTCAAAAGTAGGATCAAAAACCTAACCATACTTAACAGAGTAGGTGATCCTATAACATCATCTATGTATGCTATTTACTCTCCCGACAAGTGGCATTGCATAGGGGCGATTTCGGATTATGAGAAGTGTCCTATGGGGGGGTTGCAGAGGCAGTCTGATCTACATCTCTTTGACTTGGACGAAAAAGTCAACTTAGTGATGGTTGGTGGGTATAGCTATAAGGAGCTGAAGTTCTCTAAAAGGTCATTACCTCATAGCGTTTATAGACTATGCACATTACCCTCGAATATACCAGTTACGAAAGATGTGTGGGAGTCTTTCAAACCAAAGCAACCGACTTATTTTGGAGTGTGAAAATGTGGCAATACTTAACCCCCAAAGACTTTGAAACTCTGATCCCTTATTTACAGAGTGCAATCCAACGAGGGTGGAAGTATTACGACCTCTGTGTGATAGATCGTATGTGGTGTTATAATAATCAAATCCTCTTCAAGATAGAGAACGACATATTATATGTGTCTCGATTACACCGATTTATCAATAACTTGATACATAAAATGCAGTTCCCTCCAATCCACTTGTACGGAGATGAAGAGATTGAAAAGCAAGCCTTGCTAGGAGCTTTGGAAATAGGTGTGTCAGTAAACGCTACAAAGCAGGTCGCAAAGGATATGGGGTTAAAGTACACCTTAATGAGTCAGTGGGATGGTGGGTGTGAGGTCGTTTATACAAAAGAACACCTCAAAATGGATGGGAAGAAATATGCGAGAAGAAGAGGTGAACTGAATAAGATCAAGAAAATGATTTCTAATAATCAACTAACTATCAATCTTGATAACAACATACATTCTTTATACGGACTGTTTGAAACATGGAAAAAACAACAGGGGTATAAGACAGGTATGTATGACTACCTCCTAAAGAACAATGAATACCATCCCTACTTAAAAGTCTTTAGTGTGCGTAGCTCTGATAAAATTGTATTTGCATCGGTTTTTTTAGAGATAGAGAAATCTACTTGGTTTGCTCCTTGCTCGATGACTGATTTTGAGAATACTGTCAATGGGTTTCAAAGACTCTCTAAACTGATTGTCTTAGATCAACAAGATGAACTAGAAACGATCATAGAGGGTGGATGGGTTACCGAAGAAATTAAAAGAGGAAAGACAGCAATCCCTCACGATATATGGAGGATCGCTAAAATCATAAGCCCTAAGAAACTCACTAAGAGCGAGTGGGAGAGCTTTAAGCCACAACCAAACACATACTTTGGAGTTTAATATGTTATTTGAAACAACCTTTAATGCCGAGACTTTCTACAAGAAGTTTACACCAATCTTAAAGGAGATCTCTGTACCAAAAAACTTAGTACCATTTGCAGAGTGTTTATCCGAGTACCACGAACTAGACTTAGAGATTAGCGTTGAACCTAAAGTCTTTGTAGAGCCTCAAGATGGAGGCGATCAAAAAAAGGCAATCGTTCTTCTCTCTGGAGGGATTGATAGTGCATGGTGTCTCTTATGGGCTTTAGAGCAAGGGTTAACTCCACAACCTTTATTTGTAGATGGGCTTAACGCTTCTCAAAACTCTCGTGAGCGTAAGGCTGTTCAAGTCTTATGTGATAAATTAGGTTTGCCCCTCATTACATACAAACACCCGACACACCTCAAAAAATTACATAAAGACCCATCTAACATTTTCAAAGTACCAGAGAGCTTTGTGAAACTACAGTATGCTCTGATGTCAATCAAAGATGACATACGAAAAGAAGGCATAGCAGGGGTCATTGTTACCTGCCCTACTAACCAACCCGAATACATCGACCCTACTGCACCTAAGAAAGAGAATGGAGAACCACTGACATGGTTTCAAGACTCAGAGGAGTCTATGGAAACTTTCTTACCCTTCCTCTCCGATTATATCGGGTGGGATTTTAAAGGGTATTACCCTGTGATTATGAAAGAGCAAAAGATCAAAGCTCTCATGGACAAGGGGCTATTTGAAGATACCTGTTCCTGCGTTTGCAACCCGATGTTTTTTTCGGGGCATCGAAAAAGGTCAAAACCAAAGTATTCCAATATGTGCGGAGTATGCTGGAAATGTAAAGAAAACCTAGCGTTCATTAGTAAACTCAACCTAGAAGATGACCAAGAAAATGTTGTTGAAGATCAAGAAGAAGCTCAAATGAAACCTTGGCAAAAAGGATATGAGCTAGATTATCTTAAGAGCGTGGAGCGTCAGTTTAACGCATATAATGATTTGTGCATCTCACCGTTCCTACAGATGAAGAAAAATAAAGTTGCTGACCATTTACACGATGGAACTTTAATCCTTAAAGACGGATTTAGATGCATCCTTAAACGATCCAAAACTAGAACAAGTATAAAAGTTTACTCCAATAGAGATCACCACCTCGCTTATAAAGATGTAGGCGAGTTCTCGATGGATAAACTAGTCATTGACGATGTAAATGAGTTTAAAAAATACTGTGAGCAGATTGAACAAAACATTTGGGTCATTAGTTTTGACTCGATTGAAGAAGATCTCATCTCATGTGGGTTTGTTAAGATAGGGTATAAATACACCTCATTTGGTGATGATCTCGCTGTGTTCCTTTTGCAAAAACAAACTGATTTCTTTGGTACTGACTCAAATAGACTCTGCTTTAATGACCCTTTAGAAAGGGCTACCTGTGTGAAACTCGACTCCAACTTTGAGGTTGAGTCCATCGCAGATAAGTTAAATACTTACGAGTTCAAGAAGCATTACTCTAACTACAATAGTGGAGGTTGGTCAGCAATCAGCTTAAGAGGATTTAGTGATGACCCTTCTTTCATCATTAAACCAGAAGAGATGAATGACAAATGGACAGAGCAAAACTCCGAGATTGATTTCTACTTGAGAGACACCGAAGCGTATGAATACTTTAGCGAGGTAAGGGAGATCATAAATACAGTCGCCCCGAACCAAAAAATAGAGAGAGTGAGAATAATGAAGCTCGCTGAGGGTGCTGAAATCAAAAAGCACACAGACCTTGTAGATCCAGATTGTGGTGTCGGTGTAGGAGAAACAGCAAGGTTTCATGTGCCGATTAAAACAAAAGATGCTGTCTTTGAGGTGTGGGGTCAAAATGGTAAAGAGTCATTTACCTTAGAAAAAGGATCTTTATGGTATCTCGATACAAGAAAACCACACCGAGTTATCAACCCAACATCCGACCGATACCATCTCGTTTTTGATGTCTTTGTAGACCAAGAAATAAGAGAACATATCCAAAGGTGTATCAATGTACTTTGAATACAAAACCAAACTTAATTCAATAGACGACATCAACTACATTAAAGATGGTTATCTTCACATACTCCCTAATGAATGGAGTATGCTTCGTGAGACATATAGTAAGGAACAGATCAAAGACCATCTAGCACCCATTGTTGAGTCTTTGCCCTATCCGTACTCCGAGTACACAACTGACTTTGCGAAGAATGATTTCATAAGTCTCAAAGCGAAAAAAGACCCATTCGTATTTGAAGAATGGATCGCACCTCGCCAAGCTACACCCTTAGATACAACTTATCTAGGTAAATATATTTACCTTAACAGTTATTACAAAGGTAAGTCGGTATCTAATTTATTCACTCAAGAACAAAGGATGAAATGTAGCTATCGCAAACAAGGAAACTCACCCTATGATGAATGGGTCAACGCTAGTAGAAGCAACTCGTTCCTACGGTGCTTCTTCGGGATTTGTGAGAATGACATATATGAGAGAGGTGGGGTCAATAAGCAAACCCTAAGACGAGCACTAAAGATGCACTCCTATACTGCGAGTCAATTCAAAGCAGAGTCGGCTAAAGCCCTCTATGATCTGTTTCAAGCTAAAAGCGTCTTAGATTTCTCAGCAGGGTGGGGAGATAGGCTTGTTGGGTTCTTAGCTTCTGACGCTGAGTCTTATGTCGGGATTGATCCTAATACTCAGCTCCATGAACCCTATCAGCAAATCGTCAACCTCTGTGATGCAAGCAAAACAACTAGGTTCATCTGTTCTCCTGCCGAAGAAGCTGATCTATCTGATGTAAGCGTAGACTTTGTGTTCACGAGTCCTCCTTATTTTGACATCGAGAGGTACAGTGAAGAGGAAACTCAGTCATGGAAGCGTTATCCAGATCTTAAAGATTGGGTCAATGATTTCTTACTCGCAACACTCACCAAATGCTGGTCTGTACTTAAAGAGGGTGGCAGGCTCGCTATCAACATCGCAGACAAAAAAGGCGAGGACATCTGCACACCGATGCTTGACCACATGAGAAAATTAGGGGCTACATATGAAGGTGTGATTGGCTATCGTATGTCCGAGAGAGGGGGTCAGAAAACAAACCTACCAACTTGTGAACCAATCTTTGTATGGTCAAAAGGAAAAGCACTAGAGCCTAAGTGGGATAATGAAAACTATTTCTTCTAAGCTCATATAATACAAACAAGGAGTAATACGATGACCTTAGAAGAAATGTTAAATAGAAATCGTGAGCAGTTGCAACGGAAGCAGGGCGACTACCTATATTTCATTCAGTCAAGCAAAACAGGAATGATAAAAATAGGTCGATCTAAGCACCCCAAGAAGAGGCTCAAGCAACTTCAAACAGGCAACTCAAATACGCTTCGCCTTATAGCCTCTTTTGAAGGTTTAGGGTGGAGGGAAGCCCACCTACATGAAGATCTGAAAAAGTGGAGGATAAGGCAGAATGGTGAGTGGTTTCACCATGATTGTGTCGGGTCGATCCCCACTGATCTATATGAGATGATCGAATGGGGAGCGTTCGATGACTGGTGGAAGGCTTAACTTATCTAGTCTCACTCTTGAAACTCTTAAGAATGTCATTCCAGTTATCGGAAACCTCCTCTTGGGCCCACAGGTTACCAGAATCAATACCTTCTGTAATGAGGCCATAATATAATCCACCCTCTAAAGATACGATGTGATACATAAGTCTTGGAGATAAACGACTTCTACCAGTCTGTTCGATTTCAATAGTATGAGGATTGATAAAGGAAGATCTTTCTCTTATCTTGTATTCGGATTCAATCTTTTTAGCTATTTCTTTAGCGGCGGATGTGTTGCCAAGCCACCGTTGAGCTACCCGACTTCTTTGATTTTCAAGTTTTGCGACTCTCATTTCAAGGTTTTTAATTACTTCACTGGTTGATCTTCTCATTGTGTCAATCCTTTCATATATAATATGCAATATACACATAATAAAAGGTCTACAAATGAAACTAGAAGAACTGCTTAGAAGAAACCAAGAGAGATTAAGAAAGCAAGACCTGTACTTCATACAATCAAGTAAGACAGGCATGATTAACTTAGATGTCTTTTCTCCAATCAAAAGGATAAAGTTTATAAGTTTTCTCAAGAACTTTCCCAGTAATCTGAGATTTGTAAACTGCGTCAGTCACGATGATCGAATCAAGATACTCCTCAATAAACTCAATGACCTCTTTTGGGGATGAAAAGTTTGAAAGAAAAACTTGCTTCACTTCCTCTGCGATTAGACCTGCACCATTTTGCTTATATTGACTCGTAGCGGAGGTGAGTTTAATCCTTCTACTTTTAAAGGCTTTTCTGATTTCAGAAAGTTGAGCTAAAGTTAGTTTTTCAAATGTCTCATAGACATTACTAGTAGAGGATTGACGCTCAAGTCGGGCGATACGACCTTCAAGGTTGCGAATGATTTCTGAGGCTGATCTTCTCATATCAGTTCTCCATTTTGGTTTAAGGTTAAAGAGATCACTTATGAGAAGCTATAAAGAAACTATAAATCTACCACCATGAGGTATAGATAACTTCATATCCATCATCAATGGCTTGCAAAGCCGACTCTATAAACACTCCTGTTTGAGTTTCATCATACCTGCTACTAACTCCCCAAAATGACCCTGTTGCTGTTTGCAGATTTGTATAAGCCTCTTTGAGTCTTAACAAGTCCTCTTTGTCTAGGGAAAGCTCTACGCAGTTGAAAGTATCAGCTTCCCCTCCTTTCTCGTAGTACAGCTCGGACATCCAACCCTCAAGATCAGCGTGTTTACGCCAGTACATGATTTGAGTGTCTTTTTCATCTTTTTTGCGAGTAAACGCATATTGGTCTAATCCCATTTACTTCTCCTAGTCAAAGCGTTTATGGTTCATTCCGATCAAAGTGTTTGGGTAAGTCTACGATGTCGATACCACAGATACCTTCTTGGTCTGTAAATAAGCCCAAGTGGTTTGAGGGATCATAAGCCTCAACCCAATGGTGATCTTTTTTAGGTCGGCTCATGTCGTAGTAAAGGCTTATTCCGTATCCGTCATAGGTCTTTGCAAACCAGTTAAACCCAGAAGAACCGTTAGGCTTTGGGTCTTTGCCCACAAGGTAGCTGATTGCTTCGACCTCTCTCATGATGATCTCCATGCCTTTATTAAAGCGATTATGATAGATACCTCTAGTACCCCACAGATTAAAGCGTATGACATCATTTGTCCTTTCTAGTCCAAGCGTCAGTATTCCAAGAACCTGTCCAACTAGACTTTGTTGGATTAGACCAACCACTTGAGTAAGCAGGTTCAAACACAGGTTTTGGCTTTGGTTTTGTGAGAGCTATACGCTGTACCTCCCAAGAGTTACAACCTGTCTCATCACAGATGTACTTGGTCTTGATGAAGCGATGCTTCTGACCTTTTACGATCCCGAACTTAGGGTGATCCTTACGAGCGACTACCTCTTTGTCCACGAACACAGCGAACCAATAACCATCCTCGTATTCATAGCCACAGTCAGCGAGATGAGGTCGAGTGTAAGGACTCTCATCATTGAACTCACTCATTACTTCACGATAGTGATCCCAAGCCATGCTCATGTCTGTTCTCCTTGTCAGAGTTGGTGAGGTTCATTCCTCATGTAAGGTTATAGATAAGGGGTTACGCTACTTGTCTTTTTCCCAAGGATAAGGGTCGTTAGCTTTTGGCCAGACTCCCTTTTTTAGAGCCTTCTTCCTTTTCTTTTCCTCTTTTTTTCTGAACTCCTCCATACGAGCGTTATAGACTGCCCAACCTGGCCATATGACCGTACCATCTTCGTTCAAAGGGAAGCTGTTATAGGGAGGTGGGAGAAGATCACGAAAGCGACCATAGACTCCACCTCCAAGTAAAGATTGAGGACGATGACCTCCATCCCCCTCGTGTAAGTCGAGAGGCCACTCGTCTTGCTCATAGAAGCTGGTTGGGTAGTTGTGGTAGTTGTTCTTCACGCTTCTTCCTCTTAGTGGGAGTGAGGGTTGGTGGGCTTCATTGCCCTTACACTAGGTAATAGATAAGGGGTCACAGATCCCCGACTTTACTTTACTCGCCAACAACCCAATTACAGAACATTGCGTAGGCGAGG
>MDTA01126234.1_pt1 | contig 10420 bp, 10 predicted proteins | sample 811151 | NCBI WGS metagenome assembly MDTA01 (sample SAMN05326648, study PRJNA326480) | marine metagenome | isolation source: seawater | place: Indian Ocean: South | collected 2010 | reverse complement strand
TAAATAAGTTTAGCTTTTTTTTTACTCATCTTTAAATTATACAATATAATTCTTTACATGAATATTGGATTAATAGGTAGTGGTGGAAGAGAACATGCAATATGTCAAAAATTATATGAGTCAAAATTATCAAAAAAAATTATATGTTTTCCTGGAAATGCGGGAACATCTAAAATTGCGACTAATGTTAATATAGATATATTAAACTTTAAAAAACTCCTTAGTTTAATAAAATTTTATAAGATTGATTTTGTAGTGGTCGGCCCAGAGGAGCCTTTGGTGAGAGGATTAGTAGGCTTTTTGGATAAAAATAAAATTAAAGTATTTGGGCCTAGTAAATATGCGTCAAAGCTTGAAGGTTCAAAAGCTTTTATGAAGCGGTTATGTAAACAAAATAGAATTCCTACTGCAGATTATAAAATATGTAAAAATCAAAAAGATGTAATTAATTTTTTAAAAAAAAATAAATTTCCGGTAGTAGTGAAAGCAGACGGACTTGCAGCAGGTAAAGGAGTTTCAATATGTAATTCAAAAAAAAAGGTGTTGAGTATTTCTTCAGAGATTTTTAATGGGAAATTTAAATCTTCAAATAAACTTGTTTTAGAGGAATTTTTAGAAGGTGAAGAAGCAAGTTATTTTATTATTGCTGACAAAAATAACTTTAAATTTTTTGGCACTGCCCAAGATCACAAAAGAGTAGGTGAAAATGATAAAGGGCCAAACACTGGTGGTATGGGTGCTTATTCACCAGCTAATATAATTAGTAGAGAAATTGAAAAAAAAATAATTAAAAAAATTATAAAACCTACTCTTTTAGCTCTTAAAAAAAGAGGAAAAAATTATAAAGGCTTTTTGTATATTGGACTCATGATAAAGGATAATGAGCCTTATTTAATAGAATTCAATGTGAGAATGGGCGACCCTGAATGTCAAGTAATTTTGCCAAGATTAAAAACAGACTTAGTAAAAATCTTTAAAGGAACCATCGATAACCAATTAAATAAAATTCAGATTCATTGGCGCAATGAAAAAAGTATGACGATAGTTTTATGTTCAAAAGGATATCCTGGTAATTATAAAAAGGGCAAAATTATTAAGAATATGAATAAAGTCAAATTAGGGAAAAATGATTTTATTTTTCATGCTGGCACGAAACTAGAAAATAAAAAATTGGTATCAAATGGAGGACGAGTATTAAACGTTTCAGCATTAGGAAATAATTTTAAAAATATAAGAAATAAAATTATTAAATTAATAAAAAAAATAAATTGGAAACATGGCTTTTATAGAAGAGACATTGGTTGGAAAGTTATAAAAAAGTAATGAGAATAATAAGTGGAAGATTTAAGGGAAAATCGATTGAGTTTTTAAAAACAACAAAAACTAGACCATTAAAAGATTCTGTAAAAGAGAGTATTTTTAATATTTTAAATCACTCTAATAAGATAAATTTAGATTTTGAAAAATCGAATGTTCTAGATCTTTATTCTGGAATAGGCTCTTTTGGATTAGAATGTTTATCTCATGGAGCTAATAAAGTTACTTTTGTAGAAAAAGATAAGATAGCATGTGAAATTTTAAAAAAAATTTAGTAAAGTTGTCTATTTTAAATCAAGCTAAAATTCTGAATGATTCTGCAGAAAATATACTAAAAAAAAATAACGAAAAATTTGATATTTTTTTTTTTGACCCCCCATTTTTGAATTCTAACTTCATTGATAATCTCAAGCTAATTAAAGAGAAAAAAATCTTTAATAATAACCATTTAATTATTATTCATCGGGAAAAGAACTCTAAAGATAACTTTAAAAATATATTAAATCCCTTAGTTATGAAAGAATACGGAAGATCTAAAATAATTTTTGGTGTATTTATTTAAGAAACTTTTTTGTAAATAACTTTACTTGCTCTACTGCTGGCTGATTAAAAGGATTTATATTTAAAAGTTTGCCAATAATAACAGTTTCTAAAATAAAATATGAAAAAAGTTCACCTAAAGTTTTTTCATCAATTTCTTTAATTTTAAATTCTCTAAAAGGAATTTTGTTAGACGTAAAAGTTCTAGCAAGTGCATTTTTTTGAGCAGTTTTTACTTTATCGATTGTTTTATTGTTAAGATAGCTAATTTTTTTTGAAAATTTAGAAGCTTTGATTTTCTTTTTTGACTTATCATCTTCTGAAAAAATATGAAATAATTTATCCCGCGGTCCATCTAAATATAATTGAAGAAGGCTATGGTGATCTTTGGGCATATTAGAAACTATGGGAAGAAAACCATTTCCTTTTTTACCAAGACTTTCAGCAACTAGTTGTTGGCCCCAATAAAGAAATTTTTCTAATTTTGAACAATAATTTAGAAAGATTAAATTATTAATTTTTTTTTGTTTTAATAAGCAAGCCAATTTAACAGAACTTTCTTTTAAGAATTGTTTATTTCTTCCTTTTAAATATTTTTTTAGATTTGTTCTCAGTAAATTAAAATTTATTCCAAAAAAATATGCTGGTATAATACCTACCTCTGACAGAACGGAAAATCGCCCACCTATAAAGTTTTTGTGCTGAATATAGTATAAATTCAAACTCTCACACAACGAATATAAAAAACTATTCCTCTTTTCAGTAATAATAATGATATTGTTAGAGTCTTTTTTAATAAAATTTAGTGACAAAAGATTTGAAATTGTTTCAAGTGTATTTCCTGACTTTGAGACAACTAAAAAAAGTACATTTTTTGGATTTTCATTTTTTTCAAATTTTCTTAATTTTTCGTCATCTAGATCATTAAAAAAGTAAACATTCTTTTTAACTTTATTTTTTAAAAAGTAATAAATTGCTTCAGAACCTAGTATAGATCCTCCCATACCAATTATTGCAATGGTCTTGTATTTTTTAAATCTTTTAAGATCTTTATTTTTGAAATTAAGTTTATAGTTTTTACTTAAAATATTTAGCGAACTATTTGAAATCTCTAAATCACTACTCAAATTGTTATAAATTTTATTGAATCTTATTGATAAGATTTTAATAATTTTTTTATTTAAATATTTTTTTTGAATATTATTTTTTACTGATATCACTTGCGAATTTGGTTTAAAATAGACTCCTCTGTTGAGGAAGATTTATTTAAATTTGAATTATCTTCATTAGAGGACTTTAAGATTTCTCTAATGCTTTTTTCATCTTTCATTTTCTTGTTATTTTTTTGACCCATAGAATTAGGTTTTGGAATATTATTATAGTCAGGAGGAAGTTCCAAAGGATCCTTCTTCTTAACTAAGAATTCATCGGTTGTTCTTATTTTTTCGTTTTTAAGAACTTTTTTCACATCTTCGGCACTCCCACATGAAATAATAAATATAAAAAGTAAAATTAAATTAAATTTTTTCATTTTTAATTGTAAAAAGATCCTTTGTAATTAATAGTATTATTCCTAAAGTAATAAATATATCTGCAATGTTGAATGTAAACCAGTGAAAGTTTTCATAATGTAAATCAATAAAGTCAGGGACCGCATTAAAGGTAATTCTGTCATAAAAATTGCCTAAAGCACCACCAATTATCATTGAAAAAATAATTTTGTCTAAAATTTTAGACTTCAGTGCTACATACAATAAAAGGAGGATTACAACAGCAATTAAGCTAGAAATTGAATTATAAACAAGTGTTGAATTAGATTTGAATAAACCAAAACCAATGCCTGTGTTCCATAATAAGTCCAGATTTAAAAATTTATTAAAATATAGTTTATTCTCACTCAAATTATTGATTGCTTCTAATTTTGTGTATCGATCTAAAAAAAAAATTATTGGGATTAAAACAAAAAGATATAAATTTTCTTTTATAAAAAAAATTTTGTTTAAATTCTTCAATTTATTAAATATATCCATTCCAGAATTTTTAAATCAAACTTTCACATCGCTTACAAGATTGCTCAAGAATTTTCCAACATCTCGGACATTTATTGCCAGATGCTTTGGTAACTTCAATTTTTAACTCATCTTTATTTTTAGTCTTAATTTTTTCTACTTTAGAAGTAATAAAATATTCAGCTAAATCCAATTTCTCCATCAGCTTGAAATCTTCCTCATTAACTGTAATTTTTATTGCAGCCTCTAAACTAGATCCAATTTCTTTTTTTGATCTTTTTTCTTCAATAGATATGTTTGCCTCTTGTTTAATTTTAAATAGTTTATTCCACTTGTCATTCAACTTATTATTCTTCCATTTTTTTGGTATCTCTGGGAAATAATGTTCATGGATACTCTCATTTTTTTTGTTTAACAAACTGTAAATTTCTTCTGTTGTAAAAACAATTATCGGGGCAAACCATTTTAGTAGACATTCTAATATTATGTTTAAAGTGATAACACAATTTTTTCTTTTTTCTGAAATAATACTATCACAATACAAAGTATCTTTCCTTATATCGAAATAAAATGATGATAAATTTAAAGTACAAAAGTTTAAAAGCTCTTTGTAAAGTTTATGAAAGTTATAATTTTTTAAATTAGATTTTATATTTTGATCAAGAATATATAGTTTATGTAAAATAAATTGCTCTAACTCATCCAAATCTTCGACTTTGATGCTTTCGAAATCCTGTTTTTCATAATTATCCTTGATGTTTCCAAGTAAGTACCTGAAAGTATTTCTAATTTTTCTGTAAGATTCAGCATGTTGGCTTAAAATACTTTCGTCTACTCTAATATCCTCAGCATAATCTGAAGCAGCTACCCATACTCTTAAAATATCAGCTCCATAATTTTTAAGAATATCTTCAGGCGAAATAACATTTCCCAAAGATTTTGACATTTTCATTCCTTTACCGTCTACAACGAATCCGTGAGAAAGAATGCTTTTAAAAGGAGCTTTACCTCTGGTTCCACAGGATTCTAATAAAGAGGAGTGAAACCATCCTCTGTGTTGATCAGATCCCTCTAAATACATATCTGCAGGCCATTTAAGATCTCTCCTTTTTTCTAAAACAAAACTATGTGTTGATCCACTATCAAACCAAACTTCAACAATATCATTTAATTTTTCATAGTCTTTTGGGTCATGATCTCTTCCTAAAAAAACTTTTGAGTCGTCTGTAAACCAACAATCAGAGCCTTGTTTTTCATAAATTGATGCTATTCTTTCAATAACCTTTAAGTCTTTAAGAGGTTGTTTAGTCTTTTTATTTATAAAAATTGGAAGTGGAACACCCCAAACCCTTTGTCTTGAAACACACCAGTCAGGTCTCCCTTCAATCATAGATAATAACCTTTCTTTACCTTTGTTAGGATAAAAAATAGTTTCATTTATAGCTTTGATAGCCTTGTCTCTTAAATTATTTTGCTTCATCGAAATAAACCACTGAGGCGTAGCTCTGTAAATTAGTGGGGCTTTGGATCTCCAAGAATGTGGGTAACTATGGTTTAATTTATCATCTTTTAGTAATTTCTTATGTTCTTTCAATTTTTCGATAACAAGTTTATCAGCTTTAAAAATATGAGTATTTTTAAAATAAGGAATTTCATCTGTGTACAGTCCAGAATTATCCACTGTATAAAGCGAGGGAATATTATTTTTCAAGCATAGGTTAAAATCATCGGGTCCATGACTGGGTGCGCAGTGAACTATTCCAGTGCCTTGCTCAAGATTTACAAATTGTGCTTCTAACATTGGAACGTCATAAGTGTAATCCATTTTTGTGAATGGATGACTACATATGGTTTTTTCAAATTCAGAGCCCTTAAAAGATTTTATTAAACTATAATTTTTAATTTCACACTCTTTTATGATCGTATCTATTAAATTTGTAGCAACAACGATCCTCTTTTCTTTAAAATTTTCGAGATCATTAATTTCTAAAACTGAGTATTCAAGATTACTATTGAAAGCAAAAGCTTTATTCGCTGGAATAGTCCAAGGAGTTGTTGTCCAAATGATTATATTTGTATCTTTTAAAAAATCTTTATTTGTTTTTTTTACCTTGAATGCGACGTAGATTGTGCTTGAGGTATGGTTCATATATTCCACTTCTGCATCAGCCAAAGCAGTTTTTTCGACTGTAGACCACAAAACTGGTTTAAATCCTTGATACAAGCTGCCGTCTAAAAGAAATTTGCCCAACTCTCTTACTATTTGAGCTTCAGCTTCATAGCTCATTGTTGAATAATAGTTTTTAAAATCTCCTTCTACTCCTAATCTTTTAAATTCCTTGATATGAACATCAATCCAACTCTTAGCGAACTCTCTACATTCTTCCCTAAAATCTTTAATAGGCACTTCGTCTTTATTCTTCTTCTTTTTTTTATATTGTTCTTCAATTTTCCATTCTATTGGTAATCCATGACAATCCCAGCCTGGTACATAAACTGAGTCTTTACCATTCATCTGATGAAAGCGAGTTATCATATCTTTCAAAATTTTATTTAAAGCAGTTCCCATATGTATATGACCATTAGCGTAAGGTGGTCCATCATGAAGAACAAATTTTTCTTTTCCTTTAGATATTTTTCTTAACTTTTCAAAAATTTTATTTTTCTCCCAATTTTTTAAGATTAGAGGTTCCTTGGTTGGTAAACTCGCTTTCATTGAAAAAGCTGTCTTTGGGAGTTGTAAAGTTTCTTTAGACATTATTTTTAGCTTTTTTAATATCAATCATTATTTGTTTTTTTAAAAATTTAAAGTTTTTAAATTTTTTTTCTGGTCTTATAAATTTTTTAAAACTCACTTTAATTACTTTATTATATAAATTTTTATTGATTCCAAAGATATTTGTTTCTAATAATAATTTTTGACCTTTAAATGTCGGTCTAAAACCAATATTTGCTATACCGTTTTTATTAAAACTATTAGTTTTCACTTTCACCGAATAAACGCCCAATCTTGGAATTACATAGTTGCCCATGTTTAAATTACATGTAGGAAAACCTATTCTACGACCCCTTTTCTGACCCTTGATTACTCTTCCCTCTACACACCAATTTCTATTTAATAGTTTATTAACCTCAATGATTTTTCCTTGACGAATTTTTTTTCTAATTAATGTTGAAGAAATTATTTTGTTATTTTTTTTAAACGGATTAGTTATCATGTTCTTGTAAGAGTAATTCTTTTGAAATTTTTTAAGAGTAGCGATATTTCCCTTCCTTTTATTACCAAATTTAAAATTTTTACTAACATATAAATATTTACATTTTACCTTATTAAAGATAATTTTTTTAATAAATTTCTCAGCAGTTAATTGTGAAAAATTTTTGGTAAATTTTAAGATTATTAAAAAATCGATTTTCAATTTCTTAAATTGAATTTTTTTTTGCTCTTGTGAATTTATCCTGTGATTTTTGATTTCTTTATTAAAGAACATAACTGGCATTGGTTCAAACGTCATCACACCTAAAGGTAAATTATTTTTTTTAGCTTTATTTTTTGCTTCATGAATTACCTTTTGGTGTCCTAGGTGTACTCCATCAAAATTTCCAATAGCTAGCACACCCTTACGATGCTTGTTTGCTAAGTTAGTATTATTATAAATTTTCATATCACCATGTTAATTCTTTTTGATAAAAATTCGCTTTAACATTATATCTTTTTAAAAGTGTATCAAGGTTAGTATTTTTTCTTAATTCTTTACGATGAACACCTTCAGTTATAAATATACAATCAAAATTTAAATTATTTGCACCTTTAATATCTGTTCTTAAATTATCCCCTATTGCTAGGACTTTTTCATTTTTTTTGAAACACATTTTGTAAACTTCTTTGTGTGGTTTACCAAAATAAATTACCTCTCCACCAAGATCTTCAAATAATTTCGCTATTGATCCTGCACATAACTCTTCGAGATTACCTCTATGAACAGTTAAGTCTGGGTTGGTACAGATTAACGTTTTAGAAATATAATTTTTTAAAAAATTTTTATAATAATTTAAATCTTCACTTTGTTCGTCAAATAAACCAGTGCATAATATAAAATCGCACGAATTTATGTTAGTCCTATTATCTTTTACTTTTTCAAACACTGAAGTGTCTCTTGGAGGACCTAAGTGAAAAAAGGTTTTTCCAAACTTATTTTGATTAATTGCATTCATGGCTGCCTCTCCAGATGTCATGACAAATGAGAGATATTTTTTATCCATGCCCATTTGTAGTAAAAAATTAATTACTTTAGAGCTTGGCCTCGGTGCATTTGATAAAAAAATTACTTTTTTTGAATTATTGTTTAAATGTTCTATTGCCTCCATGGCTTTGGGATTAAGTCTTATGCCGTTATGCATCACGCCCCATAAATCAATTATAAAAGAGTCATAATTTTTAAATATTTCTGATAAATGACCTAGCTCTCTAAATTTTTCCGCTATTTCTAATCTGTTATTTGCCTCAAAATATAGTATTTTCGGGCTTTTTTAATGATTTTTACCCCTTGAAATCTTATTAAAACATACCATATCAGCACTACATTAAAATTTATAGGAGAAAAAAATATGAAATTTAGACCTTTGCACGATAGAGTCCTTATCAAAGTACTTGATAGCGAAGAGAAAACCGCAGGAGGTATTATAATCCCAGATACTGCCAAAGAAAAGCCTCAAGAAGGTGAAGTGGTCGCCGTGGGACCCGGATCAAAAAATGAAAATGGAAAAGTTTCGCCAATGGATGTAAAAGTTGGTGATATAGTTCTATTTGGAAAATGGTCTGGAACTGAGGTGAAAATTGATGGTAAAGAATTTAGCATTATGAAAGAATCGGACATAATGGGAATTTCAAAAAGTAAAAAATAACATTGAGGAGAGAATAAAATGGCAAAAATAATTAAATTTGACACAGAGGCAAGATCAAAAATGCTTACTGGTGTCAACACTTTGGCTAATGCTGTAAAAGTAACATTGGGTCCGAAAGGACGTAATGTTGTGATGGATAAGTCTTATGGTGCTCCAAGAACTACGAAAGACGGTGTTTCTGTTGCAAAAGAAATAGAACTGGAAGATAAATTTGAAAACATGGGTGCTCAAATGGTAAAAGAAGTTGCTAGCAAAACAAACGATAATGCTGGCGATGGAACTACCACTGCAACTATTCTTACACAAGCGATTGTTAATGAGGGACTTAAATACGTTACGGCTGGAATGAACCCGATGGATATCAAAAGAGGTATCGACAAAGCAGTTGAACAAGTAATAGATAAATTAAAAACATCTTCGAAAAAAGTTAAAGCCAACGAGGAAGTTGCCCAAGTTGGAACAATTTCAGCTAATGGTGAAAAATCTATAGGTGATATGATTTCAAAAGCAATGCAAAAGGTTGGTAATGAAGGAGTTATCACTGTCGAAGAGGCAAAAGGTGTTGAAACAGAATTAGATGTAGTTGAAGGTATGCAATTCGATAGAGGATATCTTTCTCCTTATTTTGTTACTAATACTGAAAAAATGACAACTGAACTTGAAAATCCTTTAGTTCTTTTAGTAGAAAAAAAATTAACGAACTTACAACCCATGGTACCATTATTAGAGTCAGTGGTTCAAGCTAACAGGCCATTAATGATTATTTCTGAAGATGTTGAAGGTGAGGCTTTAGCAACTTTAGTTGTAAACAAGTTAAGAGGCGGTCTTAAAGTAGTAGCTGTGAAAGCGCCTGGCTTTGGTGATAGAAGAAAAGCAATGTTGGAAGATATTGCCATTCTTACTGGAGGTCAGGTTATCTCGGAGGATCTTGGTATTAAATTAGAGAATGTTAAACTTGGAGACTTGGGCTCTTGTAAAAAGGTTAAAATCGATAAAGAGAATAGCACTATTGTAGCTGGAGAGGGTAAAAAATCAGACATCGAAGCTAGATGTAATCAAATTAGAGCTGAGATCAATGAAACAACATCTGATTATGATAAAGAAAAACTTCAAGAAAGATTAGCAAAACTTGCTGGAGGTGTTGCTGTGATTAAAGTTGGCGGTGCTACTGAAGTTGAAGTTAAAGAGAGAAAAGACAGAGTTGAAGATGCTCTTAACGCGACAAGGGCTGCAGTAGAAGAAGGTGTAGTTATTGGTGGTGGATGTGCTTTGCTTTACGCTGCTCAAGATTTAGATGGTGTTAAAGTTAAAGGTGATGATCAGAAAGCTGGTGTAGAAATCGTCAAGAAAGCACTTCAAGCTCCTATCAGACAAATTACTGCAAATGCTGGTGTAGATGGCTCAGTAGTTGTAGGTAAGCTTTTAGAAGGAAAGAAAGCTTCTCAAGGATACGACGCTCAAAACGAAGACTATGTAGATATGTTTGCTAAGGGAATTATAGATCCAACTAAAGTTGTTAGGTCAGCATTACAAGATGCTGCATCGATAGCTGGTTTACTTATCACAACTGAAGCAATGATCGCAGACAAACCTGAAGAAAAAGATGCTGGTCCTGCAATGCCTCCAATGGGTGGCGGAATGGGTGGTAT
>MDTA01076844.1_pt1 | contig 10420 bp, 9 predicted proteins | sample 811151 | NCBI WGS metagenome assembly MDTA01 (sample SAMN05326648, study PRJNA326480) | marine metagenome | isolation source: seawater | place: Indian Ocean: South | collected 2010 | reverse complement strand
GGACTAGGTCCTGTTCAAAAAATTGACCCAATCTCTTGTTCGATTATGGCACCAATTTTGAACGCAGTAAGTTCCTCATACGGACGTGCTGAGATTTGTAAACCTAATGGCAATTTATTTTTACTTAATCCCATTGGAATTGAAATAGCGCACATATCGTAGTAATTGATCGGGCGTGTGAAATAACCAGGAGAAATTGATTGATCAACCTCGCTCACAAGAGGAGCTTCAGATGTGGTGGTCGGTGAAAGCAAAGCATCATATCCTTTGATAGAATTAAAAAACAACTTCTGCGCTTCTTTCCTTTTTTTCAGTAAGTTAAGATAATTGTACGCAGTATAATTCCTTACTTTTAACACTCTTTTGCGTACGTCTTCATCCATGGGATTAGAGTTTTCTTCATATAGATGTCCATGATGGTGATAAGCCTCTACTGCAATTATATCACTGATTCTCTCAGAAATTTCAGAAAAATCTATTATCGGTTCATATGTTTCAATAATGGCTCCACTACTTTCTAAAATTTTTATGACTTTGTCATAATGCTTCAAAACTTGGGGAGAACACTGTTTTCGAGCCCTACTATTTATTGTACCAAGCCTTACCTTAGGTAATCGTTCCAAAAAATTAATGTCATTATCAATGAAGGGCTTTACGCTCCTTTTGATTTCTTCCTTTTTTGTCCCAAGCAATACTTCAAACATTACTATCAAATCAGGTATCGACCTTGCCATAGGACCGGGTGTGTCTAAAGTATGTGAAAGAGGCATTATACCATCAGTTGGCACACGACCTTTCGTAACTTTCAAGCCAGTAAGCCCACAAAAGGCAGATGGAAGCCTTACAGATCCTCCGGTATCCGTGCCAATTGCACAAACAGCCATGTTACCCGCCAAAGCAGCTGCCGACCCAGATGAAGAGCCTCCGCAAATCCGATATTTTTGGTTATCCCACGGGTTCCTAGGTGTCCCCATTTTTTGATTTGTTCCCCATCCACCAAACGCAAATTCCACAGTCTTACTTTTACCTAATAAAATTCCTCCCGCAGAAAATAATCGAGAAGCAATAATTGCCGTTGAATTTGCGACCCTATTTTTATATAGTTTAGAGCCGCAGGTTGTAATATGGCCCTCAAGATCACAAATATCTTTCAAGACAAACGGAATTCCATGGAACGGGCCAAGCCAATTACCCTTCGCAATTTGATAATCAGCAGCCTTGGCGGCCCTCATAGCTGAATCAGCATAGGTAGTTTCAAAGGCTTTTATAGAAGCATTATTTTCTAAAATTCTATGGAGATAAAATTCTGTTATCTCACTAGGCTTAAGTGTTTTATTTTCAAACTCCCTAGCAAGATCAGTCAGTTGAAAAAACTCATTCTGCGATTTTGAAAGCACTATTATTTTCTTTCTCCCAACCTTTGCCAGGTACAGCGGCTAGAAGCTCCTGAGTGTAATGATGCGATGGATTTTGAAACATTTCTGATGTAGACCCAACTTCTACAATTTCACCGTATCGCATTACTATAAGTCTATCACAAACCTGCGCTGCTACCCTAAGATCATGGGTTATAAAAATCATTGAAAGATTCATTTTAACTCTAATATCATCAAGAAGTTTTAAAATTTGCGCTTGAATAGATACATCTAGAGCAGATACCGGCTCATCTGCTACCAATACCTCAGGATTAAGCGCTAAAGCTCGAGCAACCCCAATCCTTTGCCTTTGACCGCCTGAAAATTCATGGGGATACCTATCAAAAGCACGACTATCTAGACCAACTATCGATAATAGCTCACGAGCTCTCCTTTCAGCTTCTTCCTTTGAACTGCCTTGAATAATGGGACCCTGAGAAATAATATTTCCTACTTTTATCCTTGGATTCAATGATGCAAAAGGATCTTGAAAGACCATTTGAATTTTACTCCTGAAGGGCCGCATTTGAGCTCTACCCAAATCAGAGATATTTTGTCCTTGAAGTAAAACTTTTCCACTATCATATTCCATTAATTTTATTATGCAGCGTGCTAAGGTTGACTTACCTGAACCACTTTCTCCGACAATGCCTAGAGTTTCACCTTGGAAAAGTTCTAGTGATACATTTTTGACGGCATGTACAACTCTACTCGATTTTCCAATCCCAAAAAAAGTTTTTCCACCTCCAAAGGTTTTATTTAAATTGCTTACAGTTAAAACAGTTTCTTCAGCTTTTTTTCGTGCCGGTCTCGGATTAAGACTGGGGACCGCACCAATAAGTGATTTTGTATAATTGTGATTAGGTTGATTTAAAACATTTTTAACAGAACCTTTTTCAACTATGGAGCCCTCCTGCATAACAGCAACTTGATCGGCTATGTCTGCTACAACTCCAAAATCATGGGTAATAAAAAGTACACCCGTGTTGTATAACGACTGCATATCCTTAATTAACTTTAATATCTGCGCCTGTGTTGTTACGTCTAAAGCTGTTGTTGGTTCATCGGCAATTAGGATTTTTGGATTCAAAGCGAGAGCCATTGCAATCATAGCTCTCTGACGCTGCCCTCCAGATAACTCGTGAGCATATGCGTTTACTATTTGCTTGGGATCAGGCAGATTTACATCATTTAAGAGCTCTACGGCCTTTTCTCGTCGCTCATTTGAATTCATTTTAGCGTGGAACCTAAAGATTTCATCAATCTGGCTTCCTATCGTCATAACTGGATTTAAGGCTGTCATAGGCTCTTGAAAAATCATAGATATTTCGCTACCACGAATTTGTCTTATCCTTTCGTAATCTGCTTGAACAAGATCTTCTTTACCAAAGTTAATTTTCCCAGCTGAAACTTTAACATGAGGGGCGGGTAAAAGAGCCATTATTGCCTTAGCCGTCAAAGATTTACCCGAGCCACTCTCGCCCACAACACAAACCGTCTCTCCTGAATGGAGAGCCAAACTTATATTTTCTATCGCATAAGGTCTATCCGAACCAGGAGGAAGGGAAACTGATAGTTCTTGTATAGAAAGCAATTGATCGTTCATTGGCGCTCTCTTAGACGTGGATTGAGAGCGTCGTTTAGCCCTTCACCTACCAAGTTTATGGCTAAAACCGTAATTAAAATAGCAATTCCAGGGAATGTACATACCCACCAAGCCGAGCGCAGCATTGTTCGACCAGCACCAATTTGAAAGCCCCAACTCATAATATTCGGGTCTCCAAGCCCTAAAAATGCAAGCCCACTTTCTATTAATATCGCTGTGGCAACCATTAGTGATCCAATAACTATAATTGGGCTTAGACAATTTGGTAAAATTTCTCTAACCATAATACGAATATCGCTCATACCTAGAGTGTGACACGCTTGCACAAATTCTCTGTTCTTCAGAGAAAGAAATTCGGCTCGCACCAATCGTGCAACTCCAGGCCACGACACTACAGTTATTGCGATAACAATGCTTTCTATCGAGGGTTTCATAATAGCTACAAGAAGAATTGCAAAAACAAACGAAGGTATGGTCTGAAATATCTCTGTAATACGCATTAAAATATCATCCACACGGCCACCATAATAACCGGAAAATGCACCAAAAATTATTCCAATAAAAACCGCTGCTAATGTTGCTATCAACCCAATTAATAAAGAAGTCTTTGCACCATGCGCTATACCGGATGCGACGTCCCTTCCTAGTGAGTCACTTCCAAGAAAAAATCCGTTTAGTCCAGGTCCAGAAAGCGGCCTCCCAGCAAGTCTAAAAGGATCTTCTGGATAGATAAAACCAGCAATTGAGGCCACAAAAAGTACAAGGATCAAGATTATAAGTCCTAGAACAGCAGATCGATTACGTGAAAACCTTTTCCAAAATTCCATTGCTAATCAACCTCAATTCTTGGATCCAAGAAGCAATAAATTACATCAACTACGAGGTTCACTGCCACAACCAATGCAGAGGATAAAAGAAAGATTCCCAACAATAGATTCAAATCGCGGGCAAACAAAGACTCAAATGCCAGCATACCCAAACCTGGCCAAGCAAATACGGACTCAACTATGACCGAACCTCCAATTAACGCCCCAACCTGAACACCCGCCATAGTCACAACAGGTAACATAGCATTACGTAGAACATGAACAAATGTAATTCTCCTCTCAGAAACACCTTTGGCCCTTGCAGTAACAACGTAGTCTAAACCGTACTGCTCCAGCATAGACGCTCTCATCATCCGCGTATAAAGCGCAAGGTAGAAAAGTGAAAGGGTAATTGTCGGTAACACTAAATGGATAGCAATATCTTTTACTCGATCAAAACCTTCATAGAAAGCAGCTATATTTTCCATTCCACTTGTTGGAAACCATCCTAAATTTAGTGAGAAAACAACGATCATCATCAAACCAACCCAGAAAAGGGGAGTGGCATAAGTTATAAGTGCAAATACAGTGATTATAGAGTCTTTCCAAGTATTAAGGCTTATGGCTGCGAGCAGTCCTAAAATAATTCCAAAACCCACTGCGAGAATAATAGTGCTGACCATTAGCAAAAGTGTTGGCCAAAACCTATCAATAATCAACTTAGCAACAGGCATATCATGCCTAAATGAGTAACCAAGATCAAGCGCCAAAACATTTTTTAAATATACTGCTAATTGAACTGGAAGAGGTTGATCTAATCCAAATTTTTTTCGTAGTTCAGCCATGTATTCTGGGGTCGCAGATCCCGCCTCGCCTGCTAAAACATCAACGGCATCTCCATCAGCCATGTTTAAAAGAAAGAAGTTTAGTACTACGATCGCCAAAATTATAGGAATTCCCTGCAACAAGCGTCTCGATACATATCGAAGAATTTTAGTTGATCTATTCATAAATAATACTACTTGCTAAATTGTTAATAACAACAGTCACTAGTTCTTAGGTACTGGCGGGCCTTTTGCCCGCCAGCAAAGAGGCGTGTTAAAGTTATTCGTCTAACCACGCATCACCGAACGAAGCGTATGCACCCATTGCTGAGCCATATGCGTCTTTCAGTTTAGTGTTGTATACGGTCAAGAATTCTAGCTCGAAAAGATTCACTACGGGCATATCCTCAGCTAAAATCGATTGAATGTCTTTATAAACAGCAGCCCTTTTTGTTGGGTCCGGTTGAGTCATACCCTGTCTCAACAAATCATCCAATTTCGGGTTGCTGTAGCGTGAAGAATTTACAAAGTGTGTACCTTTTCGGATCATATTAGTTCCATAATGTCGATGAACTCCAAGCACAGGATCAGCAAGCTGATAAAAATAATTGAGGTTCATTTGGAAATCATAATTATGATAGATCCTCTTTAACCATGTAGGTACATCTTCGTAACGTAACTCGACCTGGATACCAATATCTCCAAGGGCCTGCTTAAGATATTCACCACCACGGCGCCAATCCTCTCCATAGGGTATCAAATCAAGAATACCCTTGATTCTAACACCGTCAGAGTCTTTTGCATATCCAGCATCATCAAGAATTTTGTTAGCCGCAGCCGCATCACCGTTGGCAGGATAATTCGGCATTTCGGCATGAAGCCCGGTAGCCTTAAAATTACTTGAAAGCGCACTGGTTGCGGGCTTTCCATAACCAAAAAAGATAGTATCAATCATAAATCGTCGATCGATTGCCGTAGAAATGGCGCGACGAACAGCGGCATCCGTAAAGGGGCCTTCCTTTGTATTAAACTCCAACAATGCCATTGGGTTAATCATTGAATACCCATCTGTCGTTACATCAATATCATCACGGTCTTTTAATCGAACCGCATCAATATTTGGTACAGCGTTATATGCTGCGTAAAGAACTTCACCGTTTTCCATCGCTGCCGTCCTAGTTGATGCGTCTGGAACAAACCGACCAACAATTCGATCTAAATATGGACCTTTGTTACCCCAGTAGTTCTCATTCTTGTCCAGTCTAATATACTGTCCCTTTTTCCATTCATTGAATGTAAAGGGTCCAGTTCCAACAGGACTATTACCCAATGGTGCACTTTTAAGATCTTTTCCCTCTAAATGATGCTTTGGAACAATTGGCGACTCGTATCCGGCGAACGCTCTCATCATATACGGAGCGGGGTTATCGAGATTAAAAATCGCTGTGTGATCATCAGGAGTGTCGATACTTGATACTTCTTTAAACGAGTTAGGACCCCGAGGATGAACTTTCTTCAATACGTCCATAATCGTAAACTGGACATCTTCCGACGTGAAAGGTTCGCCATCGTGCCATTTTACCCCTTTTCGTAACTTAAATGTAACGGTTTTGCCATCGGAACTCATATCATAGCTTTCTGCCAAAACAGGAATCATTTTTCCGTCGTTATCATAATCAAAGAGGCCCTCATAAATTTTTGGCGCCAGCAATCCTATTGGCCCTGACGTCGATACATATCCAGCCATAGTTGGTGGTTCTGGCTGAACCAGAAATACCATGGTGCCTCCTGATTTTTCAGCTTGCACAGAAAAACCAGTCGAAACAAATAGTGCTGTAAGTATCACACTAAAAATTTTCATTATTTTCATTTTTCCCTCCTAAAAGCCTTATTTAAATTAAGGTAGTTTATATGGAAATACGCTCATACAAATCCAAAGTAGAGTCAACAAAAATATGTTGAGAATACAAAGAGTTCATTTTATCAACCGTTGATAAGTCGGTGGGTAAGTATTTTCTATCCATGTGATTACTCCAGGTGAATTCTGGAAATGTCCAGAAACGCTCACTATTGACCCAAAAGAGTTAACTACATCTGTCAAAATATCCTCAACTATTCCTGAATTCAGCCACCCCATTATTCGCCATACTGCCAAATCAGCTATCGTTAGATGATTACCAACACAAAAGTTTCTAACTTCTTTCTTCAGAAGAAAGTTTTCTAAAAATTGAATTTTGCCTGGTAAAATAGATTCCTATAGCTCTTTAAGCATTTCTTTTTTTGGCCTCGGATCTCTTTCACAAATCGATGAACTGATAAACTTATTTATATCAGATACAAAATCTATTATTGGGTCTACTTGACCAGACTACCACAAATCATCAGGGTACAGGTTTGCAATTTTGCCATAAAACCTTGCAATTGCCTCCGTCTGGCCAATACTTTCTCCCGCAACGGACAAAACTGGTAATTGTTTGAACAGAATTTTAGTGCACTGCGTGTCTCTCCAGTTTTTTTATAAATGCGAATTCTTCTTCAGTTACTCTTGTGTCCTCAAAGGGAATATCAGCAAGAAATAATGCCACCCTGGAAACTTAAGCTCTTCAAAATGGTGTACTAAAAAAAAAATTTATATCCACTTTGTTTCTTCGACTTCAAACCATTTTAAAGCTAACCTCTCTACTAGTTGTGAGCTACTTTTTTCTAAAGATCAAAGCCAATGCAAACCTAGTCAAACTTAATAACTTTCTTTAGAGGTGAAAGATTAATTTCATCAATTACAGTACCCTTTCTGGCTCTTAAAATATTCAAGACAAGCTCTGAAATATCACTCGGCTCAATAGAATTAGACGGATGATCTCCTGGCCTAAAATCAAGTTTATCAAAAAAATTAGTTCTGACCATCCCTGGATTAATTATAGTTACACTAACGTTACTATTTGATGTTTCTTCCCGAAGAGCCTGAGCAAAACCCCTTAAACCAAACTTTGAGGCGTTATATAAGGTCCCTTTTCTACTCCCCCTTAACGCTGCTTCTGAACCAATAAAAATGAGATTACCAAATTTTTTTGACCTCTTTATCGTTGGAAGAAGACCCTTTGTGAGAATAATATGTGATAAAAGGTTTGTATTTAAAAAACTAATTGCTTGAGAAGGCGAGTAATTTTCCAGAGCCTTGAATTCACCGTAACCCGCATTACTTATAAAACCATCGATATTTGGGTGTTTTAGAGTGATATCCGAAATAACGTTCGGCAGTTTGCCCAAATTTGCCAAGTCCACTTGATGAGGCCAATAATTTGAACTATCGGGACTAAATTTACTGTGATCTCTTGCAATTCCAACAACCATGGCCCCCGACTCAAGTAACTCAGCTGCGATTGACTTGCCAATACCGCTAGAACTACCAGTTACAACTATACAGCGTCTATCCACTTTATTGCCTCCATTTAAACGCTCTAGGGATCGAATGAACAATTAAAAACTATAGATTCGGATACATATTCCTGCACCAAATTTTGACAAAATTCAATAATTTCGCTTTCTAAACTTTTTTGATAAGAAACTAACCCCTTGTCACTATACAGGGGACCAGAAAATAGTTTCTCATCTGGATATAGGTTATGAATCTTTTTAAACATCGGTTTTGGAAACCTCAATGCTCCAAAGCTCACTGAATGGACACACTTCGGGGAAATTCGAGAAAATACCTGTTTGAATAAACCTTTGTAGAGCGTTTGCCAATTCTTGCCGTGAATCATAGGATCAAATCGTAAGCCAATCTTCCACCCTAAGTCTGCTAAGGTTTTCATATTATCCAGCCGTCGTCTGATTGAAGGTGCTTTAGTATCAATTTGCGTTGAAATTTCTTCAGGCATTAGGCTATATGCAACCACACAATTATCGAGAGTTTTTACCGAATTCAGTGGCACAGATTGAATACTTTTTGTTCTTAACTCAAGCAATGTATTTGGATGTTTTCTGAAAAGTGGCAGCATATGTGCTACGAAACCTGTTAGGCTTTCGAGTGCTAATGAATCACAATCATAACCAGAAAAGAAAGTAATTGCGTCGCCCGTGTATCGCTTAATAGTAGTCTCTATTTCCTTTTCAAAATCTTCATAATTGACAAACAGAACATAATTTGCAGAGGAGTACATACCCTGCAGGAAGCAATATCTGCAATCATACATACAATTGTACATGTGCGAGAAATAGAAATTATTGGTTCCGCCAATGCCAAACCCCGGTGGAACTGGCAATACAAATCCTTCATGTTTCTTTGCTAAAATTAGTGCAGGCTTAAGTTTTTGCAACCTAAAATTTTGATTTCTTCGATTGAACACCTCTCCATACCTATCAACTGAAATCTTTCGAGCATTCGAAAAACGTTTTAATATTTTTTCTACACGATGGTGGTGTTTAATCCCCTCTTCATAATAAATTGTTTCGATCAATTTTCATTCCAATCAATATCATGCTTTTCTAGAATTTGACTTAGAATAAAAATTACTTCTCGGCTATTTTTTAAATTCTTTACCTCATCTATTGGATTTTTTCTTACTTTCTTTGCTTCCCAACGCCTAATTAAACTTCTTAGCTGGTAGGTTTGCGTCGCCGTAAAATTCCACCCCTTTAGAATCTCTAAAAAACTTTTTGAGTCTAAGGAAATTTTTTTTTCTAACATTGACAACGCTTGCATTTTTTCTACATAGTTGAAAAGGTTGTCTAATTTTTCGGACAACAGTCCAGCCCCCATCTTATGTAACTGACAATTAACATTTTTTAAGTCGGGCGAAACCCATTTTATGACTATAATATGCTCGCGAAATGTTATCTTTGAAACAACTTCCATAAATCCAGCAGCTTCACTATCAAAAAAATCCGTTTTATCGGTTCCAAGTGCAAAGTCATCAATAGTTAACAAGCTTGCTCTTGGCATATTAGGTTCTATTACAACACCAGTATAAAAAACTTTACCTGTTCTTTGTTGAGTGACCTTATCAATAAAAAATACACCTCTAGTTTTTCTACATATTGAAAAACCCTCTCCTATATGGATCCATAATGCCCATTTTGGAGCGTAGCTTATGCGATTTAGATAAGCAGTAGCTAAAGCTGTTCTGCTTTCACCGTTTCCCGACACAATTAGCCAAATCGTTTGTATCTCGTTTTTAAACACTTTGAATTGATTTTGGGCTGGAATCTGTTTTAAATTGAGCTTGTGGCCAATGGTCTTGGCTTGCACCTCGCTATTTACAACCCAACGTGTCGCACAATCACCCATAAAATTTTATATCCTTTTTTGGTAGAAAATTCTCAAGGCCATTTTTTTTAAAACATTTTAATTTATTTTCGTAAAATTCAACAAGCATTAAATTTCTGCGTCGATATCCGCCTTTAATTAAAATATTAGATTTCTCAATTATCATGTTATAGACGGCCTCCTTTCTTTCTTTGGAAATCATTGGATTATTTAGCAATTTCTCCAAGGCATATACTCTGAACCGATCCATGGCCCAATGACTTTTAGATAATTGATCTTTATGCCCTCCATATTTAATGATTAATTCCTGATCTACAAATAAAACTGGCTCAACAGCACAAATGCGTAACCATAAGTCGTAATCCTCGCAGGCTGGTAGATTTTCGTCAAAATAACCAATTTCTTCAAACAAATCTCTTCTGATCAAAACACTGCTAGGTGATATACAACAAAGGGACAAACACTCTTGAAATAAATCACCTCCCTTCTTTTTGTGTTTTTTC
>MDTA01011657.1_pt1 | contig 10420 bp, 19 predicted proteins | sample 811151 | NCBI WGS metagenome assembly MDTA01 (sample SAMN05326648, study PRJNA326480) | marine metagenome | isolation source: seawater | place: Indian Ocean: South | collected 2010 | reverse complement strand
CTACCAGGCCTACCCATTGGACGGGTGTCTGGTTTGCCCGTAGTCATCAAAGGTGGTCTACCCATGCGACCGCCACCTTTTCCAGGACGACCCATAGGTTTCTGATTTGGGTCTCTTGTATTGATATATCTAGGGTCTTTACCTCTGCTTGGCCGATCTGCTGGCCTACCCATAGAGGCTGGCCTAGACATAGTTTCTGGCTTCGACTTCACTTCGTTCCTGGGGATCCTCATCATGCGCTTACGGGAGCCGCCACCTCCCGTTTTAGTTTGCGCTCTAGACATGCCAGCTGCTGCTGAACTATTTCCTGAATTAAAGGCACCAATTTTGGCACCACGTAAATTCTCGTTTTTGATATTAATACGAGTACCTCGTTTAGCAGCTTTTCTACTACCACTCCTACGAGTATTTTCCTCAGCAGCAGATTCTCTCTCGTACATAATTAGTATAAATACAAATCTGTATTTAGTTTAACAAGGTTCAAGCCTTATTATTCTTCACTGGTAGAAGAAGTTTCTTCAGCAGGAGTTTCTTGTGGTGCTTGATTTTCTTCAACTTTTGCTGGAGCTCCGCCTACAACCGGACGACGGTTATAACGTGTAGATGCTGCAGCAGCTTCATCTCCTAAAGACATAACTAATTGATAAATACTTACATCTAATAATAACTTGCTTTACCAAATGCCAGGGATAATTTGTCCAGTGAGTGCATATGCACCAAGTGCAGCAATAATGCCCATCATGGCAACACGGCCATTAAGTTGTTCTGCTTTTTCGTTATGAGTCACAGTGACCTCCATTACTTTCATTTGTGGTTCTTTTGCGAATAGATTTTGGCGTCCGCCATCTTCAGTAGTTACAGTCATAAATTCCTAAACTCTTTATTAATTTTAGTTAATATTGCACTCAATTGCGGCAATATCTTTGTTAAATATTTCAAGTCCAGCATCAGTAAGAATGTGGTCATACATCCCTTCAAACACAGAAGGAGGCATAGTCACAATGTCTGCTCCGTTATAAAACGAACGCACTGCTCGATGCACACTTCTGATTGAAGCCGCTAAAACTTGAGTGGGCACACCTTTTTGTGCATACAATCCAGCAATACCTCTTACAACTTCAAGTCCGGCAACTTGTTGATCATCTAAACGACCAACAAAGGGTGATACATACGTTGCACCTGCTTTAGCTGCAAGAATAGCTTGCGGAATTGAAAAAATCAAAGTGACATTAGTTCTAATGCCACGTTTAGAAAGCTCTTTACATGCAATAAGACCACAACGGGTCATAGGCACTTTAATAGTGGCAACATCTCCAAACTTATTTGATAGGCGTGTGCCTTCTTCAAACATTTCTTGAGCTGTTCCATAGACTTCCATACTGATGTCTTGAATGCCAATATCAGCAAGTTCTTTATAGACTTCATCAGGATTACGACCTGATTTACGAATCAGTGTCGGATTCGTCGTCACTCCATTGATCAAACCGGTCAAGAAGTGCTTGGCAACCTCTTCGACGTTCGCTGTGTCCAGAAAGATTTTCATTATGTATCTCTTCTACGAGTATGTTCAATATATTTGAAAAGTCCTCATAACGAGGATTTGAAATGCTGATGTGATGATATTGATAATGCCGTATTGCATGCATTATGTCTTGGAGCTGTTCAACGGAGAGTTTCACGGCACAGTCCTAAATCGTTAGTTATATCTTGTGCTGTTTCAAACGAAACATCCTCGATATCTTCAACGATAGCCGGTTTTGAATCGGTATAGAGGCCCAACGTACCTTTGTTTTCCGAAGTTTGAGTAAACCCAACGACGCACATGGTGTAAGGCCTATCGCCAATAAATTCCGTGGCGGAGTCGTCATTGATATTACATGCAGATAATAAAAAAGCCCCGATAAACAGGGCTGGTACTTTTGAATTCATGGATTAACCAATGGATGGTGCTTTCAAAGCAACTGGGAGACTTTCAGAAGTTGCCAGGTCAAGCGGGAAATTGTGAGCATTACGCTCATGCATAACTTCCATTCCAAGACCTGCACGGTTCAAAATGTCTGCCCACGTATTAACCACTCGACCATCTCTGGTGATAATTGATTGGTTGAAGTTGAACCCGTTAAGGTTGAATGCCATGGTGCTGACGCCGAGGGCGGTAAACCAGATGCCCACGACGGGCCATGCAGCCAGGAAAAAGTGGAGGCTACGGCTATTATTGAACGAAGCATATTGGAAGATCAAACGACCGAAGTAGCCATGAGCGGCGACAATGTTGTATGTCTCTTCTTCTTGCCCGAACTTGTATCCGTAATTTTGCGAAACCTCTTCAGTTGTCTCACGGATAAGTGAGCTGGTAACCAAAGAGCCGTGCATAGCACTAAACAAAGAGCCACCGAAGACTCCAGCAACACCCAACATATGGAATGGGTGCATAAGGATGTTATGTTCAGCCTGGAAGACCAACATATAGTTGAACGTGCCAGAGATGCCAAGCGGCATTCCGTCAGAGAAGGATCCTTGTCCAAAGGGATATACAAGAAACACGGCAGCAGCTGCAGCTACAGGTGCGCTGTATGCCACAAAGATCCAGGGCCGCATACCTAGTCGGTAGCTAAGTTCCCATTCGCGTCCCATGTAACAGAAGACACCAATGAGGAAATGGAACACAACGAGCTGGTACGGACCGCCGTTGTAGAGCCATTCGTCAAGACTATTGGCTTCCCAGATCGGGTACATATGAAGCCCGATTGCGTTTGAGCTAGGCACGACAGCTCCTGAAATGATGTTGTTGCCCCACATGAGGGAACCTGACACTGGTTCTCGGATGCCATCGATATCTACGGGTGGTGCTGCTACGAAAGCAGTAATAAAACAAATAGTTGCTGCAAGCAGCGTTGGAATCATCAACACACCAAACCAACCGACATAAAGACGGTTGTTAGTGGAAGTGACCCAGGAGCAAAAGCGCTCCCAGTTCGAGGATGAACCTCGCAATTGTGCAATTGTGGTCATTTTATGAGTGCGATTATTGAGTTGATCAAGTGGTTAAGTAACTCGGCTTATCGCCTACATAAAGTATTGTAAATTGTATTCTTCAATACTAATATCAGTATAATTACTCAAATTGTTGTGCAGGAATAGAGAAATCAATTGCTTTGAAATCCCAGTCGGAAAACAATTCATCAGCTTTGACAGCTCTCATTTGCTTTCGTTCTTTGCGCATTTTAGAAAGCTTGTCGAGAAAGCCTTTTGTTTGCTCATTTCTAATAGTCTTACTCATGTTTCCTCCATACAAAAAATAGTTAGGAGCGTTAGGTTCACTCCTAACTTGATTTCAATATATCTCTGATCGAAGATAATTGGGGATCAAAGATAAGTTACCTTAACTTTGGCAACTCCTGGAGCAATTAATCCAATTGCTTCAGCAGCACCGCGACTGAGGTCAAGCTCCCTAGGCCCAATAAACGGACCACGGTCGTTAATTCGGACGTTGACACATCTTTGATAACAAACTCGTAGCCGCGTTCCGAAAGGGAGCGTTTTATGTGCTGCGGTATATCCCCATTGGTTATACACCTCTCCATTTGCGGTGAGACGCCCATGGAAGTGTGGTCCATACCAACTGGAGAGCATAGTTCCAGCAGCGGTTGCGGGTGCAGACACAGCCAGTAAAACGGCGCTAGCAGCACCAAATACTTTAGATAACATAAATAATTCAAAATATAATCCAAATCTAAAGATAACAATCAAAGGTCTCAATATGAGACCTCTAATTGTATCTGTAGGTAGATCAGACTTGTACTAACAAGTCTTGTGCAACTGCAAAAGCACGCTTACTAATTTGAGCGCCGACACCGAAGGTGCCACGTGCAAACTGAGAGCGACCTTTAGCAGCTGTAGTATTACGAGTGCTCGTTTCTACTTGTGTAACGGCGTTTATAGCGTTCCAAATAGAGTTTGGTGCAAAGTCTGAGCCGTAGCCAGAGCTGAAAGCACGTTCAAGAGCTTGACGCTTACGGAACACTTGACCGTAGTCAATGTTGTAAACCTCGTCAACAAAGTCATTGAACGTCCCAGAACTCATACTGGCACGACTGAACTCACGCATTAGATCACACTCGGTAATAAAATCTTGACGTGCTACATCGATGCTATTAATGAGAGCATCAAAGTTACCGTTAGCACCATTCTTGTGTGTGATACTTGATCTTGCACCGCTCTCTGAAAGAGCTGCAGTCAGCGTATTTTGACAGACAACACGGATATTAGTGAACTTGGCACCACAGCCTGTTTTGCCGTCATGTCCTAAGTAGCCAACGATCCGTCGTTTGACGGTGTCACCAGGGACGATGTCCGTCTGCGCACCACGGAGTGTGGCGGTAAAGCAGACTTTGGCTCCATCCGATAGAACGATGACGCAGTCCATGTCAACCTCCTCTCGGATGAACTCTGCCATCCGAAGGAGCGAATCGTTCTGGACGATCTCGTATTGCTTACTGACGACACCGAGCAGTGTTTGGGTGTCAGTTCGGATAACTCCGAAGCTGCCTGAAGGTTGGAAAGTTCTGTCTTTGTGGACGACGATGTTTGGCTCAATGGCAACGTCGTTGTCAATTGGGTACAAAAGCTCTCGTTTCTCGACAGTAAAGAGTGCGTCTGCTGTTTCAAACGCCTCTCGCGCTGGGAGTGTGCCTTCAGTGACGACTCCTTGGCCGTGCCAGGCACGCTCACCATTACCGAGCCAGCCGGATGTGAAATTTGCGGGCATGTTTTATGCATGTATACAACACTCTCTTTCGAGAGCAAAAAACAAGAAAGCCGCTGTTAAGCGGCAAATGAAGAGTATCTGGAGTTCAGCTTTTTTGGACTACTCAGGCTCAACAGTTGGAGTCAATAAATGTTTGTAACGTTCATCGCATTCCCAACCTTCTTTATAAATTCCACAACGACATGGTTTGTCGTGCTTACAAACCCGACAGGCATATCCGTAGCATTCTTTGCCTGCACGGCAATCTAATTTAATGCCGTGAATATTCAATAAATTTAGCGTTCCTCTGCATCCACTCTTTGCTTGAGCGTGGATGTGGTTACGACAGGCCTCATAAAGAACTTCGCTTTGAGTCATACCCCACTGGGCTGCATAGCTTTTCAGCAAAGCAGCACATTCATCGGGCATCGTCACGACGACACGTTTCACATTGCGAACCGTTCTCACCACATGACGTTAGCCAAGCGATGCATGGACTGCATAGGCAGCAAGGATACAATAAACTTATGTATCGTCTTGAACCAGTTGCTGCAAGGTTGTGGTAGGGGAAGCGTAGTTGAAAAACCCGTTGCGCTGCAGTCGATTTGGAGCAAAAACTACGTTCAAACTACACTGACTACACAAGATCCCCTATATATACCTTTTTTTATACACTCTCTCCTTCTATCTATTTTCAAAAAAACTATATAAGAAGAGAGCGTAGTGAGTGTAGTTAAGCGTAGTTTCAATACGCAAAGCGGAGAGACTGCCTCATATCTTTCATCATTTGAGCAATAGAGTTGTCCTGATTTACAGTATTATCATTACCATCAATATTGATGTCATTGTCCTGGCTAATAGGCGAAACAATGCTGTTGTCACCGCCAGTTACATTACCAACGGATTGTTGGGGAACGAACTCTGGTTCAGGCGCAGTTTTCTCAATAACTTTGTCCACATATTTATCTTTAAAGTCTTGTGCTGCTTTTGAAGGCTCTGGAGTTTCGCGATCAGGTCCTTGATAGCGTTCATCCGCATTGTAAACTTCAATAAGCTTTTTAGCGTCACCTTTGCTATTTACATTAGTGATGCCTGCTTTTTTAGCGTAATACTGCCATTGCGAAGGCGGGATGCCTGCTTCAAAAAGCCTGCCTTCAATTGATTTATCCTTTTTATCGGATTTTCTAGTAATGTCATCATAATATTTTCCACGACCAGATGACTTTTCGCCGGTCATCATATATCTTTGAAAATCATCATTTCTTTTACGGTCATATACTTCGATAGATTCACTGCTTGATCTATGTGGACGATACTGATCGTCAAATTGGCCTTTTATATAGTCATATGCATTTTTGCCATCAAAAGAGCCCTTGTCTCTGTCTCTCTTTTTACCCATGTCATTATTAAAAGCAATGTCTATATATTAACGATTCCGGTAGGATTCGAACCTACGACCGACGCTTTAGAAGAGCGCTGCTCTGTCCAGCTGAGCTACGGAACCTCGTTTGATTGCTCGTAATAATGAAGCTTGCGATGGCAGTTAGAACACAGACAAATGCACTTTTCAATCTCAGCTAAAGTTGCCTCAAGCGTTGAATCTCGCTTAAGTCTATTGACAGTGGCAACTTTGGTGGATGGATCTACGTGATGCCAATCCATGAAAGCAATATCGAATGCACCACAGTGCTCACAAGCTGTAAGACGTTTGTTTACTTCATCTTTAATGTGTTGACGGCGTTTATCCCGTGCTTGTTTACGTTTACAAGGATCTTTGTACGGCACATATATATTTTGTCCAACACAATTAATCTATCTAATTAATACCCAGAGCGAGACTTGAACTCGCACGACATAAATGTCAGCGGATTTTAAGTCCGATGCGTCTACCGATTCCGCCACCTGGGCATGTATGGGAAGAGGGGCCACATATGGCAGCCCCTCAATTACACAGACAGAAACGACAAAAATGCCTGAGACCCGATCGGGTAGGCGGTGCCGTCGTTCTTCTTCCCGCCTGCAATAACCCTAGCTTAGATCTCAGCTAAATGTGATTCAAGCGTTTGAATTGCACAACGCAAAGTAGCACCAGCAAAACCAGATGCGCCTGAGTAAAACTCAGTCGGCTCTGCATGTATGTCAGTTTCTGGATTGAAAGGATAACCAGAACGTGCATTACGGCAATAACCCTCAGCACGTTGAAGTAGAACCACCATCTCTTCAATTGCAGGTCGAGAGATCAAAACCATTCGCGTGTCCATAAGAAATAGTTGAAAGGACAGTATTAACTAAAGGCGCTAATTAGCGCCCTAAATATTTATACAATCGAATAGTAGATGTTGATACTTATGCGAATTAATAACCATAGGTATGTATATGAGTGCTTTCAAGAATTGATACAGCAAGATTAGCTACTTATAATCCTGGTTTTGATACTAAGCCGCATAGTATTGACTACAGATCTAAAGGCACTTTGGAGAATTTGCCATTAGGCTATGATTCACAAAGTGATGCACAGGATATTCATCATGTGCTTGGACTACAGGAGCATGTCCGCCAGTTAGTAGAAAATTTAAGTTCAGAAGATCAAATACAAGTTTTAAACCGTTTAATAAGTCATGGTATTCCAGTACCGCAGGATCCTAGGAATTTAATTGCAGTCAATAAGAAAGGACACAATAAAATCCATGGAACCCAAAAGGATATGGGTTTAGAAAGCAATAATGAGTTAGCTAAAAAAAGGTTGCAAAACCAAATAGCACAATTACCTTTGGAACAAAGGCTTATTGCTGTAGATACTTTTGCTGAACATATGTATCCTGCAATTGTTGAAAATTTGCATTCTTTGGGATATAAGGTTCCAACCCAGGCTGAAAACGTCAGAGCATACAATCAATCAATTGAACAAGAAGCAGCAACAGAAAGAAAATTGCATGTACTAGAACAAATGAAAGATATGTATGGAGAAAAACCTACAATAGAAAATATTAGGAAAGTTATGGAACCAACTCGATTTGCTGGTGAGGACGCAACAGTTCGTGATGTCTTACAGGCTATTGATGCCGGACGTGATGCACAGACTACTGGTACTGTCAGTGGTGAAAAACCGTTGGTGGTCAATGCTGGTGAAGGTTCCAGGGTATTTGTACACACCAACGGTAATGGTAATGGTAATGGACATGCTGAGATGCAGAAAGCATTCAACAAATCAAATGGCAAGAAGTATTAGAGTTTACCTTCAACAACACTACTGCGTGGTTTAGAGGTAAACCCATCGTATTCGCCTTTCATGACTGGGATATGAATATCGTCCGTGACTAGACGGACAGCATCCTCTGTTAACCCTGTAACCATCTGAGTACCATCAGACAGTACTGATGTAAACAGACCATAGCGGGATTCAACAAGCGTATAGCTCCAGTCAGTTCTTGTCGAAACTGGCGATTGTGAAACAGTAGATTGTGAAGATGGCATAGATCGCTAGATATATAAGGATGTCCATAGTTTAGGAAAAAAGAAAAATCCCAGCCGTGGAATACACGGCCAGGAATTTATTCAATAGAGAGCAAGCTCTTCCTCTTGCTCCGCATCTGCACTGTAGGCAGGAGTGTCATCAACAGGAGGCAGATCCTCATCGGGAGTGCCGACCTTAGTGACAACAGTGCCTGCAACAGCGCGTACGTTGTTCTCAGCCTTAGGCATAGGTCCAAGGCCACCGTCCAGAACAGTCACTCCAATGAGGCTGATCTCGGGACGCTTGCGCATACGCACTTGGCCAGACTTGTCGGTGTAGACCTCACTGACATTCTTGATGTGACCAGTGATAGTCACCTGACGGCCTTTGTTAAAGAAGCCTTTTTCGAAAAGGCTCATCAGGCCGTTGTTGTTGGTGAAGTTGTACACCAAGTCTGCGCCGTCAGTGGTAGCAGTGCTGATGAGAGAGACAGCAAGGAACTGACTGCCATCAGCTTGCGTCACGATCTCAGCGTTGAAGATACGTCCAGTGACGGTGAGAGCGTTGAACTGAGCGTAGCGTTTTTGAGTGTTGGTCAAAGTGAAACTTTGATAAAGAACATCAAAAAAGAAAGCCGCTGTTAAGCGGCAAGGGTTTTAGTGGTGACCACTACAAGCAGGACACGTAGGGTCATTAGGACCACAGTCGATAGTCTGCAGAATGTTGATGATGGCTTGGAACTTTCCAGCATCTTTGAGCCATGCTGAAGGATGTCCACCATCATCTTCTTCTTCAATGCGTTCAGCAACACGTTCGTGGAACTGAATCATGCGATCGACGATAGCAACAATCATCAGCTTATGGACAATCATGGGGTTGTCCGAGCTAGATGATGCACGCTGAACCCAATACTCAGCTGCATCAAACAGATCTTCAGGCAGATCATCAATAGGTTCATCGACTACTGCATTCTCAAGGTGCTCTTGAAGCGCCTCAGGTGAGATGCTGTCAGGGATGTTGAATGATTGAGTCATATAGATCTCGAATTTACAAAAAGAACGAAACCCGCTGCTAAGCGGGAAAGGTGGTTAACTCAAGCGATATTGCAGCACATATGTGCGTGGCCTGCATCGGAGATAAAGTCACCGACCCGATCATTGAACAGAGCGGTAGAACCATCTGAAAAGATGGTGTATTCGGTCTCATCTACGAGATAGCAGAACGCATCTTCGTTCTGAGGAACCACCTGTGCTACACCAGGAATGTTGCTAGCAACAATCTGGAAGTCATAGGTGATTGCCATACAGCATTCAGAAAAAGAACACTAAAAAGGAAAGGCGCAGTTAAGCGCCCTTGTGTGTTCTCAACCAATAAAGGTTGACCTACCTGCTTTACGCAGGTAGAGCATATCCCTCATCATCTCTTTGGTTTGACGGATGTACTCCTCACGAGTGCGCTTTGCAGCACGAACTTGAAGATCTGTCATAGTGATCATGTAATGGACACTAAAAACTAAAGCCGCTAATTAGCGGCTATTGCTCATCAGAGCAAATGTGAGTGGTCTCTGTACTAGACAGAGGTGGTAGAAGGCATATGCCGATAGATCTTGCATCTGCATTGAAGTAGAGAGCAAGGAAAATATAAAGAACTAGCTTCATTAGACTTTGACCACTACTTCTGGATGGGCATCCCAGTACTCACAATTCTTGAGTACATGGATGCGTTTAATCCGTTGAAGGCGTGCGCCTTCTATGTTGTAGGGACTGTCATCAATGAGAGTACCCACCATCCGATAGCTTTTGCGAAGATACTTCAGCATGTGCTGCTTCGTATTACCGCTGTTATCTACGCCAGTAGATACAAGGATGACATCAAATGGGATATTCCACTTGCGAAGCCAGTTGAATGATTCAGTGAGCCTATCGGACGGACGAGCCGTACAGATGGCAATTGAATCACCCCATTGATGCATCATACGTAGTAGATCCACAATGCGGTCATCAGGAGCAAATGCTCTGGACGCATCAAAGAAAGCATCTTTGGACATATCACGGTTGTTAAAGCCATCAGGCTTTTGAGTGATAGTGTCGTCCAGATCAAAAGCATGCACAATCCGCTCTTTGTGCGGCTGTACACGCTGAATACCGACAAAGTGGGATTGAGCTATACCTTTCATGTAATCTTCAAAGAGTACAAGAAAGAAAAGGCGCTGTTAAGCG
>MDTA01125358.1_pt1 | contig 10421 bp, 9 predicted proteins | sample 811151 | NCBI WGS metagenome assembly MDTA01 (sample SAMN05326648, study PRJNA326480) | marine metagenome | isolation source: seawater | place: Indian Ocean: South | collected 2010 | reverse complement strand
GAGAAGTGGGAGAGCGAGCCGGGCCACGCCAAGACCGCATCCGCATCACGAGTTGCACGAACGCATAGGAGGGGACGATGAGCAAGAAGAAGAAGGCCAATGAGATGGTCTCTGACTCTCACATCCCGAATGGAGGTCACGTCCCTACCACTGGTTGGAACTACGGCCTTGACGGATTTGATTTCGACATGGATTACGGCGAGGGCGTTGAAGATGGCGCAGCCTTGCCTGAGGCTTATGGCATGGGTGGGCTCCCAGACGGATTCGTCGATCCCACTGCTGACGATGACCATGAGGCCGGTAATGTCGGTCGTGCCAGCGCGCCACTTGGAAAGATGATGGCTAACCCTTGGGGCATGTCAAACATGGCTTCTGAGGAGGACCTGAAGAACGCTGGGAACTTGGCGGACATCAACTGGTTGGACCCAAGCCTTGGCCAAGACGAAGAGCGTCTCCCAGTCAACCCGGTTGACAAGGGCATCGAACAGCTTGAGAAGGCGTGGGGCGAGCGCACCGATGGCATCAGCATTGTTCCCAACCGAGACAAAGAGATTGTCGATTACCAGAACAAGGTTCGCGACCCCGGACAGACAACGCGCTTGCCCGGAGCGGACAAAGAGGTGGATTGGCGCAAAGTGGCAATCCGGCGCGCCATGCGACGAAGTTCCTATGGCGAGAACCTTCAAGACATTCTCACTGAGTTGAACGACAAGTCGGCTGCCCGGCTTGTTGAAGCAGACCATGGTCTCGCAGGTCGCGTCTTCATTCGTGCCTCTGCTTTCCCCGGCATGATCAACGGCAAGTGGGACAAGGCCATCAAGCGCCGCTGCAAGTCCGCTGCCTTCATCCTCGCGACGCCCGGCACCAAGATGGCAGCCCTTGACCGCTATCTCGGCAAAGCTGTTGTCACTGAGGTTCCTTGGAAGAAGGCGCTTGGCATTTACGCACCTCGCCTCAAGGCTGCTGGCATCAAGCTCCCCAAGGGGGACGCACGGACTGTCCTCAAGGTAGCCTTCACCAAGGCCCCGACAGGGAAGCAAACCAGCCGTGTTGCGACGAACCTCCCGACTCAGGCCATCAAGCCTATGATGAATCTGGCAGATGCCACTCAGGCCATCAACAGCGCTGAGAACACCCGGCAGGTCATCAAGAAGAAGAGCCTCAAGGCCTCACTGGACGAGCGCGTTGCCAACCACGTCAATGACTTGGTTGCCAAGGGTCGCTTGACCAAGGCGTTTGGGCGTGGGTTGTTGCTGTCCGGGAAGAGCCCCAAGAGCATTCTGGAAGCGTTGACCACTGAGCTTGGAAAGTCTGCCTCAGGAACCTACGAGGGTACTGGCGTGGGCGCGACTGCGCACCGGGCTGAGAAGAAGCCTGCTCAAAGCACTCAGACCATCCTGTCTGCACGGCTGCTGAGCGCGCAGAAGTCTATCGACGACTTGGTTGCTCGCAACATGCTCTCTCAAGACCAAGCCGATTCCATTCTGGCATCTGGCTTGGAGCCAAATGAGATGCTCACCAAGGCGGGCCAGCTTGCTGCATCCGCCAAGACCGCTGACTACGATGGTCCTGTTTACTCGCGCGCGGCTGGAACCCGCAAGGTTCAGAAGCGAACCGCTCACGACCTGCGCATCATGGAGGCCTCGAAGTCTTCCGGCATCAAGGCCAAAGAGTTCCGAAGCCTTTTGCGTTGGGCGCGTCAGCAGATGTCAGAAGGGCTTGCTGGACAGGACCTCGACATGATTCTCAAGGCGCGGTTCTCGGGTCGCCTTCTCAAGGCCGCCAAGATCTTGCTGGCAGAGTCTCGTGAAACACATGAGGGTTTGTCTGGACACGTCTACACAGACGTTGAGGCGTATGCCACCAGCACAGGAACCCAAGGCTGCGACAACGGCGCTCGGATTCACCGGGCTAACGCTCTGAAGTTTGCCCTCGCCATGCCGCGCTGCGGCACATGCAAGTTCGCATCGACGCTCCCTGACGGAAGCAAGTCGTGTCAGAAGTACAACAAGAAGCTCGCTGATGAGGCTCCTGTTGTTGACAAGGCGGAGTACAAGCGATTGGCGCTGGCTCAGACAGAGTTCACCGACCAAGAGCATACGGCGTCGCTGTTCACGGCGAACTACGATGACAGCTTCGGTCTCGGTAACGAGAACCTGACTGACTTCTCTTTTGATGAAACCCCGTCTCGGGATGAGCTTACTGGGTTCGCTTTCGGCGGACTCGTCTTGGGAGATGACAATGAGTAACCTACGAAACAAAATCATCCGTTTAGCCCACGAAAACCCTGAGTTACGCAAAGACTTGCTACCTCTGTTGAAGGAGGCTCGCAGCGGCCATGGCTTCGACCACGAAGGCAAGGACTTCGCTGTGACCATCTCTTCCCAAGGCGGCAGAGGCCTCAGTGCGGTCACCTTGTACTGGCCGTTGGAGAACATCGGCATCATGCGCCGTAAGATCCAAATACGAAGAGTCCTGTGGGGTTACGAACAAGGCCGAACTTCGAGGACTGCATGGCCTGAGACGATTCTTGATCGTCTGAAGAGGGCTTCAAACATCAACTCAGCAATGAGCATCTTGGACAAGAACATCAAGGAGATGAAGGGCGCAGAGTCTTTCTATTACTGGGAAGACAAAGTGAAGGAGAACAAGGCGTGGGACAAGACCTTGCCGGTTCCCTCTCGGCTCATCATTGAGGACATCAAGGGCGGCGACGTTTATGTCAGCATGAATGGTCAGACGATCTCCTTCAACTCCAAGTCGGACAACGAGAAGTGGATGAACCAAGGGTATCAGATCTACGACCTCGACGTACACAAGCGGTTCCAGAAGAAGGTCAACTCAGTACGCGACTTGCTTGAGAAGGCCCGAGGCTACGATGCAATCGAGAAGATTCTCGACGCTGCGAAGATTCCATTCAAAACCTTCATCCGTATCCACCCGATGTATTCATAGGAGACACGCCGTGAGTTCTAAGAAGCAAGGCTATATGGTCGGAAGCCCGACCCAAGTACACGCAACTATGCAGTTGATGTCTACTGTGCTTGCTTCTATGCGCGCAGTGAGTTGGCTTCATTGGACCTCCCACTGGCAGGTTCGTGGCGGTTACGGTGACCATCTCATGTTCGCCAAGTTCTACGAGCTTCTCATCGAGGAGATTGATACACTCGCCGAGAAATGCGTTGGTTACTTCGGCGCGCCTGCTGTAGACCCTTTCAAGCAGATGGCTAAGACACAAGAGTGCATGGAGCGGTTCAAGAAGTTTGATTGCCTCCATGAGCGTAGCCTTGCTGCGGAAGAAGACCTTCAAGTCACGTTGCGTTCAGCATACAAGGTTCTCAAGGACATCAATGCGATGACCCTTGGGTTGGATGACTACCTCATGTCCATCGCGAACGCACATGAGAGCAACATCTATCTGCTTCAGCAGCGCATCGGCAAAGAGGACGGTCGCCCCGGCATCGAGAAGCCGCCTTTCGATTTCACCTTGGTTGGGGACACTTCACCAGTGCAGAAGAAGGCGTCTGAAAAGGAAGCCTTTTTTGGGCCGTTCAAGAAGAACCCAGCCGACTACGTCGAGGTGATTCGCAAAAGCGATGGCAAGAAGGTCAAGATCAAGAAGACGACGCTTCATGGAACGCATGGCTCAGACTATAAGCATGTGAACAAAGAGGACCATCACAAGCATGAGCGAGAGCGGCTTGAACACCACATCCCTAAGCTGGTCAAAGAACATAAAGATGCGGTCAAGGAGAACATCAATGCGGTGCAGTACTACGCAAATCGAGGCAGCCTCGGCAAGGCTGAGAAGCATGTAGACAGACACGACCACCATCAAAACATGCTGAGAAAGCTCCACACTGAGCATAAGAGCCTTTCTGAGAAGCACAAGGACTTGGCGAAGAAGGTCGGAAACCCCTTCGACGAGAAGAAGACCGACGAGAAGAAGACCGAGAAGAAGACCGACAAGAAGGCCTTCAACAAGTACAACGCACCTGAGCTTATCGCCCAGTTGTTCGCTGTACTCCGCAAGTTTGATTTGGATGACACGGTGGATGAACTGAAGAGCAAGCGGATCCCCCAGCTTGTGAATGACGCATGGCGTAAGCGCGACAAGCGCGGAAGTGAGGACAGCATGGAGAACACTTGGTTCAGTGCTGCCTACCTATACAGCACCGACGAGGAGAACGAAGATGGCTAAGAAGATCAAAGCAACCAAGCCGCTCAAGCAACTGGTGGGTGTACTCGAAGGTGGTTCAGACCCCAGCCGGGGCGAAGCTGGGAACCCGGTCAAGAAGTTCTCGTCGTTTACCTCGCAGCAGATCTCCGGGGTTGGCACGGCCAAGCAGAACTTCAACAACCTCAGCCTTTCCGGTGACTTGGAGGGTGCAACTGCAACGGTCACTGTAGACGCTGCTGGTGCCATTGCCCACACTGGTGACACGCTTGTGCTGGGTGACTACGAGTTGATCGAAGGGGTTCACTGGGAACTCACTGAGGGTGACGTTGCCGCGACTCAGACAGCCTTGGTCACAGCCATCGGTAACCTCAAGGGCTTTACAGCAGTCGCTGGAGCAGGTGCAGGTGAGGTTGATGTCACTGGTCCTTCCGGTCCAGCTACAGTGGCCTTGAAGCTCATCTCTCGCACGGGGAACCTCAGTGTCAGTCCTTCTGGTGGGTATATGTCAAAGGGTGGCCCGAAGATCGCAGGCCCCGACATTACTTGACCTTGGAGGGGCTCTTGTCCAAGCAAACCGCAGCAGTAAAGAAGGAACTCCTTGCCCTTGCTCCAGAGGATGCGACCCGTGTTCGTGTCATCGACGAGTTCGGTAAGGAGAAGTATCGGAAGCTGGATGAGGTCGCGACAACCGACACCATCAAGGTGAAGAAGGACGGGGTTCCTGTGTGGATGCTGGGGAAGCCCGGCAGGAAATCGACGCCGCGCGACTATCCGATTGCATCGGAAGCTATCGCTGCGGCAATCCGGCGTAAGGATGACCTACTCAAGAACGACCAAATCCTACAAGCCACAACAGACCAGCCTGAGTCGTCTGCGGTTCTCCACCAAGTGATGATCGCGCTGGCGGACGAAGCGGCGTCGCTGAAGTTCGAGCGCGAAGAGGCGGAGCGGAAGGGTGAGTCTACCAGTCAGTTGTCTGCACGACGCGCCAGAATCCTCAAGGATGTCGGCGAGACTTGGCTCAAGCGCAAGACTCAGCTTTCTCAGGACTCCTTCAACCCGGACAGCCCAGAGTTCGAGGCTGTCTTCGGTCTAATCTCTGAGACCTTCAAGTCCTCGATGCTCGAAGCTGGGTGCCGGGGCGAGATGGTCGAAACGGTCTTCGCTAAGTTCGCCTCCAAGCTGACTGACGAGTGGAAGGCCGAGGCGAGGAACCGCGTAAAGGGAGCGTGAGATGGGTCTTTCCGATGTCGCACTCTCTGCTGGCAAAGTCGATTCAGACGATAAGATAGCCAACATCATTGAGTTCGTTGAGTCTCCTTGGGGGCTCAACATGAAGCTGTTCCCTGTGCAGCGCGTCATCCTCAAAGCCCACTATGGTATTGCCCTTGATGACGACAAGACCTTCAAGGTCTCTGACTGGCGGAAGAACGAGTTCAAGGACGTGACGGAGGCGGGCTACCTGCGCATGATCCACGAAGAGGGTCGCTGCAATATCGGTGAGGTGGTTGAGGGCGAGCAGCGTCGAGAGATGATTCTCTCGATTGGCCGCCGTTCAGGAAAGACCACTCTCGCTGCCTGCATCAGTGCCTATGAGACCTACAAGCTCATGAAGAAGGGCGACCCGCAGCACTATTACGGGCTGCCTGCGAGCAACAACATCCAGATCATCTCTGTCGCGACGGACAAGGACCAAGCAGGGCTTCTTTATCAGGAGGTGTCCGGCCACTACCGCAACTGCGCTTTCTTCCATCCTTACATGGCGAACAATACCATGTCGTATGCGCGGTTCCAGACCCCCAAAGACATCGAGCGCTATGGGAAGTATGAGGACGACCCCAACGCCAAAGCGACCATCAAGATTACGTTTCGCTCTTGTGTGGCGAAGGGTCTTCGTGGTGCTGGTAACTTGGTGGTGATTCTCGATGAGGTCGCACACTTCACGGACTCTGGGCAGAGTTCCGCAGAGGCGGTCTATAACGCGGTCACACCATCGACTTCGGCGTTTTCGCCCAAAGACCCAGATGATTCTCGAATCCCGATTGGCCCTGTAGAGGGTCGCATCATCTCCATCAGTTCTCCCTTGGGTCGTCAAGGTCAGTTCTACAAGCTCTACCAGATTGGGATGCGGGGCGGGGAAGCCTCGAAGAACATGCTGTGCATCCAAGCTCCGACCTGGGAAGTGAACCCCACGGTTCCTGCAACGGAGTTCCAGAAACACTACGTCAAGGATCCTGCGGTTTTCTTTACTGAGTACGGGGGCGTGTTCACCGACCGAACCAAGGGGTGGATTGAGCGCGCGCTGGATCTGGAAGAGTGTATCGACCCAGCCCTCAAGCCCAAGAGTAGCGCCAGAGCGCGACAGCCTCACTTCATTGGACTTGACCTTGGTTTGGTGGGCGATGGTACGGCAGTGGCGGTTGGTCACTTGACCAAGGATGGCGAGATTGTCGTTGACCTTGTCGAGCAGATCAAAGCGGGCGAGGGGGACTATGCCGGTCAAGATCGTCTGGATTTTGATGATGTTGCGGACTGGATTGCAGGGCTTGCAAAGCGGTTCTTCATCGTCGAGGGGCTCTTCGACCAGTGGTCTGGGATCCCGCTGGAACAGGCACTCTGGAAGCGTGGGTTGCGGCAGATGCGTTCTGAGCATCTGACCAAGAACAAGACTTCCGAGATGTTCCGCAACTTCAAGGACATGATGTTCGACAAGCGGTTGCAGCTATACAACGCGCCTCTCAAGGAGGGCGAGAAGTATTGCCCCTACATTCAGGAACTTCTGGAGCTTCAAGCCACTAAACACTCGAAGTACATCACCACAGTGGAAGCCCCCAACATTGAGGGCAAGCACGATGATATGTCTGACGCCTTGATTCGGATGGTCTGGCTGGCTTCTCAAAAGCTCGGCAAGCCAAAGTATATCGTCTCCAGCAAGGGGGGCGATGGTTCGTCTATGCCACGTAGAAGTACGAGGCGAAGAGCGCGTGGAGGGTCATCCCCAGATCGTCAGCTTCCGCCAAAGAAACGGAGGTGGTGATGAAGAAGGTAAACCCGCTTAGCCCTGTGCGCGCAGACCATCGTATGATCAAAGACATCCTTTCCAAGTATGGAGAGGACGTTCAACACATCGAGAGCGAGTACCAGACCATCATCAAGGTCTTCCGAAAGATGGGCGGGTCTTGGTCCGCCATCTATCAAGGCTCTCCTGATGATATTGTCCTTCTCAAGAAGATATGCAAGAAGGCGGTGAAGACCGGGGTTGTCAGCAAGGGCGGCTTCAAGCCTTCAAAAAAAGCGTAGTCGGTATTGTAGAGACGGAGGGCTTATGGGAAGGCTACGGTCGAGACTTGCAAATCACCAAGCAGATAAGGTCGCTGCTAAGCGCATCTCTGATGCAGAGGCTGCTCTGTTTGCGGCTATGGATGCCTACAAAGGCGTCTTGAAGACAGGCTCTACAAAGGAGAAGCGCCGGGCTGCTTCCAGTATTGACCAGATACGCCGGGCTCTCAGGGCTCTCAACGGGGTTCAGGCAGTCGGTGATCGGTATGATGTCCGAGACCCAGACCTCGTACCTGAGAAAGACAAGGTTGCCCGGACTGGGAATCAGACAAGGCGGAGTGCTGAATGAGTGATGAGACTACAGAGGGCGAAGTTGTCCGAAAGGTTCCCAACCGGGACAAAGTAACGACAGGCAAGCCCAAGAAGGTCGTAACCACCGGTGGTTTGGGCATGCGCAAGGTCGCGTTTCCGACTGTGGGCGGCACTGCTGGTGGAGCAGGTGGCAACTTCTATTCTCCAGAGCTGTCTACTGACTTCTTGGAGCTTCCCCAAAGCCTTGATGAACAGCGGAACTTCTACCGGTTCTTCTACCGGGCAGACCCGTTCGTCGGACAGGCCATTGACCTTCATACAGAGCTTCCGTTGTCTAAGATTCGCTTGGGGCTGCCGAAGGCCAATGACCGAGAACTTGCACAGAAGGCCCATGACTTCTGTGCGGACTGGTCCAAGAAGCAGGGCCTTCTCCATCGCTTGATTGAAATCGTCCATGAGTACTACCTGATTGGAGAGGTGTTCGTCTTCGTCGAGGACACCAGCCCTGACATGCCTCAAGAGGTTCGAGAGGAGCCTGTTCGGGTTCTCGATGAGGCGAGTGGTGAAGCCTATGAGGAGTGGCGTGAGCGCGAAGACGCTGACGAGCGCGCAGTGCGTTGGCTTGCAGAGAACTACTCGGGATGGACTGCGATTCGTGTCCTACCCCCAGAGCAGATTCACATGGAGAGCTTTCCGTTCACTGATGAGCGTATTGTCGAACTTATCCCTGACTCTAAGACCAAGGGAATCATCGAAGCAGCCGAGGCTGGAGAGACCAACGCTCAGCGCGTGGTGGACTCGATGCCCAAGGATGTCGTGTCTTCCATCAAGAACGGTCAGAACATTCCGTTGAACACAGACCCCGAAGCGGGGTCATTTGTGTCTGTTCTTTCACGCAAGAAGAGCCAGTACGAGTCTCGCGGACACTCCATTCTCGAACGGTGCATCAGAACGCTGGTTTACCGTGACAAGCTCCGTCAGGCACAGACATCAATCGCTTCAAGGCACATGACACCGATTCGAGTGGTCTCTGTGGAAGACGGGGACCAGACTGACGTTGAGGAGTTGCGAGACCAAGTGGACTTGGCACTCCAAGATCCTGACTACAGTATCATTGCGAACTTCGAGGTCCGGTGGGAAGAGATGGGGGCCGACCAGCGACTCCTTGACCTATCTGCTGAGTACGACCTGACCGACCGCCAGCTTTACTCTGGCCTTGGCGTCACTGAGTCTCTGTTGTCCGGCGAGTCCTCGTATGCGGGCGACCGTATCAACTTGGAGGTCATCAACACACGCTACATGCTCTTGCGTGAGGTGCTTCAAGACTTCGTTGAAGAGAAGATCTTCAAGCCAATGTGCGCACGGATGGGCTTCGTCGAAGTCGATGAGTTCGGTCAGTCCAAGGTCATCTATCCAAAGCTGTCCTTCACACGCCTTGCGCTGCGAGACAACGCGGACACCTTCGACGCACTGTTCAACCTCTACCAGAAGGGGTCGCTCGACATCGACATCATCTTGGAGTTGCTGAACATCGACCCGGAGAACACCCAGCAGAAGCTCAAGCGAGACCTGTTTACGCTCAACGATGCGACTTTCAACGAGGTTCTGAGAGGCCTCTACAGCGAAGTGGGTCGCTCCTTGTCGGAGAACACCAATGTCGCAGAGCTTATCGCTGAGAAGCTCGGTCTCGACTATGAGCCGCCTGACGACGATTCTGGTCGGTACTGATAGGCCATTAGTCTTTCTATCTCTTCACAGGGTAGGAGACACCGACCGTCGGAGGGAATCTTGCCGGGTAAAAGGACGAAAGAGAGCGCAGCGTTTCACGTCATGTCGCCGCGATTCAATCTGCGGGAGATTGCGAAGCAGTGCGCCCTTTTGGAGGACCACCTCTTTCAACCGGCAAAGCGTTGCCCTGACTGCATCCGTAAGCACTTTCTAACCATTGAGGCTTACTTGGAGGAGGCGGTCACTCTCGACACCGCTGGGAACCTGACTGAAACGCTTCATAAGTGCGCGCAGTTTGTCCGAACCTTGCAGGCCTACTGGATGGACGGACGCGACCCGGTAGAGATTGCTCAGTTCGTTCGTCGCCTCCGAAAGAAGGTGTCCGGGGATGCGTTTGATTTCAGGGTTGCGGCCACCTGTCCGCACAAGGTTCTTGCCAAGTATGCGACCAAGTCCAAGACTCAGGTGGAGGACGAGGAGACCCAGAAACTTATCAAGCGACTGCCCAAGAAGAAGCCTCCGCGTAATGACCTGCGCAAAGAGCGGGTTGACTTGAAAGATGACAAGGACATCGAAGGCTTGGGTCAAGAGGGCGACAAGGACCTATCACGCAACTACAAGCGCGTTGCCAGTGTTTGGCTCCGTTACTCAGCCGCTGCTGCGCAAGTCATGGAAGAAGACGAGTCTCAGGACAAAGGGAAGGGCGTCTCCGGTCTGTTCGCTCGGTTCTTGAAAGAGGTGGGCAAGAAGATCAAGAAGAGGAGTCCCGACACCGGAAACGAGGTCGAGCTTGTCTCCTTGCAGAGCAGCGACAACCCGAAGGCCAAGCAGATCGTTAGGGACGAGTTCGAGAAGTGGAAGAAGAGCTTGGATGAGAAGGATGAGCAAGGCGGGGGCGAGAAAGCAGACAAGGTAGACAAGG
>MDTA01005175.1_pt1 | contig 10423 bp, 10 predicted proteins | sample 811151 | NCBI WGS metagenome assembly MDTA01 (sample SAMN05326648, study PRJNA326480) | marine metagenome | isolation source: seawater | place: Indian Ocean: South | collected 2010 | reverse complement strand
TACTTAAATCTTTAAAAATTAAAATTCCAAAAATCATTTCAAAAAAAAGTTATGTTTCGAAATATACTAATATAGGAGATGGAACTATAGTTTTTCATAATTCAATAGTAAATGCAGATGTTAAAATAGGTGTAAATTGTATAATAAATTCTAAATCACTAATCGAACATGATGTAGTTATAAATGATCATGTTCATATATCAACTGGAGCAAATATTAATGGAGGATGTAATATAGGCGATGGATCATTTATTGGATCTGGAGCTATTTTGAAAGAAGGTATTTCAATTGGAAAAAACTGTGTGGTAGGATCAGGGGTAATTTTAAAAAATAATCTTAATGATAATATAATTGTTCGATGAAAATTGTTAATACAAAATTCATCGCTGAAATTGGAGTTAATCACAATGGTTCAATAAAATTAGCAAAAAAATTAATTGATCATTCTTCAAAAATCAAAGCAGACTTTGTAAAATTTCAAGTTTATAAAACAGAAAAATTGGTAAATAAGGGCTCTAAAACTGCACCATATCAAAAAAGAAAAAAAAGTATCTCCCAGTACGATCTATTAAAAAAATACGAACTATCCTACAATCAACATCAAGGTCTTTATAATTATTGTAAAAAAAAAAAAATTACTTATTTAGCCTCTCCCTTTGACTTAGATAGTGCAAAGTTTTTAGTAGAAAGACTCAAGTTAAAAACAATTAAAATAGCATCTGGCGAAATTGAAAGTGTAGATATTTTAGAATATTTGTCAAAAAAGAAAGTAAAAGTTATTATTTCAACTGGAGCATCAACAATCAATGAAATAAAAAATGCTTTAAATATCCTTTTAAAAAATAACTTAACTGAAAAACAAATAACAATTTTACATTGTACCACTTCATATCCGGCTAGTAAAAATGAGATTAACTTAAAAGTAATGAATGAACTTAAAAAAGAGTTTAAGACTGAAATTGGTTATTCTGATCACTCTGAAGGTATATTAGTATCTTTAGCAGCCTATCTTTTAGGTGCAAAAATCATTGAAAAGCACATTACTTTAAATAGAAAACTTGATGGTCCTGATCATAGAAGCAGTATTGAACCAAAAAAATTTAAAGAACTGATTAATTCAATAAGAAACTTACAAATAATACTTGGAAATAAAAAAAAGATTTTAACAAAATCTGAAAAAATAAATAAACCATATATTAGAAAATCTATTTATTCTAAAATACGAATAAACAAAAATGACAAATTTTCAAATAAAAATCTTATTTTAAAAAGACCTCAATTAGGAATGTTACCAAAAGATTTGAAGAAAATTTTAGGAAAAAAATCAAAAAAAAATTATAAAACTGGACAATTAATTAATGAGTAAAAAAAAAATTAATATTCAATTTGTTAGTGGTTCTAGAGCAGACTATGGAATTATGTCTGGGTTAATTGATAAATTAAAAAAAAACAAATTTATTCATTTTAATATTCTTTCAATAGGATCACATAATTTAAAAGAATATGGCAATACTTTTAAAGACATAAATATCAATAAAAAAAAATTAGATATAATTAATATTCAATTTTCAACAAAGCGCCCAGAAGATATTTCTATTTTTAGTTCAAAGTTGATAAGTAAATTAACTGAAAATTTTATCAAAAGAAAACCCAATCTAATTTTATTACTAGGCGACAGATACGAAGTTTTCGTGACTTCTTATGTTGCAACTCTATTTAAAATTCCAATAGCCCATTTTTGTGGGGGAGATGAAACAATTGGAAGTTATGATAACAGTTTTAGAGACGCAATTTCACATTTAGCTAATTACCATTTTACCACAAATACAAAATCAAAAAATAAAATTATTAAATTAATTAACTCAAAAAAAAATGTTTACAACTTTGGACATATTTCATTAAATAATATAACCAAGAAAAAAATTTTATCTAAAAAAGAAATAGAAAAAAATTTTAAATTAAAATTTGGAAAAAGATCCATTTTAATTACTTTTCATCCATTAACTAAAGAAAAGAATAAAACAAAAAAATATTTTCAAAATTTATTATCAGTTTTGACTAATTTGAGAAAAACAACACTAATATTTACATCTTCAAATGCAGACCATGAAGGTAGAATAATAAAAAAAATGATAAATAATTTTGTTATGAGAAAAAATAATGCTTATTATGTGAATTCATTTGGTCAGAAATACTTTTTTTCAGTTATGTATTATGTTAACGGAATTGTTGGAAATTCGTCTAGCGGAATACTTGAAGCTCCATCTTTTAAAAAAGCTGTAGTTAATATTGGAAATAGACAAGTAGGGCGAATATTTGCAAAAAACATAATACAATCGAGCTATAAAACGAAAGATTTAAATATATCCATAAATAAAATTTTTGATAAAAGATTTAACAAAAAAATTATGAAAGTAAAAAATCCTTACTATAAGGTACGTTCCCTAGAGAAAACTTATAAAGAAATATTGAAAATAAAAAATTATTTATATTAGATTTTATGAATACAAATATGATAGCAAATTGTAAGATAAATTTTAGACAAGCTATTAAAAGACTAAATCAATCTGGTCAAAAATGTTTAGTAATTACTGATAGTAGTAGTAAACTTTTGGGAACATTAAGTGATGGTGATGTGAGAAGATGTCTTTATAGAAATATCAGCCTTAACACAAAAATTGAAAAATTTTATAATAAAGACTCAGTTTTTTATTATGAGAACAAATTGAACAAGAAAAAAATATATAAATTAATGTTAAAGAAAAAAATTGATATTATTCCTATCGTAAATCAAAAAAAAAAATTAATTGATATTTTTACATTACGAAGCTTGAAAGAAAAAAATCTACTTTCTAAAAATATCATTAAAAGCACAGGTGTATTAATTATGGCTGGTGGAATTGGGAGCCGAATGAAACCCTTTACAAATGTATTGCCAAAACCTTTACTTCCTATAAATAATAAAACAGCTATTGACCACATTATAGATAATTTTGTAAATTTAGGGTTTAAAAAAATATTCATTTCCATAAATTATAAATCAAAAATCTTAAAATCTTATTTTGAGGAATACAAACCAAAAGCAAAGATTATTTTTATTGAGGAAAAAAAACCTTTAGGTACTGCTGGATCAATTAAATATTTTAAAACAAAAAATTATAAAAATATAATTGTAATCAATTGTGATATGATAACGAAATTTAACTTAACTAATCCAATTGAAAATCATTTTAACAACAAATCGAATTTTACCATTTTTTGTTCTTCAAAAGCTTTTTCTATTCCTTACGGTTCATGCTTAATTGATAAAAATGATAATCTTTTAAAGCTTATTGAAAAGCCAACATATAATTTTTTTATTAATATTGGTATTTATATTTTAAAAAGAAATGTCTTAAAGTTTTTTCCTTCAAAAAATTCAAAAGTAGATTTCAACGAATTTATAAATGTTTTAATGAAAAATAATGTTAAAATTAATACTTATCCAGTTGATGAGTATTCCTGGGTTGATGTTGGAAATTGGAATGAATTTAGAAAATTAATAAAGTAAATCAAAAAAATGAAAGTAGCTATAATAGGGCTTGGTTCAATTGGTAAATTTCATCTCGATATTTTAAAAAAAAAAAAGTCAATAACTGAAATTTTAGTAATTACCAAAAGAAAATTGAAAAATAATATAAGAATAAGGTTTTCCAAAAATATTAATAATATAATAGATTTTGATCCAGCATATATCATTGTTTCTTCCCCAACATCAAAGCATTACTCAAATTTTAATTTTATTGAAAAAAACCTAAAAAAAAAAATTGTATTAGTTGAAAAACCTCTTTTTGATAAAAATTATAAAGTATCAAATAAATTAAATAATCGATACTTTGTGAATTTTAATTTGAGGGAGTTAGAAATTTTGAATTATCTAAAAAAATTTATGAAAAATAAATCCTTTTTCGAAGTATCAGTAAATTGTAATTCTTACTTACCAAAGTGGAGAAAAAATATTGAATATTCAAAAAGTAGTAGTAGCCAAAAATCATCAGGAGGTGGAGTTTTAAGAGATCTTAGTCATGAAATTGATTATACTTTATGGATTTTTGGAGATTTTAATAAGTTTTTTTCTTACTATAAAAAACTTTCTGATTTAAAAATTAATACACCGGACTCTTTTTTTTCAATTAGTTTTGCTAAAAAAAAAATTATAAAAATAAGTCTTGATTACTTTTCAAAAATTCAGAGTAGAAAAATATATGTTAAATCAAATGACTTCCAAATAATTGCAGATTTATTAGATAATAAAATAAATTTAAAATATAAAAACAATAAAGTAAGAATAATTAATTTTAAAGATAATATTAAGCAAACGTATGATTCGGTTCATAATAAAATTTTGAATAAAAAATTTATAAATTTGTGTTCTTTAAAAGCTGGCATTAAAGTTAATAATTATATTGAAAAATTAAAATAATATTATGAGGGTTTTGTGTACTATTTGTGCTAGGGGTGGATCAAAAGGTTTAAAAAATAAAAATATTAAATTACTTAATAATAAACCATTAATTTTTTACACAATTGATCATGCTAAAAAATCGAAATTATTTGATAAGATAGTTGTTTCTACCGACTCAAAGAAAATTCAAAAAATTTCAAAGAAGTATGGGGCACAATGTTGGTTCTTAAGAAATGCACACTTATCTGGAGGAAATGTTTCTAAAGTTAAAGTTATTCGTGATACTTTAAATCGTACTGAAAATAAATATAATTTGAAATTTGATTATATTGTTGACTTGGATATAACATCTCCATTGAGAAAAATTTCTGATATTAAAAAAGCCTTCAAAGATTTTTTAAAAAAAAAATCTTTAAATCTTTTTTCAGTTTGTAGATCAAATAAAAATCCTTATTTTAATATGATTGAAAAAAAAAATGGAAATTTCAAATTAGTTAAAAAACAAAAAGAGTATTTTTCTAGACAGAAATTACCAATCACATATGATTTAAATGCTTCATTTTATATTTGGAAAAGAGAAGCTTTGATTAAAAAAAATGCGCTTATAAATAAAAATTCAAGTGTTTATATAATGCCAAAGAGTAGATCTTACGATATAGATGATTATACTGACTTTAAAATAGTATCTTATTTAATGAAAAATAGATGAAAAAGATTAATTATAAAAACTTATTTAATGTAAAAAGTAAAACTGTTTTAATTATAGGTGGTTTTGGTTTGATTGGAAGAGAAATCGTTAAAGCATTTTCCTCGTTAGGTTCAAAAGTATATATTTTGGATTGTAACATTGAATATTACAAAAAAAATAAAAGAAATTTTAAAAATATAAATTTTGAATTTTTTGATCTTAAAAATGAGACACATGTAAAAAAAAAATTTAGTAAAATTTTAAAAAATATAAATAAAGTCGATATTTTTATAAATCTTGCCTATGCTCACACTGAGGATTGGTCTAGAAATAATTTTAAGGATTTATCATATGATAGTTTAAAAAAAAATACAGAATATCAACTTATTACCACAGCTTGGATCAGCAGATGTGTTGCAAACTTTATGGTTAAAAATAAAAATCAAGGGAGTATAATTAATTTTGGTTCTATTTACGGTTTAGTTGGACAAAATTTAAATATGTATAAAAAGACAGATATGACAGAGAATATTACATATTCAATCGTCAAAGGTGGAATAATTAATCTTACGAAACAAATGGCATCATTCTACGGAAAATATAATGTAAGAGTTAATTGTATTTCTCCTGGTGGTTTACTTGGACCGGTTGATGGATTTTCTAAAAAACAAAATAAAAACTTTTTAAAACAATACTCAAATAATGTACCGATGAAGAGACTTGGAAATCCAAATGAAATTTGTGGTGCAGTTTTGTTTTTAGGCTCTAATTCTTCTAGTTATATGACAGGTGCGAATTTAATTATTGATGGTGGGTGGCTCGCAATTTAAAAATTAAATTATGAAAGTTTTAATTGTCGGGTTAGGAAATATTGGCGTCAGACATCTAGAATCATTTAAATTCGCAAGAACTAAAACAAAAATTTTTATATTTGATAAGAAATATTCTCAAAAAGCTGAAAAATTTATAAGAGATATAAAAATTAATAATAAAAATTTATCAATTTTTAAATTATCAAAATTAAAATTAAGTGAAAAAATTGATTTATGTATTATTTCAACTAATTCTAATGTTAGAGAATATCTAACTAGTATAGTTTTAAATAAAATATCATGTAGTTATATAATATTAGAGAAAGTTGTGTTCCAAACTTTAAAAAGTTTTGATCATATAATCAAGGTCTCAGCTCAGAAAAATATTAAAATTTTTGTGAATTGTCCAAGAAGAGCGATGACAGTATTTAAAAATATTAAGAAAAAATTAAATAATTTAAGTGATCCGTTACACTTGAGTTATACTGGTAGTAATTGGGGACTTTGTTCAAATGCAATCCATTTCGTTGACTTATTCTTTTATTTTGTCAATTATAAAGAAAATTATGAGATTAAAACAAATCTAAAAAATAGAGTTTTTAATTCAAAAAGAGGTCTCTATTACGAACTTAAAGGGAAAGTAAGTTTAAAAAACAGCAATTCAATACTTACTTTAGACGATAATATTAAGTTCAAGAACAGTAATTTAGAGATTTCTAAAGGGAAATTAAAGTATAATGTATACTATGATTTAAAGAGAAAATCATTTTTAATGAAAACAAATAAAAGAATGTCAAAAAAAATAAATATACCACTACAATCACGATTAACTTTAAAATTTGCAAGAGAGTTAATTAAAACTGGAAATTGTGGCTTATCTAGCTTAACAGAGTCAGCAAAATACCACAAAATTATTTTTCAATTTTTTAAAAATAGTTTTACAAAATTACTAAACAAAAAAATAAATCATTTTCCAATAACGTAATGAAGAAAATTTTACTTGAGGCTAAAAATAAAAAAAACTACATAGTTGTTATTACTATTGGAAATAGATATTATAAAAAATGGCAAAAAAAAATTTGTCCAATTATTAAAAATTATTGTGAAAGTAATAAAATTGGATTAATAGCTATAACAAATAATTTAATCGATAAAAGTTCTGAATTTTTTAAGAAACCACAATGGCAAAAACTATTAGTTGGTCAATATCTTTTAAATAATAGAGTAAACTTTGAAAATATCTGTATAATTGATGGTGATATACTAATAAATCCATTTTCACCTAACATTTTCAATTACCATAAAAAAAATAAGATAAGTGTTGTGTCGAGTAGATTTAATATGCCGTATGATTGGCAAAGTAGTACAAGAAAAATATCATTCTACAGAAAAAAATTCTACTCAAAAAAATATGCTCTCAATAGTGCAATTAATATGACAATTAAAGATCTTTTTAAATATCATAAACTAAAACACTTTGATAATTTTTTTTGTGCAGGTATGTATATGTTTAACAAAAACTTTTCGAAATTTATGGAAAAAGTTTTTTTTAAATATAAAAATAATGTTAAATCTATAACTAATGGTGGAGATCAAACACATGTAAATTATGAATTTCAATCTACCAAAAAAATCAATTGGTTGGACTATAAGTTTCAAGCACTTTGGAATTACGAAATGGCTAACTATTATCCTTTCCTATATTATAACAAAGATAAAAAGTTAATTCAAAACTGCATTGAGTCATCACTATCGAATAACTATTTTTTGCATTTCGCTGGTAGTTCATTTGAGAGCGATATGATAGATTCTTATAATATAAAATTTTTAAAAAATAAATTATTTTTTTTAGGTCTCAACAAATATTTAAAAAAAAATTTTACCGCTAAGGCATCGGGTTTTTTTAAACCAAAACAAAAAAAATGAAAAACTCTTTAAAAAAAGATTTTGAATTAAGAAATTTTTTTTATACCAACCGTGCAAGCGCTATTTTTCCTATTCTATTTGTTAATAAATTAAACGATTTATATTTGAGTTATTTAAATTATTGGAAAATTAAAAATAAAATTGACCAAAACAAATTACTAATTAATCTGCGGATATATGATCAAAATGGCAATATCGCTATAAAAAAAGAAATTAAAAACATTCATGAGAATAATCTTATATCTATAAGAAATTTTATTACCAAAGATCAATTTTCTGGAATGGTGGAAATTGAAATTTTATCTACATTAAATCTGAGGTTTAATTTTCCAGCTGTAATTGGAATTTATAAATCAAAATCATACTATAGCTGTGTTCACTCTGCTGGAAGGATAAAAGGAAGTGATGAAAATCATACCCCGATTAAAACAGAGGAAACAAATTGGTCATGTAAATTTCAAAAAAATATTACTCCATTCTTTCATTTTGTAAATGGTAATATAAAACAAAAAATAAAATTTGAGGTAATTTTATATTCTTCATATGGTCATATAATTGAAAAAAAAATCATCAATAACCAATTTAACTCTTTTGCTTCAAAAATTTACTTTGTAGAAAATATATTTTCAAAAAAAAAAATGAAATCTAAATGTTTTATAGGTGTAAGATGTTTAAATGATAATGTTTTTAGGAGAATGGTAGTAGGAAATTATTTTAAAAACATACATCACTTGGAAGTAACTCACAGTTTTCCTTGGCAAACAAAAATTGACCATTGTCCAAATAATAATAAGGGATCTGATTCCTTTCTTGCAATTTATAGAGATAAAAAATTAAATGTTGAAGCTCGAGTTTTTCCAACCAATTGTAAAGCAAATTACACAATTACAGCTTTTACTCAAAAGTTTAGAGAAAAAAAAATAAACTTCAATAGAAAAAAAATACTCAAAAGTAAGAACTTAAACAATATTTATTTAACTGAGGAAGAAAGATTTAAAACATTACACTTTAAAGGTAAGGTTCCATCTAGATTAAATTCAAACTTTATTTATTCGATAAAAAACAAAAAATTTCCATTTAGCACAGACATAGCGACTGGGGCAAAAAGCACTGTTTATCCAAAAAAAAATTTTCATTGGGGTAGTGGGATTATTGGAAATGGTTATAATTTTGTAATAATGTTAAGAAACAACAACCATAATAAAAATGCACCATCCTGCATGGGTAAATTAAAGCTTTTTGGTTTAAACACTAATAAAGAATTCCAAATAAAATTTAATGGTGAGTCTTCACTATCTATTAAACTATCGGATCTAATTAAAAATAAATCTTTAATTTCTGATAAAAAGGTTAAAATATTTACTTGGCTTTTTAAAACTAATAACATTTGTGTTGAAACTTTCTGGGTTTCATATAGATCAAAAGATGGTTGTATTTTAGGAGATCATGGTTTTTAAGTAATAATATGAAACATTTTGTAATTAAAAAATTTCTAAAATACTTTCATTTTATCATGACTAAAAATCTGATTAACAAATTAGTTTTGATTATTTCTCAAAAAAAAAATAATCGTTTAGAGATTACCTCAACAATTGGATGTGCTATGATGTGTGATTACTGTCCTCAAACATTAATTGGATCTGTGGCTAAAGCAAAAAATTTAAATAGAAAAATGTCGTTTGAAGATTTTAAGATTTATATATCAAATGTTCCCAAATCAACTCAAATTCATTGGACAGGTTATTCAGAGCCTTTGGCTCATGATCAGTTTGAGGATTTTGTGCTATATTTAGATAAAAAAGGTTATAGACAATTAATTTCAACAACTATGTTTGGGAGAAGACATACTGAAAATTTTATGTCAAAATTTTCAAAATTTATTAGCATCACATTCCATTTACCTGATAATCAAAATTTAATGAAATTGAAGGTATCTGAAAGGTACATAGAAACCTTAGAGAAAGCTATAAAATTTCAGTCAACACATTTAAAGAAAAATATATATTTTGTAGTTTTTGGAAATGATTTTCATCCTCTAATAAAAAATTTATTAAACAAAATGATTAACCAAAACTATATATTAAAGGAGAATATTGATTTGAGAAAACATTTAAATTCAAGAAGTGAAATGATTGATGTTAATAAATTGGATAAAAGTAATGTAACTAATTTTACTAAAAATGATTGGAAAAAAAATAAAATTTACCATTGTTCCTATTTAAGATTAAATCAAGGAGTATTGTTACCTGATGGAAATGTAAATTTATGTTGTAATGATTATTCTGTCGGAGCTATCATTGGTTCACTAAATAATACAAAATTAGATAAAATTTATAACCAGGAAAAGATTCTCTCCGAAGACTTTATTTATGGGAAAAATTCAGTCTGTAAAAAATGTGAGTATTATAAACCTATTTGAATTTTTTAAACCAGGTTACAAAGTTCTTTATACCTTCTTCAATCTTCACTTTTGGTTTATAACCTGTAAGTTTTATTAATTTATTAATCTTTGCGGCTGTTTTAATTGCATCACCTTTTTGAAAAGGAAGATAT
>MDTA01218925.1_pt1 | contig 10424 bp, 8 predicted proteins | sample 811151 | NCBI WGS metagenome assembly MDTA01 (sample SAMN05326648, study PRJNA326480) | marine metagenome | isolation source: seawater | place: Indian Ocean: South | collected 2010 | reverse complement strand
TTCAAATATATTCATCCAAGAACCTAAGATTGATTCTTTAGCCCAAGCTGCAGGCCTTGATTTAAAACCAAGTAGTTCTTCTATAGAGGATAAAATGAACCCTAAAATTCCTTCTTGGGCAATTGCTGCTGGCTCTCAACTGAATCTTCATGGCATCGAAGCTGAAGAACCAAAACAAGATGCTAAAGCTAGGCCAATTTCATCTTCTCAAACACCACAACAAACATTACCTGGAATGAAAGAAAATCCAATTGCACCTGCTTTATCTCCTGCTGAAAGAGATTTACACCGTCATTCAGAATGCGGAGTTTCAATTTCGCCAACCGATGAAATACCTCTCGATGAAGTAATCAATGACTTACCGGAAATGGAACCATTATCTCAATTTGCAGACTCCTATATTTTGGCACAGGCAGATGGTGAATTGCTACTAATTGATCAACACGCTCTACATGAAAGAATAAGGTTTGAGAGACTTAGGTATAATCAAAAGTTATGGGAGAGTCAATCTCGATTACAACCCTTGGATCTTGACTTTGATGCAAAACAAATTGCTTTACTTGAATCTTCGCTTGAAAGATTGCGGCAAGTTGGGTTTGAGTTTACATATATAGATGGTAAATGGTGCATGGTAAGTGCGCCAAATTTATTATCAGGTGACGATGTTATTCCTTTCTTAATCGATTTATTGCAAGATTGTTCAGAAGATGGAGCGCCACTTGAAACAGTTGAAAATCGAAAAGATCATCTCGCTTTCCTAAATGCTTGTAGAGGTTCTGTTAAGGCAAATCAAAAATTAACTCTTCCAGAGATGAGAAGGCTTCTAGATGATATGAGAAAAATTCCAAACCCTTGGGCATGCGTTCATGGAAGACCTACTGCTCTAAGACTACCTATTGATTCTCTTGATCATCATTTTGGAAGACATGGTTAATTCTGCTTAGAAAACCTTTCAATGAATTTTTCATCGGCAATTTTCTGTAAACCATTTCCATCAATGTTTGCTCCTACCGAGCATGCTAATATGTATGCTGACATGAAGATTCTGTGATCACCAAAGGTTTCGACCAATCTATCCGGAATCATTGGTTCTTGATTCCCTGGAATGAATAAGCAATCATCTAATAACTCGCATTTCATACCAAAAAATTCGAAAAGTCGTTTAGTTGATTTCAATCTATTACTCTCCTTAAATGACGTATGAAGAGCGCCAGTAATTCTACCTCCAGAAGCAAATCCTAACATCAAACTCAGAGGAGTAATAATATCATTACAATTAGTTATATCAACCTCTATAGAAACGCTATTATATGACTTAGTTAAATGATTTCTATCCCACTTAATTCCAATACTTTCTGAAATATCAAAAAGAATTTCATGACCGATGCAATCTTCTTTCTTTGGCCAACCACTCATATCAACTGAAGCATCTAAACAAGAAGCTGCAAGCATAGCAAAACTAGCCATTGATGCATCTTTAGGAATTTCAATTTTTGGTTTCAAATCTAAATTCCATGGATTAATTTCCAATCTATTTTCATCAAAAGCAATTTCAGCACCACTAGAATTACACATATCAAGAGATAATCTCCAATGCCGGTTAGAAACTGAAGATCCTTCAAATTCGATTATGAGTTGATGTTCTAAAGCTGCGGATGAAAGTATCCAAGCAGATAGGGGTTGGCTTGATTTAGAAACATCAAGGGTTAATTTTCTAATTTTAACTTCATTGAACCATGGTCCGTTAATTTTGACCGGAACACGAAAATCTTCTTGCAAAAATGAAACTTTAACACCAGTATTGGTCATTGAATCCCATAAGGACTTTGTATCTCTTTTTCGAATTGAGACATCACCATCAATAATCACTTCAAAGTCGAATCTTGCACATAAAATTGAAATCAATCTTAGGGTAGTACCGGAATTACCTACGTCAAGTTTATTCTCTGGTTTTTTGAATCCATGAATTCCAACTCCATGCACAATTATTGAATAAATCTCTTCTCCTATCAACTCTTTACCGAGAGGTGATTTTTTACCATTCAAGTCTATTTTTTCCATTTTCACTCCTAATTGAATCAAACAATTTTTCATCGAATTTACATCATGACCAGAATTATTTATTCCTGTTATCTCTATAGTATTTTGACTTTGAGAGGCTAGTAATAATGTACGAATAGCATGACTTTTTGAGGGCGGTAAATCCCATGAAATTGTTTTTTTACTAGAAAGAGATCTAACTTGTATTGAATTAGGAATAGATTTGAGGTTATTTGGAGAACCGTCTTGGTCCAACTCCTCACCACTAGCCATGACAATTCCACTCAACCATACAACATCAAACCTTGTAAAACAATTCAATAACCTAATCGATGTAGAATTGTACATGAGATTGGAGGATTTGATGGGTAGGCCTCTCAGAGATCTCAGAATTTCTGTTACTGATAGGTGTAATTTTAGATGTACTTATTGCATGCCCAAAGAACACTTTGATTCAAACTATAATTTCCTGCCCAAAAGTCAAATAATTTCTTATGAGGAAATTATTCTAATTGTTAAATCAATGCTTCCCCTTGGACTTAGTAAGGTAAGAATTACTGGTGGAGAACCTTTGTTGAGAAAAGATATATGCAGCCTAATTTCCATGATAAGAAACTTAGATGAAAATCTAGATATTGCCATGACTACAAATGGAGTACTGCTAAAAAATAAAATTGAATCTCTTAAGGAAAGTGGATTAGATAGAGTTACTGTAAGTCTTGACGCAATAGATAATGACCTGTTCCAAGAGATAACAGATTCTAAATTTGAAGTTAGTCAAGTTATTGAAGGAATAAAATCCGCAATTAATTGTGGTTTAGAAGTTAAAATAAATTCAGTAATCAAGAGAAATAAAAATGAGTCCGAAATAAATAAACTGATTGAAACTTCTATAGAATACAACATTCCTGTAAGGTTTATTGAATTCATGGACGTTGGAACAACTAATTCTTGGGAATTAGACTCTGTATTCACAGGAGAGGAAATTAGGAATATTATTCAAAAACAATATGGACCGTTAACAAAGACTAAACCAAATTATTACGGCGAGGTTGCTAAACAGTGGAAAATGGCTAGGCATGATTTGGATATTGGATTTATTGAATCAATAAGTTCTCCATTCTGTGGGACATGTACAAGAGCAAGGATTTCATCAAATGGTAAATTATTCACGTGCCTATTTTCAGAACAAGGTTTTGACTTACTTAGCCTAATTAGAATGGAAGCAGATGAACAAGACCTCTCTCAAGTTATTAGCGATATTTGGAATAAAAGAAAAGACAGATATTCAGAGAAAAGAAAAGATAGCACAAAAATTTCTAATCCAGTAGAAATGTCATATATAGGAGGTTAATATTCAATCTCAGATAATTGAGTGTCAAATAAAAGTGTATTTGAACTTAAATCAACCAACTTCAATTTCCATTCTCCATTATCAGAACCAATACTGTTTGAATCGATTACAAAATAGTCGCCTTTGGTCACTGAATAACCTGCATCTCGATCATGGAAAGAAACATTTGAACCTATAACCCCGTAGACATCTGAATCACTGACAAATCCAGAAATTTTTGTTCCATCACTTGAGGAAATCAATTGATATTCCAGTTGAGATGGATCTAATGCCTGGTCTAGACTTGTAAGTCTAATAACATGAAATCCATTCGATAACCCTCTAACACTAACCGATGCTTCAGGTGATGATTTCTCGACAGAAGTCAAGGCACCTTGCATCATCACAAAGACCATACTTGAGAGCATTACTGTAATTGCAAGAAGCAGAACAGTTGCGATAACCGGGCTAACGGCACGCTCATCATCGATGATTATGTCTCGGCCCATACATGCCTGTAGACTGGATAACACTTGAACCAACCGCATATATTCTACAAAATTTTAGGTTTTGGTAACAAAAAAATTTCCTCGAATCATAATTTCCTCTTGGTTATGTATTCCGAAAGGGAAAAGAGGTGCTGCTTGATTTCAGAATCATCAAAGATCTCTAAATTTTTCATTGCTCGGTCAAAATGATTTTGAATCAAAATTTCAGTATAAGAAAAACTATCTGATTTTTCAAGTAAAGCAATCAATTCGTCAAATAATTCATAACTGAAATTACTGATTATTTCAGCTAAACGTTCTCTATTCTTACCGTGGTGTATAGTTAGTGAATGAATTAATGGAAGCGTCATTTTCCCCTCAAAAACATCGGAGCCTCTTGGTTTACCAATCGATTCGTCACCTTTCAAGTCGAGTAAGTCATCAACCAACTGATATGCAATACCGATTTCCATTCCAAAATTTGCAAGTGCTAATTTTTTCTCTTCAGAAGCCCCAGCAATAATTGCAGCAGAATGACAGCCACCTGAAAAGGGACCTGCTGTTTTACCACGAACTATATCTAGATAATCTTCAGGAGTAGTTTTCAAATTATTTATGTGCTCTATTTGAGAAAATTCTGAAACTGCAATCTCTGAACAATAATTTCCAATGATTGTGACTATTTCTTGGTTATACCTTCCACCCAAAGCATAACCTTGAACGAATAGCCAATCTCCTACTATTATTGCTTTAGCTAAACCGTGTTCTGTATGAATAGTTGGAACTCCTCTTCTATGAGTTGCTTCATCATAAATATCATCATGAACTAATGTTGCAGTATGTAAGAATTCGAATGCCTTCGCTAAGGGCATCAAATCATCGGGATTTTTTCCACCCGCTAATTCATATGCTAGAAACATCATTATTGGTCGTAAACGCTTTCCTCCAGCAAGAAGCATTCTACCCGCTAATTCAACTACTTCACCTGAATTTACCCTAGAAGCAATCATTTCTTCTAATGACTGTTCAATTTCATTTCTCAACTCTTCGAAACGATTTTGACTACCCTCGGAAATCTGCGCCATAATACCTCGTGGTAGGGTGCCCTTCTTAACCAATGGTCTACGCCCATAGAATGCTAGGAGAGATTCTAGCCGAGGCGATTTTGTGTCAGATATGGAGAGGTTAACCATTTTGACAACCCCGTCCAAGGGAGATGGAGTAAGAATCCACGTAGAAAAGATGGTAGAACAAAAATCAAAAGAATTTAATCTTCTACTAAAGCAATTGCCTCACATAGAATCTGCAATTTCGCAATTGAAATCAGGAAATGCCGACTTGGTGGCAATGAGTGCATTAGACTGGAGAGAGATAATCGATGAAGATCTAATGATTTCTGCAATTCTCCCTAGAAGAGAACCCACATGGGTTTTAGTTAGTGATGATAAGCCTGAATACCTCATACCAAATTCTAGAATAATTTGTGATAGCCCACTGATAAGAAGGCAATTGTCTAGATTACGAAATAACCTAAAAATCATTTCATCTAGAGATTTAATCAAAGATTTAAACATCGATAAAGAAATGGATGATAGAGACTTAACCTCTTGGCTGGAAGAATGTCGTCAAGACGAAATTATTGATGGATTTGTAACTACTAGAAGCCTACATAGCTCTTTAAAATTCAAATCAAGAAGGCATACTCTCGGACTGCAAAGAGATAATCCTGAAAGAACTCACTTCATTCCACCGCCATTACATGGATTTACATTACTAATTTCTAGAAATGGTTTTCCATCTTCAACGATTGATTCAATGAATGATGATGCTTCATTAATATGTCACAAAATTGAATCTAATCTTCTTGATTCATTGGATGAAAAAATTAAGAATATTACGGGAATATATGTCGAGCAAAGAAAAATTGGCACCATCTTGAGGGAAGCAAAGAGAAGTAATGATGATTCAATAATTGAATCTGTAATTGGTAAGGATGGTAAGCCTATCGATTCAAATATAAGACTACATTTATCCATTGAAACCTTGAGCTATGATGGTAAAGTTACAGCAATGTGTGAAAGAATTATTCCATTAGATAAAAGTCATATGGGCATGGTTAATTTGTTAAAAGAATTCAAAATTCTAGTCGAATTAATGGAAGAAGAGCGTGAAGAACCAACTAGAAAGATTCCTGGTATGCCTGAAAGTTATAATCAAGCGAAAGAACCTTTGTTAAATCTTGACGATTATTCAGATTCGGCTCCTTCGGATTCTTCATGATTTGAAATTAATTTATCATAACCTTGTTTGGAAATAAAATTTTCTAATTCAACTAGTTCAGAAGGGTCTTGATCGTCACATAGGTCACTAATACCTTGATCTATTTCTCGACCGATTCGTTCCCAGGTGGCTGCGAATCTTTGTAGATCGAAAGCAAACCTTTCCACTCCTTCAACTGCAGACATACTTGGATTTAGAACTGTCTTAATAGATTCTGAAATATTTTCATTAGCAATTCTTAATCTTGAGATATCCTTAGCAACATCAAGCAGTGTCAATCTTAAATCTTCAATATTATTATTCCTAGAAAATTTTCTCTGAGCCTTCTCAATACTTTTTCTCATACCAATAATCCCAGCAACCATCGCCTCTCTAGCCCTAGATGATTCTATTATCACATTCTCAGCATTTGAAAGTCTAATTCTCAATGATTCATCGAATGCTGATAAATTTGATTTTATGTCATTTTTTACTGTTTCTTGAAGTGAATCCATCAATCCATAAATTTCCTTTATCGAAGACTTTGCAGACTTTACACTCCTACTCATTGACAGCCCTAAAACCGCTAAATTGTTATCATCCTTCAAATAATTGGTTCAAAAAATAATTTTTCTCATTTTTGGAATCGTCAACAAAGTAGCGAAACAGCACAATTTAGTTCAATTCGACACCGAAGAAAGATATACCCCTTTGAATTCATAACGAGACAAGGTGATTATTTGACTGACAAAGGTGAACTGTTAAGCGAACTTTACCAAGCTCGCTTTGACCGCCTGAAAGAGATTGCTACAAGTTATCAAATTCCCAAAAATGGTACTGTAGAATCACTTAGAGCCAAATTAATCGCAAACCTAATTCTCGATGAATGGGACTTAGGTAAGAATGATATTAAGTCATTAAAAAACAAAGATATCGGGAAAATTTTGGGGATTTTTGGAATAAAGAAATCGGGTTCAATTAGAGAGCGAAGACAAAGACTTTACCTGCACCTACATGAAGATCCAAAACAAATGACGCCTGAAAAACTAGATTCAATGACAAAAAATCAATTGCATGAATTATGTAAAATTTTACAATTGCCCTTGACTGGTGATAAGCAATCTCTACTAGTTAGAGTTGCTGGAGTTCTAGCGTCTCAACAGGGTTCATGGGGCAAGGTGAAAAAGACACTGCGAAGACCTAAAGACTCCCTCAATATTCCAACTATCCCAAATCCTACCGAACAAAATATATCTACGATAAATGAAGATACTGAACAAGAAGCCGTTGTAAAAACGGTTGATGATTTTGTAGCAAAACATCCCGAAGGCTGGACTTTTGAGCAAGAGACTGAATTAAGAAGTGATTTGTCTGAAGAAGGCATTGATACTACCAGAAGTGATGTTGCTCAGACTATAGATGCTGCACTTAGAGCAAAACATGAAGATGAAGAAATAAATACCCCATCAATGATTCAGACACCTGATGACTTTGATTCTCAAGTAAATAGTCTTGAAGTTGAAGCATCATTGATAGAATTGAATTCTAGAATTGCTGAAATTGAGGCAGCAGGTAGAGATTTCTTGATGGTAAGTACTTCTAGCAATGAAGAAGATTTAGAAGCATTTATCTCAAACTTTTCTGATTATGGTTTCTTGGTTGATGAACCAGCAGTAAGAAATATTATCCGAAACAAAATAATGGAACTAGAATTCCAAACACAAAATGAGAAAGATTCAATTAATTCAATGCCTAATTCTTGGCGAGAAAGAGAAGCAATTAGAGAATTTGAAAATATGAGGAGTTCCTTAAGGGATCAACTTGGTAATACATTATCACTTCATCAAGGAGATTTAGTTAAAGCTAGAGTTGCTTTTGAAGAAATTGGAAGAAGCATGGGGCTAGATTTGAGAATCCCTAGCATATCTGGAAGGATTCACGCATTATTTGACCTTCATGTAGAAATTAATGAAGCTGAAGCGCTTCAAGATCCTAGCATTGCCAGAAGAAATAGAATTCTAAGAATACTTCATCATGGTTCAATACATCTTAGCGCTGGAGAAAGGAGGACAATAGAGCGGCTAGAAAGGAATATTAAGTCGTTTGAAGAGGTTGTAGAAACTATTCTTGAATCTAGTGAAGGAAGATTCGATGAAGCTCAACAAGCACTGATAATTCGGTTCTTAGAATCAAGAGGATATGAAGTTAATACTGCCGATTTAAGGCCGAGGATTCTTGCATGCTCTGGAATTATTGGTGCTGAATTGGGACATTTATCACCGTCTGAAATTCCAAGAGTTGCCCCCGGAATAATAGTTTCAGATAATCAAGTGGAAGCAATTGTTTCCGAGTTAAAATTGCTTGCTGAGGCATTCAAACCTAAGAGTGATGAAGAAATAATCACAACAGAGAACGATGAAGAAATCGCTGACGCTGCGGACAGATTAAAATCTGCTAGAGAACAAATTAATCATATTGATGATATATTAGCCAGATTACGTGGATGATTATCTACTAGCATAAAAATTCTGTATTACTTGAGTTACAGTTTGTATATCCCTGATATCTCTTCGAAGAAGGTCTTCTATAATCTTCTGTCTTTGTTCGACATGCTTCTCGAAAACATCAGGAGTTACTCCAGCAGCTTGACAAATGATTTCTCTTAACTTTGAGGGAATTCCGGTTTCCTCAATTCGGTCCTTAGCAGCATTATATTTCCAAATAATATTGAGTCTCGGTTTAGTTCCTTCCATTCCTGCTATTTCTGCAACTTCAGTAATCTTTCTCACAGTATTACCATTTACATGTAGTCTTGCTTGAATGATAATTAAATCCAAACCGGTCAACATAATCGGTGGTACATTCATTGGAGGGTTAATCATTCTAGTAACTGTTTCTTGGGCAGTATTAGCGTGTAGAGAACCAAAAGAACCGTCGTGACCTGTGTTCATTGCAGTAAGCAATGTTGCGGCCTCTGGACCTCTTACTTCACCCACAATTATTCTATCTGGTCGCATACGAAGACTGGACTTCAAGCAGTCATTCATATCTACTTCTGGAGTTCCGTCTGGTCTCTCTCTTCGTGTTTCCATCCTTAGCCAATGGTCATGGTAAACTTGTAATTCAGCTGTATCTTCTACAGTCAGCAATCTTCTGTGCCAAGGGATATACATTCCTAAACAATTCAAAGTAGTAGTTTTACCAGATCCTGTTCCTCCTGCAATTACGAAGTTTGCTGGTCTGCTGTCTAATCCTTCTATCCAGACCCACATCATGGCAGCTAAACGTGAGTTAACAGTACCGAATTTAACTAAATCCAGCATGGTAAGTGGATCCTCTCTAAATTTACGAATAGTCAATGTAGGCCCGTCCGGAGTAATTGGAGGAATTGTGCCATTAACACGTGAGCCATCGGGCAATCTTCCATCAAAAATTGGCACCATTCCTGGTCCGTCTCCAAGAGGTACATTAGTAAATGAGGCTATATTTTTAGCAATTTGAATCCCAGCATCATCATCTATCCAAACATTGGTTCTACACATACCATGGTCTCTATGAGCCACTTTTACACATTGTGTTCCACCATTGTACATCACTTCTTCCAAACTATCATCTTCAAGAAGAACTGCGATATCTCCATACGGGTTTGGGTCTATAGAACCATCGACATGATAGATTGGAGATGGATGGTTAGGTTCAAGATAAATCGTTACTCTTCCATATTGTGCTAATACTTTCTCTGACATGTTTCATCCTCCAATCATTTTTACTGCGCCTAAATACAATCCCATCGATACTGACATCCAAAATGGTAGCCACCAAAGGAAATCTTTCATTCTTCCTAACATTCTGCCTGAAACAGATGCTGCTATTGCTGATGCAGCAGCAAAGAAAAGTGAGAAGGTTTGATTGAAATCACCAATTTGATATCCTTTACTAGCAGGAGCGAATAAACCGACAATAAATGCAATTAGAACTGGTAAACCAATACATACGAAGATGATAATTAAAATCCCACGTGCTTGTAATTCACTTTCACGCTTATTCATCAAATCATTCAATCTTTCATAGTCCATAGATAAGTCAGAAAGTATTCCTTGCAAAGGAGCATCTTGTTCGACTGCAGTTTCAATCAAAACAGTAACTCTTTGGACTTGTGCAGAACGAGTTTTAGAAGCAAAAGCAGATAGCGCTGCATCAAAAGAAGATGAATGGCTAGATTCTAAGGTGTCTGTAAGCAACTTACCTAAAACACCTGGCGTATTTCTACCCTGTTCTAACATTGCTTCTTGGATACCGCGTCC
>MDTA01216085.1_pt1 | contig 10424 bp, 7 predicted proteins | sample 811151 | NCBI WGS metagenome assembly MDTA01 (sample SAMN05326648, study PRJNA326480) | marine metagenome | isolation source: seawater | place: Indian Ocean: South | collected 2010 | reverse complement strand
TCCAAAACAGAAAGATACAGTTCTCGTTTACTATCACCCCACTTCGCAATTGGTGGCCAGAACGGACTATGCACATCATCTGGCCAAAGATTTATATAAAATGATTTCCCTTCTTTAGAGGCGTTATCAATAAAAGGTATAGCCTCGTTAACAAAACCACCTGTAATTTTTGAACGTTGCATCCATCTAACTCCATCTCCTAATCTTTCAGCATTAATCCAAATACGGCCAGGCTTGGCTGGATTTTGCCCAGGCCTTAGTGTCTGAGGTAGCAACTTCGGCCCCATACCCTCAAAATTAGTCAATGATACATCAAATCCATAGTCAGTTATTGGCGGAGCATCATCAACATCACGCTGACCTCCCATGTGCCATTTTCCAAAGTGCCCCGTCGCATAACCTGCCTGTTGTAATGAACGAGCTAACATTGGCGCATTAGGATCAAGCCATTGCGCCATTCCTCGCCGAGCATTTCTTTTACGATTATCAAGATAGGATGTGATGCGCCAGCGCTGTGGGTATTGCCCAGTAGAAATAGCAGTTCTAGAAGGAGAACAAATTGGTGAATTAACATAAAATTGCTCAAACCTTATTCCCTCTTTTGCCAAGCGGTCGATATGAGGAGTCTTCGCTGCTCGATTCCCAAAACATGAAAAATCCCCCCAACCCATATCGTCAATAAAAACGAGAACCATATTCGGTTTAGACCATCCAAATTGTATGACTAGAACATACGCGAAAAATAGAGTAAGTGTTTTTTTCATTGATTTGCTTTTAGTCATTGGTCCTTTACGATAGAGACGATATTTTACTTTAGTTTAGTGACGTACGCATAAAATGCACCCATCGATAAACTTTTAGTATCGGTAAACTTAGCCCATAACTCATCACGCCCGGGCTGGAGTCGAAGTTTAAACGTAACGCTCTTGGCATCAGGTTTAACGGGCAGCGTTAATTCTTTGCCTCCGATTTTTAGATGAGCTTTCACAGCGTCGAATAGTTTTCCCGGAGCTGCACGGAAGGGCCGGACGCCAGGCACATCAGAGCCGGCAGGAAGCGAGGAACTGATGGCGGTGTCAGCCTCTTTGGGCCAGCGACGTAGTTCAACGGTGTACTCACCAGCAGTCTTAACGTCAATGGCCCAGAATCCAGTATTGCTTGATTTCTTCTCTGCATTTCGAATGTGGCGTTGGTTCCACGGAGTGCTTCCGTCGGCGATCCAATCGTGGCAGGTAAGTGTGACAGGGTTAGCAAGTGGGGCATTGGCACCAAGGTAAATGGCAGTCGGTTTACCAAAGGTTGGCACAATTTCGTCCCACCATGCGTCATAAAAATTGGTGAGGCGTTTGACCACGGCCGGATTCTCGGCGGCTATATTTTTATTTTGGCCGGGATCGGCATTTATGTCGTAAAGCTCCTTGCCATTCACCAGACGCCATTGATCCGTCATGACTGAACTCTTTCGCCATTTAATAGGATCTCGCACACGCTGACTGTCGGTCACCAAAATACGGTCGGGCCAATTTTTCGATTTGTTTTCTATTAGCGAACGAATATTTACGCCATCAAACTTTACATCTTTAGGCGAAGGCACCTGGCAGTAATCAATGAGTGTAGGGACAACATCTACATAAGAAGTTATAATATCCACATCGCGCCCCCCAACTAGCCCACCCTTAGGCCAGTGAACGAAAAATGGAACACGATGACCTCCATCGTACTCGCTACCTTTACGGCCTCGCATGCCATTATTATGGATATTCGCACCACTAGAGGTTCCATTGTCAGTAGTGAAAATGAAAATGGTATCATCAGCAAGTCCCTCCTCTTTAAGAAAGGATCGCATTGCGCCAACATTGTCATCGATATTCGCGATCATACCGAGGAAATTAGCAACACTCACACCCTGTTTTTCGTAAGGCTTACTATATTTCTCAGGTGCATGCATGGGACCATGTGGAGCGTTAGTACAAAGGTATACAAAAAAAGGCTTGCCGCTGTTTTTTACACTCCGAATAAATTTCTTTGCATAATCAAAAAACACATCAGTACAAAAACCTTTTACAGGCACAGCTTTACCATTATGAAAATAGGATCCGTCAAAGTAAGCATTATCCCAAAAATCTGGAGTTTGCCCCACGCCACCACCGCCGTGACGCAGCACCTCTTGAAACCCACGATCCTCTGGTCTATAAGGATAATTATCACCTAGATGCCATTTGCCGAACATACCTGTATGATAACCTCCTTCAGCAAGAATCTGGCCGATAGTGACCTCATTGTGACGCAACATTGAACGCCCCATGATAGTATGCCAAACACCCGTACGATTCGTCCAATGACCAGTGAGTAGTGCTGCCCGAGTTGGTGAGCATGTTGGAGCAACATGATAATCGGTTAATCGAATGCTATCTCTATGTAATTCATCTAAATTAGGAGTCTTTAGAACCGGATTTCCATGACAGGAAAGATCACCATATCCCTGATCGTCTGTGATAACCAAAACTACATTCGGCTGCTTCGAACCATTAATGGACAATACAAAAGCAAAAAACGCAGCAAATAGGTTTAATTTCTTCATAAACATTCAAAACAAAGAAAACGACCAAAATCACCAATGGTCAACTACCAAGATTATAGACTTATTAAGTTGTCACCAGAGCAACAAAACTCATAATCTGTCTTAACACTTTAGGAATGTTTTCATAACAAGATGACTGAAATCTTTCGATTTTATTTAAAGTTGACTGGCTTAATTGTTTGCCTCTTATCCACTTGGTCAAGCATACAAGCTACTGACAACCCTAAAGCAACTTCTATTGACTGGAAAAAAGCTCAAGAATGGTGGGCTTTTCAGCCTCCAAAAAAATCAAAACTTCCTCTTGTCTCTGACAGCAATTGGCCAAGTCAACGAATCGACTACTTTATATTAGCAAAATTGGATGCAAAACAGCTCACCAGATCCCAGCAGGCTTCAAAACGTATTCTAGCTAGACGCCTGTTTTTTGACATAACTGGCCTACCTCCCACACCAAAGGAAATGGAAAATTTTCTTTCCGACGAAACTAGCGATGCATATGAACGACTGGCAGAAAAACTAATACAACAACAATCATTTGGTGAACGCTTGGCCAGCATGTGGCTTAACAATGTACGATATGCCGAAGATCAAGCCCATCAAGTCGGCAGTAATAAAGCGTTTTTTTATCCAAACGCTTTTCGTTACCGTGAATGGGTCATCGATGCATTCAACAATGATCTTCCATATGATAATTTCATCCGAAAGCAACTCGCAGAAGATTTATTCAAAAACCCTCAAGTAAAAGATTTTCCTGCTCTTGGATTCATAGGGTTAGGCCATAAATATTATGATCGTAATCGGCTTGCCGTTAAAGCCGAAGAATGGGCTGAACAAGTGGACACACTAACTCGTTCACTACTTGGCCTCACGGTTGCTTGCGCACAATGCCATGATCATAAATACGACCCACTTACACAAAAGGATTACTACGCATTAGCGGGTATATTTGCGAGCACTGAACTAGTCGACAGAATGGCAGATGGAAGCGAAATAAAAAAAGATTCTGAAGCCGCAAAAAAACGAATTGGAACCATCCACATGGTACGCGACTTAAAGCCAAAAGATCTTCACATCTTTCTAAGAGGAAATACAGATAACAAAGGTGAACTCACACCTCGTCGGTTTCTTCGAGTCTTATCAAAACAAGAACCTAAGCAATTCACTCACGGCAGTGGAAGACTAGAACTAGCTAAAGCAATCACCGCATCTGAAAACCCACTCACAGCACGTGTCATTGTCAACAGGATTTGGTCAATGTTTTTTGGGAAAGGACTAGTCACCACTACAAGCAATTTCGGACAACTAGGGACCCCGCCTACTCACCCCACCCTACTAGATGATCTCGCTGTTCGTTTCATGGAGAACGGATGGTCAATTAAACAATTAATTCGCGAGATAGTTCTGTCATCGACTTATCAACAAGACTCTAGAAAAACTAATTCTAATAAGGCAATCGACCCAACAAACACTTACCTTTGGCGAATGAATCGGCGGCGACTCAGTGTTGAACAGTGGCGCGATTCGATCTTAGCCGCAAGTGGGAATCTAGACCGAATTGGTGGAAAATCACTGGAATTAAGTGATGCAAATAATAACAGGAGAACAATTTACAGTCGGATAAGTCGAAAAAAACTAAACGATATGTTAATGCAGTTTGATTATCCGGACGCAAACGTCCATGCGTCAACGCGTTCCAATACAACTACGGCAGTTCAAAAACTGTTTATAATAAATAACCAATTCATGACCGATCAATCTATACGATTAGCAAGTCATGTTACAGACAACACGAGGTCCAATACCGATCAAATTCACAAAATATACAGCATTCTTTATGGTCGCAAACCAAGTACTCTTGAACTAGATATAGCATTAAATTTTCTTCAATCACCATCCGAAAGCAAACTCACACGATGGGAGCAATATTCACACGCTCTTCTGGCAGCAAATGAAATGAACTATATTGATTAATGTCACTCCATTTTTCACCAGAAATTAATCGAAGAGAAATGCTTCGGCGATGCACAGCGGGCTTTGGCTCTCTTGGCTTAGCTGGGATAATTGAAAGAGAACAAACTAAGGCTGCAAGCTCATATGGACCTCACTTTGCTCCTAAGGCCAAGAGAGTAATCTTTCTATTTATGAATGGCGGCCCGTCGCACATTGATACTTTTGACCCAAAACCGGCCCTCAAAAAATTCGAAAATACTCAGCCGACAGGAAAAATTTATAAAAAACCAAACTCTTCAGGCTTTATGCCGTCGCCATTCGAATTTAAGCGATATGGACAAAGCGGAATTGCTGTCAGTGAATCTCTGCCCTACATCAGTCAGATAATAGATGAATGCTGTATTATTCGATCAATGCATACTGATGTCCCAAACCACGAACCAGCTCTCTTGCAAATGCACACCGGCAATGTGCAACCGATTCGACCCTCGATTGGTTCCTGGATACAATACGGATTGGGATCCCTAAACGAAAACCTTCCTGGTTATGTTGTTCTTCGCCCAACGAACAAAATTGTTGTGGGACCTGCACTATGGAGTAATAGCTTCCTACCTGCCCAGCATCAAGCAGCCAGTATCACAACTGCTGACATGAAGATTGAAAAACTTGTCGCCAACGTACGAAACGCAAATCTAAGCAATCACGATCAAAGAAAGCAAATTGATCTAATTAGTCGTCTAAATAAGTTGCATCTTGCCAAACGCGATAATGACCTTGAATTGAATGCACAAATTCAGGCGATGGAAACAGCCTACCGAATGCAATTCGAAGCGATGGATACATTTGACGTTGAACAGGAAAGTGCCTCTACTAGGGAAAAATACGGCAGCACCCCTTTTGCAAACTCTTGTTTACTTGCGAGAAGACTAGTCGAAAACGGGGTTCGCTATGTAGGGGTGTACTATGTAAACAATAACAATCAACCATGGGACACACATACGAAGCACAATGAAGGACACACTAAGCTCTGCCAAGATAGTGACCGAGCTACTGCAGCTCTTATTTCAGATCTAAAAGAACGAGGGTTATTAGAAGACACACTAATTATTTGGGGTGGCGAGTTTGGAAGAACCCCTTATGCACAACAGAATAAAAAGAAGGATGTTGGCCGCGACCACCATAATACTGCCTTCTCAATGCTGCTAGCAGGAGGAGGGGTCAAAGGAGGACTTGCATACGGAACAAGCGATGAGTTTGGCATGCATGCTCAGGATAATCGCATGCATGTGCATGATCTCCACGCAACCATTCTTCATTTAATGGGTATCAATCATGAGGAACTAACTTTTCGTTGGAGTGGTCGAGACTTTCGTTTGACTGATGTTCACGGTAAAATTGCTCACAGCATAATCGCTTGATTGTTTAAAATAATATGAAAAAAAATACTCACGGCTTCACATTAATCGAGCTGCTAGTTGTAATAGCCATTATCGCAATACTTGCAGGTTTACTACTGCCAGCTTTAGCTAAGTCTAAAAGCAAAGCAAAACAGACAGTTTGTATGAGCAATCAAAAACAACTTGGCCTTTCAACTGCCATGTATGCAGAAGACTACGACGGAGAATTTCCAAAGTCTCTTGCGGGATCAACTCAAGCACATGCTAACTGGCTTGTTGTTATGCGAAAAGTTGGCTATCTCAGTACAATGGAATTATTCTCGGATCCTGCTGATACCGAAGGGCCATCTAATGAATTCAAGCATCGGAAGCGTCGAATCGTTTTCGATAAGGAAAGGAGAGATGTGGTTTTTTCTTATGGAGCTAATGAACAAATTGTCGGCCCAGCAAATATTAAACATGGCAATTCCAACCAAGTACCAGAACCGGATAAAATCATGTTTTTTGGCTGCGCTAATTATATGGTAGTTCCCTTTTGGGATCATGAAAGAATGTATAATGCTAGTGGCCCAAGGCCTGCTGGATCAACTCAAAATCCACCAAATTTACTCTATGCCCGACATAATTCAGGCAATGGCCGTATAGGCCCTCAAAGCAAAGGCGGCAGCAATATAACATACGCAGATTTACATTATGAATTTCAAAACCAATATCATATAGATAAAAAGCTTTGGTGGTACAAAGATCATAAGCCACTCTAATTTATCAAAATTAACAATCTTAATTGTTAAGGTAATTTGCGATTTATCTAATCCGAGCTGTAATCACTTGAATGCAAAATAAACATTAAAAAATTAAACAGCAAAAATAAAACGGGCTCAATATTGAGCCCGCATTCTATCTTGAGTATTAAATAAAATTCAGCCTATACCTAGTAGGTGTTTATTCATTCGGTCGTGAATTTCCTTGATTCTCGTACGATTTCCACCCCCAACCTCAGCAGTTGACCAGCCAGTGAATTCAATTTCTTCTAGAGCGTTTCTAACATCCGGCCAATCTACATCACCATCGCCGATCTTGCAGAATCCATTAGATTTACCCCAGTCCTTAACATCCAATTTAACAATTCGCTTACCCAATGTTCTAATCCATTCAGCAGGCTTCCCGAAACGCTGATGATTACCTATGTCAAAATAACTACCAACCCAAGGACTATTAATTTCATCGATATACTTTGCCAAGAGGTCAGCGGACTGCTTGTCATCTCCTTTCGGATTATAAAGAAAACCATTCCAAACATTTTCAATGAGAATATGAATTCCTAAGCGAGCCGCCATTGGAATTGCTAAATGAATCTGCTCAATAGACCTTTCCCACACTTGTTGATGATTTTCATTTTTTGCATCTCGCACAGCACCGGGTACTAGTAATACCGCGGAACCACCTACTTTGCTAGTATCACGAAGTGCAGTTTTCAGGCCCTGCAAGCCATCAGCACGCGTAGCCTTGTCCGGGGATGAGAGGCGAACTCCCCAATGAATGGAGTCTACTACACCATGAATCGGCAATCCCGTCTCTCGGCTTGCAGATAATGCTTCATCCTTATTGACTCCACCCGGGCTATTTAACTCAACACCATCATATCCAATTTCTTTTAACAGCTTAAACTTCTCAACTGTCGAAATCTTTTCTCCGAACATTCCAAACTTAATAGACTTAAGTATACGATTGGGAAATTCACTGGATTCCGCTCTACCCAATTCTGGCAGAGCTAATGCTGTTGCAAACAATCCTAAACCGCTTACCTTCCCAAATTTCCTTCTATTGAATTTATAAGACATGATACTATACAAATGGAGTGATACCAGGCTGAGCTAATGGAGGTGGAGTATGTTTTCCGGTCTTCCAGTTCATATCTTTTGGAAAACGATCTTCTTTAGAGTTAAGAGCCTGTTCGTAAGTAATTTCCTTACCAGTATAAGCAGCCGTCCTGCCCATAATCGCCATCATAGTACTCAATGCCATTCTCTCACCATTATTGATTGGTTTACCATCGCGAATCGACTTAAACAGTTCATTATGCTCTACCTGATACATATTCTCGCGTTTACCATCATAAGTCCAACGCCCCTTTGCATTCTCAATATAAATGCCACGAGCAATATCAGCTCGCCCTTTTGTTCCAAGGAGATAATCGCTGTTCTCATTATGGCAACGACGTTGTTGGCGCTGCGCCATATAAGCTCTAACACCTTTTGGATAAAGGTAATTGACTTCGATATGATCGAAAATATTTCCACTATTGTTTGGAATTCCACGTCCTCCAACAGCTGTACAACTAACTGGAGGAGTATCACGCATAGCCCAAGCAATCTTGTCTACACTGTGGACTGCTTGCTCCACCAAACCATCACCACCAAGCCAAGCAAAATTATACCAGTTTCGAACCTGCCATTCTATATCACTCCAATTCGAATTACGTTTAGAATCAGGCTGCATCGGCTTTACTTGACCAGTTAAATAAGTTGCATATACTGATTGAACATCTCCAATTTCACCCCCAAGTATTCTATCATAAAACGCACGTCGCTCGTGTTCATATCTCCAACAGAAACCTGCCACAATAGCTAAATTCTTCTGCTTTGAAATCTTCACCGACTCCAAAATTGAGCGAACTCCTGGAGCATCAGTAGCCATTGGTTTTTCAATAAAGCAGTGCTTTCCAGCCTCAACTACCGCACGGAAATGCAAAGGACGGAACCCAGGAGGTGTAGCTAAAATGACTAAGTCGACCTCACTATCAATAAGCTTTTGATAAGAATCCAGTCCAACAAACTGATGCGGCACATCAACCTTCTTTTCATGCTGCTTCTTAAGAATATTAACCGCTCGATCAACCTTATCGGGAAAAACATCTGCAACAGCTGTAAGTTTTACATTTTCATCTGCAGTTAGTGCTTGGTTTGCCGCTCCAGTTCCACGCCCACCACAACCTACAAGCCCTACTCTTATTGTATCACTATTTTGCGCATAGGCACTACTACGAGCAATAAAATTTAGCGTGGCAGCACTAGCCATCGCAGCTGTTGATGAAGTTTTAAGAAAGTCTCTTCGACTTGAATCCCCTATAGGTGTTGTCTTATTCATAGCTAAAAAGATTAAAGAACAATATTACGCCCCCACCTCAACAAGTGCAAGCAAAGTGCCTTTAATTGCAAAAAATCAAAAAAAAGGTGGACTTTTATGCCCACCTTTTTTTCATAATTATTTTAAGCTACTTGATAGCTGAAAAATCAGTCCCCACCAGAAAAACACTCTCAATTTTTTTCACCAAACGTCCGTTTTTAATTGATGCCTTATAGGCCGCCTTCCAATTCGGATCATTCAAAAAATCTTTAAAAGACTTTTCCCTAGCCTCTTTACTTGGATAAGCCAGTATATAAACCAACTTATTATCATTATTTTCTGTTGGCACCCAATAACCAATGTTTTTCATACCATGCTTCTTAAACAAATCCACGGTATGATTTCGAAAACGGGCCTTCAATTCATCAAGCTTTCCTTCGTTTGCATAGTAGGTGCGCATTTCAAAAATACGGCCTTTTTCCTCTGCATGTACGGATTCTAAACCGAAAACCGAGCTGACAATAAAAGCAGCTAACAACACAATATATTTATTTATTTTATTCAACATATCAAAAAATTTTAATGCCATAACTAAATTCAAATTAGGTCTTTTCATTCAAACTTGCCCACTTCAATGATGTAAGTTTTGACCTCAGACATCATTCATTGGTTAAAGTTTTTTTTGATGGCAAACGAAGGTTCCAGGCCTCAATCCATCGTTCATTAACAAACTTCATATCAAACTCATCAATTAATCTCCTACTCATATCTGGCAAATGCCCTGCGCCATAAAAAACTCCTATCTTCTTAACTCCTTTTTCAATTTGCTTTCGCAAAACATTCATCGCCACAATGTTGCGCTCAGTAATAATAGCAGATCCATTTTCACCACCAAGATTGTCCAGAACATCTGTCTCAGAAAACTGTTGAGCCATAATTCGCTTCATCACCAACTCCCTATTGTCAGAAAACAATGCAAATAATAAAGCAAGATCACCTGGAGCCTTACTCTTATTACTCTGCTGCTGCTTTAGTCCCTGTACAAATAAATCCATAAACAAAGTAAGAAATGTCTCTCCTCTTTTATCCATCGTTTCGGCAAATTTATCCGGTGACATGTCAGCGTGCACCATGTTCTTTGCAGAGTAATCAATCCAATCCACTTGGAATGCCAAGCCCAACATGTCCTTAGCACCAAGCTGCATTCCCCCAACAACCGCCATTCCAGCTTTAAAGCTAGTTTTTTCAGATGAACTTTTTTTGTTATTTATTTTATCAGACTTTATTGATCTACCATTTGATTGTTTGTCCTTACTCTCTAAAAACCTAACTGGCTGCCCTCCCAAACTATCCTTATCCGCAACCATCTC
>MDTA01055362.1_pt1 | contig 10424 bp, 10 predicted proteins | sample 811151 | NCBI WGS metagenome assembly MDTA01 (sample SAMN05326648, study PRJNA326480) | marine metagenome | isolation source: seawater | place: Indian Ocean: South | collected 2010 | reverse complement strand
GGAAAGGCGTCAAGGTGGTGCCGCAATCGGAGGTTTATGTGGTTGAGCGCTTTGGGCGTTACACCCGAACCTTGCAGGCTGGACTGAACCTGCTGGTACCGTTTCTGGATGATGTGGCGCACAAGATATCGGTACTGGAACGCCAGCTACCGGAGTTCACTATCTCGGTGATCACCCGCGATAACGTTGAGGTGCAGCTGGAAGCCACCGTGTTCTACAGGGTTTTGGACGCTAGCCGCACGGTCTACAGAATTCGCGATGTAGACGGCGCGTTGCACACAGCATCAACTTCCATCGTACGTTCGGCAGCGGGCAAGCTGGAACTGGACGAACTGCAGTCCAGCCGCGAGTCCATGAACGAGGAGATCGCAGCTAATCTGCAGGCCGCCGCCGACGTGTGGGGCATCGACATTACGCGTACCGAGATCACGGATGTGATCATCGACGAAAAGACCAAGGAAGCGCAGCGCCAGCAGTTGAATGCGGAACGCGAGCGGCGCGCGGCTATTGCCCGTGCCGAAGGCGACAAGCGCGCGGTGGAATTGGCAGCTGATGCGCAATTTTACGAGGCACAAAAGGCCGCCGATGCGGTCAAGGTTCAGGCGGACGCGGATGCCTACGCGGTCGAGGTGAAAGCCCGCGCAGATGCCGAACAAACCCGTTTGCTGGCGGAAGCCATCGCCAATAATGGACAACCCGCGGCGGATTTCGAAATCCTGAAGCGCCAGGTCGAAGCGATTGGTTCGCTGGCCGCCTCGGAAAGTGCCAAGTCGATTATTCTGCCCACGGATGTGACCGGTGTACTGGGGGCATTCAAGGTGGTAGCCGAAACCATGAGAAAAGGAGAGCCCGAAAGTTGAGCGCCTTGTTGCTGGACGCGCAGTTCTGGGTCGCTGTCGGCTTGCTCCTGGTTCTGGCCGATATCTTTCTGGGTTTCAATTTGTTTGTGTTACCGGTCGGCGTCGCCGCGCTGATTGTTGCCGGCATCATTGTCGTGCAAAGCAACGCTGTTCTGGGAACGGCGCAGCTCTACGCCGACTGGCAAGGCCTAGTCTACTGGTTTGCCGGCTTGTCAGTCATCTCGGTTGTGTTACTGCGCCTGGTTTTCCAGCGCGCAAAGCAGGATGCGCCCGACATAAATCAATATTGAACGGTATGTGCCGCCGGCGTGGCCGGTTCATGCACGACCGCATGGGCCGTCGGTTTGGCTATCCGCCTCGTCAGGCAACTGCATGACCCGCAGAGCGTCGGTTCGCATAGGCACGGCTACATAGTGGCAACCGCGTCGACGACAATTGCAATCAGAGCGTCGAGAACCCCATCCGGTTGTGCCGTCATCAGCATGTGACCGCATATGTCGATGGTGCGAATAGGAATCTCATGCCGCCACTCCGGGAACCCCGGCTGTCAGCGACGTAGATGCCGGGCTGACAGGCTCGGCGGCGAATCTCTACTGTCCAGTCACCCTGATGGGTCCCAGTCATAACTGGAAAACCAATCGATTCTGACGCGTGCGCATTGGCACTGAATAGATGGAATGGTAATCATCCACTAAAGAGAAGTTGGCCATGGTGGCCTAACTCCACTTTTGAAGCGGACTAAAAATGAGGAGATTACCAAGCAAGATCAATTGCCACAGAGTATTGGAACAAGACCCGTGTGACAGTTTGCATTCGATATGACGCAGGCGTACGTTGAGATGACGGCATAAGTAAAAGGAGAGACTCATGACGTATACGATCACAACTCGCCACCAAGTCACCAATCCTTCCCAGATCATCGACAAAGCACCTGAAATGCGGCAAAAAGTAATCGCTGCTGCTGCCAAACGATTAGAACTTCTTCAACCGATTGCGGCAGGTCCGCATGTTGATGTAATCCTCGCCATTAGTGCCTGGGATTCCGTAGATGCGGGCATCGATGCGATGGGCGGGCTTTACGCTGACTCTGATATACAAGCAATGAGAGCAGACAATCCGACCCTCGGACGCGAGATCTCGAAGGTTTTGAAGTCAGGCGGTGAAATTGAAGGCCAATATGTCGGCATGGTACGCGGGACTGCAACAGAATTGTCTGACAGAGGCTTTGAACGGACCTGGAAAATAGGCAATTCGCTCGGAATTACAGCCGTTCGAGCCTCTCAGTCTATCGCAGGCGGTAACAATGTCGGCTCTTAACGTGCCATGTTCTTCTGTGACTCAGTTGATGCATGGGTTCAAACCTCTGTTCAACTGAGAGCGGATGACGAGTATCTTCAAGAGGCGGCACGTACAAACTGGAACGTTATGTTCCGCGGAGTGGCGCGACGCCTCTGATCCGGACCTTCATGCTTGTCGCATATATAGTGCCGGGCAGGCTCTATGCTTCCGCCGTAAAATCTTATCGGTCGCGACCGTATGACGGCGACGCGCACCTCGTCGCGGCGACCGACGAAGCGCCGGTGTGGCGACCGAAACGCGATATGGGATGGGCCGGCCTCGTGCGGGGTAAACTGGAGGTCTGCGCGGTCAAATCGACGCATTTCAACTTGTTTTCCGAAGGACCGATGAAGGTCTGGCCGCGCGCGGTCAATGACTACATGCGCCGCGCGGTCGAAAGCGGGGAGTCCGAGCCGTCTGCCCCGCGCTGACAGCAGCCGTGGGCAAACGAAGCGGTGGCTCGGAAGCGCGGCCGTGCGGGTATCATGACGTCCGGGCATCCAGTGCCGATGGCATCCACCGGGCCAGCGCATGACGCGGCCGTTTCAGCGCTGCCACGGTGGCTCGCGGGATGTAACAAGTGCACTATCCTGGACACTGAGAATCTTGTGTTTTCAGGGCTTTGCCGTCAAAATTCGGCCGCTAACTCAAGGTATGAGTAACAGGCAGACTGTTTTGGATAGCCGCTTCCATCCTTAGGCTGTCGGCTCGACACGAGAGCAATGGGCTGCCAACGCGGTATCGTCCAGGACCTGTTCAGAGTCGGGGAGAAATTGATGCGCCGTCTACTTAGCCTCTGCGTGCTGCTGCTGACAACCTTGGTGGTGTCACCTGCTGCCTTTGCGGGAACACAAGTAGTCGTCAATGGGGCGGTTTATTCGGGTTCAGTCACAGTTAAGGATGGCGAGGGCTGCGATGATCCCAGCAGCGAAACTTCAAGCGGAACCTTGACCATCACTGGAATCAGCGGGTCTTCGTTTAACGCAACGGGAGTGTTCTCCGATGCTTCTGGGACCGATACCGTCACACTGAGCGGCTTGACGGGCGCATTCGGCGGCCCCATCAGTGGTAGCGGAACCTACGTCGGCGAGAACAATACCAGAGGCTCCGTAACCGTACAGTCCGGCACAGCTACGCAAGGTGGCATCTCACTCTCGGGCAGCTATCAGGAATCTAGCCCGAATTCGTCCTGTAGCGGCACATTCTCGTTTTCGGGTTCGAGGCAGTTGGTCCTCGATGAGAATACTCCCACCGCTGCAGTCGTACAGCAGGCCGAGAGTCAGGCCGCGTTAAGCCCGACCGGCGTGGTCGGTGAGGTGTCCGGTTATTCCGCCGGACTGCTGCGCCCGCGGTCCCGTGCCAATACTCCAGCCAATAAACTCAACGCCAATTCAATGTTCTTCTCCAGCCGCGGCCTGGCTGCCGGCGACCATTTGGATGTGCCCTTCGGCGCGTGGGTTTCCGGCAGCTATTCATTCTCCGAAGACGATTCCGTAGCGGCGTTCAAGTCCGACCGCATCAATCTGACCGGCGGCCTCGATGCCACCATGAACGACAACCTCATCCTCGGTCTCGCGTTCGGTCTTGAAACCACCGATTCCAAGACCACTTCCAACAACGGTCAGGCCGATACCTATGGCTACACCGTCGCCCCTTACCTTGCCTATCTCATCGATGACACGCTCAGCGTGGATTTCGCGGCAGGCTACTCGTTCCTGTCGCATGATCAGGCGCGTGGACCGCAACGAAGCATCACCAGTGACACCAATTCGAATCGTGTGTTCTTCGCCGGCAACGGCAACTGGGGCCAGACCTATGGCAATTGGTATGTGAGTGCTCGCGCTGGCATCACGTGGCTGTCGAGTGAACTGGACGCCGTGGTCGAGAGCGACGGTTCGTTTGTACCCGGCTCGGTGTTCCGTATCGGCCAGGTAAGCCTGGGTGGCGAGGCGGCATACAGTTATGGCGAATGGGAGCCCTACGTGGGCGCGACCTTCAATCATGCCTACAGCAAGACCCGGCGCCTGTTTGGCGGAGGCGTCACCGCGCCCGATGATGACCGTAGCGACCTGTTGCTCAATACCGGCGTACGCTTCTTCGGCGACAGCGGCCTGTCCGGCGGTGCCGAGTACTCGACGCTGCTGCTGCGCGACAACTTCATCGAGCACAGCTTCCAGTTCAACATCCGCGCCGAGTTCTGACGCGCCGCCAACCGGGCGCCAGCCCGAAGGCCTATTGCGCTGCACCCTGCCGGCTATCATGCGCCGGCGGGACAGCCTGCACACCTGCGGCGCACGGTGGTCAGTGGCAGGCGGACGGATGTTTCGACGCGAGCAACAGGCGTTTCGATCCGCCGATCAACTCGCGCATCCAGGCTGTGTCGCATCCGGCGTGGCGAATAAAGTCGCCCGATAACGAGCGCGGCTATCCGACGCGACGCGCATAACGCTCAAAAGCCGAGACCTTTGCAACTGAAAGCGCCAGGTGCGCGTGCCGGCAACCCTCGCATTTCACGCCGACGAAGCCATGGCCCAGCCGCCAGCATCGAAGACAGGCTTGGAACGCATGGAGGGCGAAGCCAGGAACCTGCCTCCCCGCCTCCCCCCAAGGCACGGCAACGGGTACAACGTTACCCCGGCCAGCCGACATGGACGTGGACGGCAGCGCTGTTTAATACTCGCGGCAGTTGCGTTACACACAGATTCGCCGGTACGGAGAACGCTTTGACAACCTGGTCCAATCCCCGAGTGCCTTATCAGGCCATGAGTGCTCGCAAACAGCTCGAGCCGATGCACGGCAAACCCATCATGGTCAACCTATGTATGAACATCGAGTACTGGCCGTTTGACCGGCCGATGCCACGCGGCGTGTTGCCGCCTCCGCACGGCGCGCAGATAGAGCCTCCCGATGTACCCAACTATTCGTGGGTGGAATACGGCATGCGCGCAGGAATGCCGCGGTTCATGGATATGCTGGCGCAACGGCAGTTGCCCGCATCGGCGTTGCTGAATGCACAAGTCGCGGACGTATATGCTTCGTTGATGGAAGACATTCTGGCCGCTTGTTGGGAACTGGTTGGACATGGATGGGCTCAGCAGTCATTGAAGCAGGCGGATGATGAAGCCGAGGTGATCGCGCGCTCGCTGGCGCGACTCGAGCAAGCTGACGGTAAGAAAGTGCGCGCCTGGCTAGGCCCGGGGCTGGGCGAATCCAATGACACCGTCGATATTCTCAAGCAGCACGGCATCGAGTTCCTGCACGATTGGGTTATCGATGACTTGCCGTTCTGGATTCGTACCCGGCACGGCCCGATGGTCGGCTTACCTTACGCCCTGGAATTGAACGACGTACCCATTTACGCCATCAAAAACAGTTCCAGCGATGAGCTCTTGAAAAGGCTGGAAGCCACGCTGGCGATGTTCGAGCGCGAAACAGAACAAAATCCGCGTGTGCTGACCTTCGGTCTGCATCCACACATCATCGGTGTGCCTCACATCGCTTACTACTTCGAAAAAGCGTTGGACTTGTTGCTGGACCACCCGAGCACCATCTTTGCGACATCGAGCCAGATAGGTGACTGGTTTACTGAGGCAGATGGTACCGGTGGAGCGGAAGTCGCTGCATACACGGACTCGATGCCGCCGTTGCCCAAATAGACGCACGGTCGCAAAAGGAGCACATCCAGGCGTCCGGACGATTACGCAAGCGCGTTTGTCATGTCGGCGTGGCCGGCTGGCAGGCGCCTGGCCGAACGCTTGAAATACGATACGTGTCTTGGCCAACGTAGCCAGCTGACACGCAACGTGGTTCGTTCACCACCATCCTGATCTCGGGGTTGGGCGCTGCGACTTCACCTGTGGATGCAGCGCTTATGCGAGGGTCAAGCACCAGCCAATCACATCAACACCGCCAACTAGCGCACGCCAAGGAAGGTCAGCACAACCGCAATGGAGGCGACGGAAAGTGCGGTGGAGACCAATATGGCAGTGACTCCGCTCCCGACGCCCGCCTGATAACGATCTGCCAGTAGATATACGTTGATACCCACAGGGAGCGCGGCCATCACGGTCGCAACGTCGCGCCACAAGGGCTTTAAGTCGAAGACGTAGGTTGCGAGCAACCATACGAGCAAAGGATGCGCGATGAGCTTGAGCACCACGCTCAGCCCAGCGTCGGCGACCGCACCGGACAATCTAAAGCCCGCCAAAGAGGCGCCCATGGCAAAAACCGCGCAAGGCAGTGCAGCGGTGCCGAGGGTTTCTGTCAGTGAGTCCATGACGCCAGGTAACGGACCCCCTAAGCCGTTCCAGGCTATGCCGATGAGTAGCGACATGACAATTGGGTTACGAGCCAGCGCATTGGTAACGTTCCGTACCAGCACCTTCGGATCACCGCGCTCACCGATAGCAAGCTCCGCTTGCAGCGTCGCGGTCGTCAGTAGTAGCCAGGAGTCACACGCGATGATGAGGAACAGCGGCAGCGTCGCGGCCTCTCCGAAAGTAGTGAGTACGAGAGGCACACCGAGCAATACGTTGTTGGAAAACCCGGCCGTCATGCCAGCGATGACCGGTTCTGCTCCCGACCGGCGAAGCAGGTAGCGACTGGCCAACGTGCCGGCAACCCACACGCCGTATACGCCACCAAAGTATGCAACCAGATAGCCCCACTCAAGTTCCGCCGGCAGTTCCGTAGTCGCCATCGTGCGAAACAGCAGAGCTGGAATGGCGAAATTGAACACGAAGGACGAAAGCCCGCGGGTCGCCTCGGCACTGAACAAGCCGACTCGTGCCGCGATATAGCCGATGCCTACGATTCCGAAGACCGGCACGATAATGTCGACAACAACGTTCAAAGGGTTTTTCGCATGCAAAAGCTCTTGAATTGCGCCGCCGCGCCGGCAGCTGTCGCTAAAGCCCTCTCCTCATGGGATGCGCTCGAACCCAACGCCGCTATCGACGAGCATAGGCTTTGCGGCCGCATGGTACGCACCGACGCAGGGACTGGTTATGTCCCGCCTCATTTTGCCAGTCGGGGTTAGTCATCTATCACCAGGGGGACGTGGGTTGCCAAATCGGGCGGCTGCATTCGAGTGCGTCCGAACTCGTCACGCGGCTCGTCGGAACTCATCCTGCGGCGCAAGCGTATCGGGATAAGCCGACTCCTGCAGTGGGTGGTGTTAGGCCGGTCTGGTTGTAGTCTGGCCTTTGGCCCAGCCGCCCGGGTACAGTCAAAATCGCATGGCGCTGAGGCCTGACAGGTCGACATTCAGTTTCTCACCGGCCACCAGACTTGCAATCAATCGACCGGTCTGCGGCGAGCCGACCACGCCGGTATGGGCGTGACCAAAAGCGAGAAAGACGTTTTGGTGTCGCGGCGCCGGGCCTATGACCGGTAACCCATCGGGAAGGCTTGGCCGTTGGCCCATCCATTGAGTGGTGGATTCGGTGTTCAATGCAGGAAACATGCGTCTGGCCGTACGCAAGATGATGTCCGCACGACGGTAGTCTGGCGGCGCGTCCACAGCGGCGAGTTCTACCGTGCCTGCGAAACGCAAGCCCATCTCCATGGGAGTCGCCATGAACTTGGCATCCGTTTCCATGAGCGTGTCTTGCAGATTTATCCCTGATTCAGCAACGGTAACGTGATAGCCACGCTCGGTATTCAAGGGCACATCAAACCCGAGCTGCTGGACCAGTGTACGTGACCATGGCCCGGCGGCAATCACAACGTCCTTGGCAAGCACGGTACCTGATTGCGTTGTGATGCCCTCCACTTTTGAATCGCGGATGCTAAAGCCAACGACGTCGTCGCGAACAATCTTGCCGCCATCGGCGACAAAAGCCCTGTCGTAGGCCGCAAGCAGCTCGGCAGGATTTGCAGTGAAGCCCTGATGGCAGATTTCAACCGCCTGCTGATAGCGCTTTGCGAGTTGTGGCAGGCGTTCGCCCAAGGCGTTGGCATCGTGAAGGATCAGTTTCGCGCCGTGCTCCGTACGTAATCGCCACTCCAGCTGGGAAAGTCGCTCCGCATCCGCTTTCGAATACAAGTGCAAGTAACCACACTCACGAACCAGATGAGCCACACCCGCGTTTGCCGCCAACTCTCGGTGCAATTCGAGGGATGGTCCGTGAAGCATTGCGAGGCTCGCGGCTGCTTGAATGACCGAGCTTTCCGAACCGCTCCGCACGAATCGCCACAGCCACGGGGCCAACTCAGGTAAATGGCGCCAACGAATGGTCAACGGACCATCTCTTCGAAATAGCCATCCGGGCACCTTGGGTAGCAGCCCGGGGACAGCGATGGGGATACATGAGCCCCAGGAGATTGAGCCGGCGTTGCCAAACGATGCCGCACCTGCATCGCCAGGTTCCAGTCGGTCGACTACGGTGACATTCCGGCCGCTACGCTGTATGAATGTAGCGCAGCACATACCGACGAATCCGCCCCCGACGACGACGACATCATTGCGGTCGCTTTCAGTCGGCTGCCTGGTCACGCATTATCCTCGCACCTACCGGGAAAGTGGGTAGTGTGACACGGAAAGATGCCCCACACAGGACAAGTCGCTGCGCGGCAATGCGCTGCATTGTCGGTCCATGCGGGCGCTCGCCGTGTGGTCGCACGGCCGCTCTAATCTGCACTACTTGCCCGTGCCCAAGGCCAACGCTCTAGCGCTTGCGCGCCCAAACGGCGTACACGGCATCCGCGTCCGGCATTTGCATGGCGTAGTCATCGTCAGGCGGTCGCGGGGCGCCGGCAAGCGTGAAGGTTGAGGCAGCACCATAACCACTCGCGGCTTCATGGCAGCCCGACACGAACGCCATGCGCTCGAACGGGTGTAGCTGCGCCCACAGTTGGACCGCCTTGGTTGGAAAACACCGGTCCGAAAAGGCGTTGATGAACACGCCTCCGGGTTTCAGAGCGTCTCGCACCGCCCTGAATATGCCTATTGGCCTTTTCAGGTACTCCACCGAGACGGCGCAAATCACAGCATCCAGCGAAGCCGGTTCCAACGGGAGTGACGGCACATCATTGAGGTTCCGAACGAAAAACTGGCTGAGCCGCGGATTGGACCTCAACTCCTCCTCGTTCATGCCCAACCCATAAATGGAGAGGTCATCGCGCACCGCGGGAAGATGAGTCACCCAACTCGACATCAGATCCAACACGCGTGCTGCCGGAGGTAGCTGCTCGCTAAACACGCTAGCCATGGTGTCCCGTGCCCAGCTATCGATGTGCTGCACCATCCGCGGGGAGGAGTAGAACACGGCGTCGTCCGTTTCATCTTCGCGCGCAAACGTCGGATTTGCCTCAAGTCCAGCTATGGACACAGGCTGGGTCAGTTGTAGACCTGGCCCCATGTCCAGCCATCGAAACAACTTCTGATCAAGCCATGGTTCACGGCGGTGTGATAACGCCGGCGCTGTCCTTTCTTCGGTCACCGAGACGGCGACCGGCAAGCCGCGAAGCGGATGGCCGAAGTCCAGCTCAACGCTATCGTCGGTTACCGAGGTGACGAGAAAACTCGGTCTTCCAGCAGGGGCATCGCTCAGGAGTCTCGCGGGGTAACGACGCCCAACGACCGGCTCAAGACGAGCAAAGCTGGGAACGCCCGCACCAAACGCGTGAAGTGGGATGGTCCTGGTTTGTTCGGCCGACGATGCGAGCGCAGCCAGCGATTTTACCCCCCAGCCTGCGCAGTAACGGTCGAGCGCCTCCTCCACCATGCCGGTATCCGCGCCATTCAAGAGCAAGCAGTTTCGATGCGACGCTTCGTCGCGCCTGACCAAGACCTCCAGGCGAGCGGTTGTCGATGTGACCTGAGAATTGACCATCAATGTTTCTCATAAGAGCCGGCGCGCCTGAGACCACTGCGCGGGCAGATTTAGCAAACTGGAGACCAACGTGGCAAGCCAAGCCGGCGGGCGGTGCTCTGAGTATGTTGGCCATGAATAAACCCGTCTAGTCAGACTGGTACCGACAGCGAGAGAAACACCGGCACGGCATGCGCCTGAATCAATAGCGACAACAATCAATAGCGACAAGCGATTGCCCGGCAGGCAGACGAGGCCGCTACACGCACTGCCAACAGGTGAGCCGCTGGATCGCGATCGCACGCGCTTGCGCCATCGCGCTCGCTTGCGCTGGTCAAGCTGATGCAGAATAACTCGGAAATCCTCGAGCCTCCGCAACTCGCGGAGTTCGCCTTGAGACGTGCCCCTGGAG
>MDTA01141046.1_pt1 | contig 10425 bp, 7 predicted proteins | sample 811151 | NCBI WGS metagenome assembly MDTA01 (sample SAMN05326648, study PRJNA326480) | marine metagenome | isolation source: seawater | place: Indian Ocean: South | collected 2010 | reverse complement strand
GTCTTAGACGTAAACGGGGGCGCTACCTTTTCTTAAAACTCCCATTTCTATTTTTCCATCTTAGTCTATTAAGAGCCCGCTTTTGAAAATTAACTCCAACCTTTTAGATCGTCGATAGAAAATTTAGAAGTTCATCGGCAAACTCCTCTGGTCGTTCCATAGGGATCATGTGCCCAGCATTTTCAAAATCAACTCTTTTCATATTTGGGATCTTAGCAGAAAGTTCTAAGACGTCTTGCTCAACAAAAAAAACACGGTCATGAAACCCTGTCATAACCAAAGTGGGCATGTCTAAATTTTGCCATGGAAAATCCCAGTCAGCTGAAACTGCATTTCGCATTAAATTCAAATGTCCATCTTGATCTAGAGCAGCGGTATATTTATCTCTTGCAAATGCTCCGCTATGCATTTCCGCCAGCTTGTCTGGGTTTATCAACATTGGGGCCATCAAATCTAGTAACAGTTCACGTCCTCCAGTCGCAAAGGCACGTGAAGTACTTTCATTGATCCAGTCCAAGCGGAGCCCGGGTTTTCTAAGGGTATTGATTAATACGAGACCTATTGCCCGAGCGCCGCTTTGTATTGCTTGAGCGGCAAATAAACCACCGATAGACAATCCTACTAATACCGCTTTATGCGGAGTGGTAGCTTGCAACAAGCTCACTAAATCTTCGACTATTAGATCTGGATGCATTTCTTTTATTGGATCAAATGTGCTTTCTACCTGGCCCCTGAAATTATATGATAAAGTTCCAAAACCATGTTTCCGAAGCTTTTCGCCAATATGACCTTCCCACATCTCTGTTTGCCCAATAAGGGCATTAACAAAAACCACTGTTGGCTTGTCCGTAGACGGCAGAGTATGGAGATAAAAAAGAGAGTCATTATCGCCTAAATCAAGAAAACTCATTAAACTAATTCCTTAAAAAAATTGAAAGTTTCTAGAAGTTCATTTTAATTTAAGTCGTTTTAGCACGAAAAAATTTCTTAAACGTTATACTTTACCGTAGAGCTAGTGCACCCAAAAATCGAGGACTATTCCTATTAGTAGGTCTGATTTACAAGATATACTCTATTTGTGACTCACTAGAAATTCACCACTGAACAGAGAACCGTGTCAAAGCTTCTTTTGCATAAAAACCGAATAAGGGTCCCCTACAGGGTAATCTCCAAAAGCATCACAAATGACGAAACCCTCTCGCTCAAAGAGCGCGATGGCATCAGGTTGTTTGGTTCCGGTTTCAAGTTTCATGGCGACCAGTCCTAAACTTCTTGCTTCACGCTCCAATCTATTCAAGATCGCCGTGGCTACCCCATTTCCTCGGGATTTCGGATGGACAAATATCCGTTTAACCTCTCCGTATCCATCAAATTCCATAAGAGCACCTATTCCCAACAATTCTCCTTCAATCTCAACTCCAAAGAACTTATTTGCACCGTTCGTCAGCGAAATTGGATCTGTAAGATAGTTACTCTCTGCGGGATACAGGGCCATCATCATTTGATCAAGTTCGGCAACCATCGCAATTACGCGTGGATCCGTTGGATTGGCGTCAATAATTTTCACAGAAATAATCCTTTCTGCCCCATTTCTAATAACCGCCTAGTTAAATGTGAATTGCTCTTCCATCAACAGCCAATGCTGCTTCCTTAATCGCTTCATTTAGTGTTGGGTGCCCATGGCAGGTTCGCGCGATGTCTTCAGCCGACGCACCATATACCATCGCGGTCGCGCATTCATGTATTAGAGTACCCGCTTCAGGCCCAATAATATGAACGCCAAGTATTTGATCCGAGACGCTGTCAGCAAGTATCTTCACGAAACCGTCAGTATCATCGTTTGCGCGTGCCCTACTATTCGCGGAAAAAGGGAATTTACCCTTGGTATACTCAACTTTTTCATTTTTCAGCTGTTCTTCTGTCTTTCCTACGGAAGCAACTTCGGGGTGAGTATAAATTATGCTTGGGACTAGATTATAATCGACATGTGCGCTGCCGCCGGCAATGAATTCGACTGTCGCAACTCCATCTTCTTCCGCCTTATGCGCTAACATTGGCCCAGGTATACAGTCCCCGATCGCAAAAATATTCGGAACAGAAGTTTCAAAGTTTTCATTAACTGCAATAAAACCATTTTCACCTCTTTTAACTCCCACTTCATCCAGGCCAAGGCTGTCCGTGCACGGTTTTCTTCCCGCTGCTATTAAAACGACGTCGCATTCTATCGTTTCTCGATCTTCGCCATTTATTTGCTCAGCGATAATTTCCAACTTCTTATCTTTAACATTCACTTCGACAACTTTTGTTTCAAGCATGAAAACAATACCTTGTTTTTCAAGATTTTTTTGAAATTGTTTTCCTATTTCAACGTCAACATTTGGAACTATTTTATTAAGAAACTCCACGACCGTTACTTTAGATCCAAGACGTGACCAAACAGAGCCCATTTCAAGACCAATATAACCTCCCCCGATAACAACAAGACGCTTAGGTACGCGATCAAGGTTAAGCGCTCCGGTGGACGAGACAATCTTTTTTTCATCAAAAGCTAAATTAGGCAGACAGATTGGCTCTGACCCGACCGCAATTATTATTTTTTCGGTTTGGAGTTGCGTCGCTTTACCATCAACTGAAGTAACTTCAATTTCTGAAGCAGATTTAATTACTGCTTCACCATGAAACCGCGTTACATTATTCTTTTTAAATAAAAACTGGATTCCCTTTGTTAGTTCCGCAACAACTCTATCCTTCTTGGACAGCATTTTTTCCAAATTTATTTTAAGTCCTGATAACTCAATTCCTATTTCGGAGAAATTCTTCGAAGCGTCGATGTATTTTTCAGAGGCCGACAATAACGCTTTAGATGGTATACACCCCACGTTAAGGCAAGTACCGCCAAGCGTTTCTCTTTTATCTACGCATGCTACTTTAAGGCCAAGCTGAGCGGCCCTTATAGCCGCCACATAACCTCCTGGGCCCGCGCCTATCACGACAAGATCAAATTTATTGGCCAATTTTAACTCCCAAAATTTACTAGATTTAATGACTGCCTGCTTAAGCCGGCAATGGTCTAATACTCACCAATATTTGCTTTGAAAAGTTGCAGAAAGTAATGCAATCCTGTGGTTCTTTTTTTACAACTCAAGAACTAATCTTCTTGGATCCTCTATTGTCTCTTTAATTTTTACCAGAAAAGTAACAGCCTCCCTCCCATCGACAATACGATGGTCATAGGAAAGCGCAAGATACATCATGGGCCTTATTTCAACAGACCCATTAACGGCAATTGGCCGCTCCTGAATTTTATGGATTCCTAAAATTCCGGATTGCGGAGGGTTCAAAATTGGGGACGACATGAGAGATCCATAAACGCCTCCATTAGAAATAGTGAACGTACCCCCGGACAACTCATCTAAAGTGAGCTTTCCGTCCCTGGCGCGAGCACCAAAATCACTGATTGACCGTTCAATTTCTGCTAGGCCTTTTTTATCTGCGTCCCGAAGAACTGGCACGACAAGTCCTTTAGGCGATCCAACCGCTACGCCAATATCGTAGTAGTTCTTGTAGATTATTTCGTCCTCGGCGATTTCTGCATTAACTGCGGGCAAATCCCTTAGAGCATCAACACAGGCTTTAACAAAAAAGGACATAAAGCCTAGGCGCACCTTGTATTTCGCTTCAAATGCTACTTTATAATCATTCCGCATCGAGATTACCGCACTCATATCCGCTTCGTTATAGGTAGTAAGCATTGCAGCCGTATTTTGTGCCTCCTTCAAGCGCCTAGCGACTGCCTGCCGCAGTCGGCTCATCTTTACTCTTTCTTCGCGACGACTAGCTGATTTAGTTTCTTTAACGACGGCTTGCTCCAAATCCTCGTCTTTAGCTTCACCAACATTTTTTAAATCAGCCCTGCTATTCAGCACGGCCAGAACATCACCCTTAACGAGCCTGCCATCTTTTCCGGTGCCGGTAATCTGTTTTGGATCCAAATTATTTTCTTCCACGATTTTTCTAACGGAAGGAGATAAAATAGTTTTCGCGGCAGTATTAACTGAAATGCTATCAGCACTTTCACCGCCGGCAGCTGTTGGCACCAGAGTTTCTTTATCGACAACTGCTTGAGTATTATCGTTTGAATCTTTAATGATGCATAAAATTGCCCCCACATCTACTGTCTCGCCAACCTTAAAATTTGGTCGGTCCAACATACCGGCAACGGGACTATTCACCTCAACAGTAACTTTATCTGTCTCGAGTTCAACAATAGGCTCATCCAGAGCAACCATGTCTCCAGTATTTTTCAACCAACCTGCAACCGTTGCCTCGGTAACAGATTCTCCCAGCGCCGGGACCACTACTTCAGTCGACATTACATTTCCAAACCATTGACATAAACCAATCTATATTTTTGCTACTCAGCAGCCTGTCTTCCTCTAGAAATATTTTTTTTGTGGCTCAATTTAATGTTACTCATAGCTTGATTTAAAACGAGCGTTTGTTCCGCATTGTGAGTCCCAAGGCTGCCGGTTGCGGGAGACGCAGCCTCTGGCCGACCAATATATTGTGCCCTTGCGCTAAATCCATCCAACTCAAGAAGCACCTCCTCCAGTCTACGGTCGACAAAAGACCAAGCCCCCATATTTTCAGGTTCCTCTTGGCACCAAACGACTTCCGCTTCTGGAAATCTCGCCAATTCTTCTAACAGCGCCTCTCTTGGAAATGGGTAAAGTTGCTCTAACCTTAAGATAAATATATTTTTAATTTTTCGTTTTGCTCGTTCTTGAAAAAGATCATAGTAAATCTTTCCTGAACATATTATCACCCGCTTTACTGATTTATCCGCGCAAAGAGGCTTTACGTCATGCATTACTCTATGAAAAGTAGTCCCGGGGCCCATAGCAGACAGTGCGGAAACGCAGAGTTTGTGTCTCAAAAGTGATTTTGGTGTCATTACGATCAAGGGCTTTCTGAAATCACGTTGTAATTGCCGTCGCAAAACGTGGAAGTAGTTAGCCGGTGTAGTACAGTTCACCACTTGGAGATTGTCGTCACCGCATAACTGTAAGTAGCGTTCTAAGCGCGCGGAAGAATGATCCGGTCCCTGCCCTTCATAACCATGAGGCAACAGCATTACCAATCCTGACATACGCAACCATTTATCTTCTCCAGAACTAATAAACTGATCAACAATAACCTGAGCCCCATTTGCGAAATCTCCAAATTGAGCTTCCCAAAGAATTAGCGCTTTGGGTTCAGCCTGACTGAACCCGTATTCAAAACCCAGAACTGCTGCTTCTGATAATGGACTGTCGATTATTTCAAAGGTTTTTTGATTTTCTCGCAAGTTGTTTAATGGGGTGTAACGCTCTTCACTAACTTGATCTGTCCAGACAGAGTGGCGCTGGGAAAATGTTCCCCGTCCGCTGTCCTGCCCACTTAGCCGAACGCTATTCCCTTGGACAAGAAGACTTCCAAATGCTAGCGCCTCGGCTGTAGCCCAGTCTACGCCCTCACCTAAGCCCAACATCGTTTCCTTTTGTAATAAAATTCGCCTTAACTTTGAGTTGATATTGAATTCATCCGGGATTTTACACAGCGATTCACCAATTTTACGAAGGATCTCTAGGTCAACCCCCGTTTCACCTCTTCTTGGCCCACCTTGGGCCAGTTTTATACCAGACCAAATTCCATCAAGGGTATCTGCTTTGTTTGGCTTATAACTGATCCCGGCGTCAAACTCCTCCTTCAATCGTTCGTTTTCCTCAGCAACTAGTTGATCACCCCCCCCTTTTGAAATGATGCCTTCTTGCTCCAATTGGTCAGCATAGATCTGTCGCGTTGTTGGATGTGTTTTTATTTTTTTATACATCTTCGGTTGCGTAAACATAGGTTCATCGCCTTCATTATGCCCGAACCGTCTATATCCTATTATATCGACAATCACGTCCACGCCGAACTCCTGTCGAAACTCAGTTGCTATTCTTGTAGCGTGAATTACTGCTTCAGGATCGTCTGCATTGACATGAAAAATTGGAGCCATGACCATTTTAGCTACATCAGTTGAATAGGGAGAAGAGCGGGAAAAAGCGGGATCTGTTGTAAAACCAATCTGGTTGTTGATTATAACGTGGATTGTCCCGCCGGTACGGTATCCTCTTAACTGCGAAAAAGCTAAAACTTCTGAAACAATCCCCTGCCCCGCAAAGGCAGCGTCACCATGCAATAGAACCCCTAGAACCTTTTTGCGGGAACTGTCGCTTCTCTGAGCCTGTTTGGCACGAGCTCTTCCGACTACAACTGCGTTTACGACCTCTAGATGCGACGGATTTGCATTTAGAGTTAGGTGTACCATTTTGTCGTCGAACTCTCTATCTGCCGATGATCCCATATGGTATTTCACATCACCGGATCCCCCGACATCAGCCGGATTGGCTGGATTGCCCAAGAACTCCGAAATAATTGCCCTGAAAGGCTTCTTCATAACGTTGCACAGCACATTAAGGCGGCCACGATGTGCCATGCCAACGACTACTTCTTCTAACCCTAGTTGGCTCCCGCGCTTTAAGATTTGTTCTAAGGCAGGAATAACTGACTCCGCACCATCCAGTCCGAACCTTTTAGTTCCGACATATTTCAGAGCGAGGAATTTTTCAAAACACTCCGCTGCCGTTATCCGTTCCAGTATTGTCCTTTTTCCTAATATGGTGAAATCAGTTTGATTTTGGATCTGCTCTATACGGTTTTGTATCCATGTCTTCTGCTCAGGGTCCTGTATATGCATAAATTCCACCCCGATTGACCCACAATAAGTCTTTTCCAAGGCATGCATGATCTGGCGAAGAGACGCCTTTTCAAATCCCAGAGCATTATCGATGAAAATTGGACGGTCCCAGTCTTTAGGTTCAAAACCATAATTGCTAGGATCTAATTCAGCGTGGGGTTCTTGTTCGTTGAGATTGAGAGGGTCTAGTTTAGCTTTTAAATGACCCCGTATTCTGTAAGCCCTAATCATGGCAATAGCTCGGAGTGAGTCCAAAATAGAAAGCCGGATATCACTGTTGTCGCCAACTATCTGTTTATTCTGGGTTTCCTTTCTCCCATCGTCATCTTCTATCCCGATAATCTCTGTTTTAGATACCGCCCAGCTAGCTTGCTTTTCCACCTCAAAATCAATGGATATATCACCGGGCAAATTTGAAAAAAACCGCCTCCATTCAGCATCGACAGAATAATTATCTGCTAAGTACTCGTCGTAGAGCTGTATCAAAAATGAAGCGTTTTGAGGGTTGATCTGGTTTTCCATGTCGGAACTTTTTGTCATACTTCAATTACTATCTTAATTCAAAAGTCTTCCCCCCGAGCATCATTTAATGCCATTACGCCTATTTCTCAACTAAAAAGTACATTAACTTTGATCAAAAAGTTTTTTGCTTTTATGGGCTTTTATTTTGTTTACATCACAAGAATTTTTTTTGTCCTTTAACAATCTGCCTTTTCGCGCAGAATTATTTTCTTTTAACACCGACAGCAAAACACTAAACGCATGAAAACGTTACATTATTCTAATTTATTGTCGGTGGTGATTGAACTAGCCCCATTATCATATAATAATGTTTTAGAATGTTTTCCGGCATATAGTGGCTTAATGTCACGAAAGAACATCTTCAGCTATTTGAAGTGCATTTAAGGCTGGCGGGAAACCAGAATACGGGCTGGTCTGAGCAATGACTTCAAAAATTTTAAAATCGTTTATATTTAATTCGCCTGACGGCGACAGACCGCTGTTTGCAATGTTTCTTCTAATAATCGGCGTATTTATATTATCTTTCCAGGATTCGCTGATTAAATTCATTTCTCCAGATACTTCTTTTTGGCAAGTCCAGGTAATACGAGCCTCTGGAAACCTGACACTTATTTTATTTTTGGCTTATATATCGGGCGGTCTAAACCTTCTCGCTCCTAAGAACTGGCGGCCAGTTTATTTTCGGGGCTTTATGCAGGCTTTGTGCATGTTTTGCTTTTTTGCCGGTGCACCATTTCTATCAGTCGCTCAAATGGCTGCGGGGCTCTATACTTACCCCTTGTTCGTATCGCTATTAGCCATCCCCGTTCTCGGAGAAAAATTTGGGAGATGGCGAGTTGGAGCACTGTTGGTTGGAGCGTGCGGTGCGGTTATTATGCTCAACCCGCTAGCATCCGATTTTTCTCTCGTTCAACTGTTGCCGGTAGCTGCCGGCTTCTTCTACGCTTGCAATCTACTCGTTTTGCGACATTCTTGTCGTGGTGAAAATCCCCTGGCTTTAACATTTGCAGTAGCAATCATTTTCATTTCGTTTGGCTTTTTAGGTATTTTTCTCTTAATGAATTTTTCAGCCCCCGCGAGCGCTTTACAATCTATGCCCTTTATAATGATCGGCTGGCCTGAATTAACAGCAACAGTTTTAACGATATGCTTCCTTTCTTCTTTCCTCAACCTTTCTGGAAACATGTGCATGGCTCGTGCCTACCAGACAGCTGATAGCAGTTGGCTCGCACCACTGGATTTTAGCTATCTGCTGTTTGCGGCTGTATGGGGCCGCGTTTTATTCGATAATTGGCCAACATTTTATTCAATTATTGGAATGCTTTTAATTACAACAGCTGGTTTAATAACAGCTTGGCGTGAAGCGTATCACCGGGCTGGCTAACAATGTGAACTAGTGTCCACTGTAGTAATATCGCTTATCCGCGAGATACTACGTGCAATTAATTACTTGGGGGGAAAATGGTTACTGTACCGAAGTAACAATCTTGTGCTGTCTATATCATTCAGTTCGTAATTACTTTGCAACGTTATAGTCTTCACTAAATTGGTTTCTTCCCCCAATTGGGAATTCTCTTCGGTATCATTTTTTACTATTTCCATTAGATTAACTCACAGCTTCACTGAAAGGATAATATGGTTGCAGTTTAGATGATAATCCGCTGTTCAAGGTTTTATCTGTTATTGCTGTTATCTCTTAAAGACTGCAACCATATTTAGGGAATATGCAAAGTATGTGCCAACATTAAAGTGCGATTGTTTTTTTCAATTAACAGTTTTCAATTTGAACAACTGGACCCTTCCAAAATTTGGCTGGTCTTCTTAAAAACAAAGAGTTGATAACCGCTATAAAATTTGTCGTAATTGTAATGCATTTTACAATTGAGTACCATTTTGAACAATCAACTTCCCGGGGTTGCAGTTATGGGTGATTTAAATAAATTATCGGCGTTTGAAGCTGTAAATGGCATTAAAAACAACGAGTTCACAAGTGAAGAATTAATAGTTGATTGCATAGAAAGGATAGAGGAACGAGAGCCCTATGTAAGAGCGTGGGCACATTTTGATGCAAACCATGCATTGGCTGAGGCAAAAAAAGCGGATCAACGGCAAAAGGAAGGTAAGAAATTAGGACTGCTGCACGGTATCCCAATAGGCATAAAGGATGTCATAGACGCCAAAGGAATGCCCGGTGAGCATGGTTCCCCTATTTTCGCTAATAGAGTTCCTAAAAAAGACGCAGACTGCGTGACGCAATTGATAAACGCCGGCGCTATTATCATGGGCAAGACCGTTACGACAGAGATGGCTAATTTGGCACCCAGTAAAACTCGTAACCCCCACGATTTAAAACGCTCGCCGGGAGGATCTTCTTCAGGTTCAGGAGCGAGTGTTGCGGATTATCATGTACCGCTGGCATTGGGAACACAGACAGGAGGATCAGTAATTAGACCCGCTTCCTTCAATGGAACTTATGGTCTTAAGCCAACCGTAGGCAAAATATCCCGTAAAGGTATGCTGCTTCAATCACACACTCTTGACACTATTGGTTTTTATGGACGAAAACTTTGGGATTTGGCTCTCATTGCCACTTGCCTAGCTGGTGAAACATCAGCTCAGTTGTCTGAAGATTTATCAACACACGGTTTTGAAGCTTTTGAAAATTGGGCAGGAGATTTGAAACAACCAAATTTTGCTTTTTTAGAAACTCCAGCCTGGTCGGAAGCTGATAATGGGGCAAAACATGCAATTGAGGCTACTCTAAATTTGCTTTCTTCTGCTTGCCGTAAGGAAACCTTACCAGAACCCTTTAGTGAAATAATAGACTTCCATGGAACTGTTTTTGCAGCAGAGAACTCATACTATTACGGACCTTTTCTTGAGAACCATTCTGAACTTTTAAGTGAAAAACTTCGAGACCGTCTTATCACCTCAAAAACTACTCTAGCGAGTGACTATATTGCTGCACTGAACGCTCGTGAGGAAATTTACAAATCACTGGATCACCTTCTAAACCAATACGACGCTGTTTTATGTCTAGCGGCAACCGGTGCCGCACCTGTTGGATTCGAGACAACGGGATCCGCTATATTTAACGGCCTTTGGACTTATCTGGGCGT
>MDTA01027376.1_pt1 | contig 10425 bp, 7 predicted proteins | sample 811151 | NCBI WGS metagenome assembly MDTA01 (sample SAMN05326648, study PRJNA326480) | marine metagenome | isolation source: seawater | place: Indian Ocean: South | collected 2010 | reverse complement strand
GGCTATCCCAAAATTGCTGAAAGGGTTCGATGTACTTGGCATCGCTCAAACAGGGACTGGAAAAACAGGGGCTTTCGCTTTGCCGATACTAAGCCACATGGCTCAAGCGCCTTTGCCCAGGAAGGGCCACCGTTACATCCGCGCCTTGATAATGGCACCAACTCGTGAACTTGCCATTCAAATTGGAGACGAATTCAAGGCCTATGCGAAAAATCAGCGAGTATTCCAGGCTGTCATCTTTGGAGGCGTTAGCCAAAAGAACCAAGTTGAGAAGTTGCGGCGCGGCGTGGATATTCTTGTCGCAACACCTGGACGACTTCTAGATCTTATGAACCAAGGCTATGTGGACCTTAGCTTTGTTGAGCGTGTGGTGCTGGATGAAGCGGACCGCATGTTGGACATGGGCTTCATTCACGATGTCCGCAAAGTCATAGCGGCGCTACCTGAGAAACGGCAATCTTTAATGTTTTCCGCTACTATGCCTGGCGCTATTTCAAAGTTGTCGGCAGAATTTTTATCAAGGCCAGTGCGGGTTGAGGTTACGCCGCAGGCGACCCCAGTCGAACGTATTCGCCAAACGGTGCATCACGTTGGTAGTGGTAAGAAGCAGAAGTTATTAAGCGATATATTGGAGGATCAAGCCTTCTCGAAGGTTATTATTTTCACCCGTATGAAATATCGTGCTAACCGAGTAGCAGAGCACCTAGAAAAGGTGGGGATTTCGGCGACAGCTATTCATGGCAATAAATCGCAAGGCGCGCGCCAGAGGGCGTTAAAGTCTTTTAAGGAAGGCAGGGTCCGGGTCCTTGTCGCTACTGACATTGCTGCTAGGGGTGTAGATATTGAAGGCATAACCCATGTTATAAATTTTGAAATACCTAATGAGCCGGAAAGCTACGTTCATCGAATTGGTCGCACCGCGCGTGCCGGAGCTGCTGGTGCTGCAATATCTTTTTGCGATCCCGGTGAACGTTGTTATTTAAGAGATATCGAACGCTTGATAGGCCTTTCGCTTACGGTTGTAGGTGACATTCCGGCCGGAGAAATCGTTCCTGCTCGAAAAGCATCCCGTCAAGGTATTGGCAAGCCGTCAACCAAACACCGTAAAGACCAAAATGCCAAGGCGCGCCGACCTCGTCGTCGACGCAAAAAATCTTTACATCAGGGGTCGTCTGGAAAAGTTCATCCAAAGGCTGCATAAAATATTAGCTTCATAGGCTTAAAGTTCAGCGGGTTAAAGGGCAGCAATTCCCTACTAGGGGCGAGCTCTGCTACTTTTGATAAAGTCAGCGGCTTTTTCGGCGATCATCATTGTTGATGCATAAGTGTTAGCGGAGGGGCAGCTGGGCATTATGGACGCATCGGCAACGCGCAAATTTTCTATACCGTGCACCTTGAGTTCCGGATCAACTACCGCCATGGCATCTGTTACAGGGCCCATTTTGGCGGTGCCACAAAGGTGCCAAGAGGAGGTTCCAACCCGTCCTGCGTAATCCATCCACTCGTCGTCAGTCTGTACATCATCCCCTGGCATGGCTTCAAAGTCGAAAAATTTCGATAGGGGTTGCGAACGGAGCAGCTTGCGAGCGAGTTTCATTCCTGCGAGCAGAACCCGCCTGTCATATTCATCGGTAATATAATTTGCCTGGATTTCTGGATGTTCGTGCGGGTCTGTGGATTTTGCGCGGATGTAACCCTTACTTTCCGGACGGTGCGGCCAGAACCCACAGGTCATGCCTGGAAAATCGTCTAAAAGACCGACGAATCCTGCTTTAAAACTCGCTGGCGCAAAAACACCTTGAAGGTCAGGCTCCTCCAATATTGGTTCGGATTTTGCGAAAATATGGATCAGTGAGGGTGCGATGCCCAATATACTTGGCTGGCCTGTCGCCCAGCGCGCAATTTGACCCAGAAGTCGGGGCCCTCTAGAAAGCTCATTTATTGTTTCGGAGTTTTTGACACGGGCTACAAGGCGGACGGAGAAGTGATCACGAAAGTTTTCACCAACGCCCTTTAATTCGTTTACTACAGGCACTCCCAAGGATGACAACAGTGCTTCCGGACCAATTCCAGAAACTTGCAGAAGCCGCGGGGTGTTTACGGTGCCTGAACAAACGATGACTTCACGTTCGGCCATAATTCTATGCTTCTGACTGCCCTTAAGGTATTCGACGCCAATTGCTCTTTTCCCCTCAAAAAGAATACGGGTTACCTGTGCTTCGCGGCGTAGATCAATGTTGCCAGACTTTAGGGCCGGTTTAAGAAAGGCATTTGCCGAATTATGTCGGCGCCCCTTAAAGATAAATCGTTGGAAGTATCCCACCCCCTCCTGGGAAGCCCCATTGTAATCTTCGTTTCGAGGCATGCCCAGGCCCTCAACGCCATCCATGAAAGCCTCGCAAATGGGGTGGAACCAGTCCATTTCAGTGATCTTGGTCGGGCCACCTGACCCGTGGAATTTTTCACGTGGAGACCGACCCGCCCAACTTTCCGATTTTTTAAAGTAAGGCAAAACGCTTTCATAATCCCAGCCAGGATTGCCACGCTGTGCCCAATTGTTGAAGTCGGCGGCCTGCCCACGATTGTAAATCATACCATTAATGGCCCCTGATCCACCGACCACCCGACCTTGCATAACACTTATAGGCCGCCCCCCTGTTTCGGGCGATGGTTCGGTTTTGAACTGCCATGTGTAATCAGGGTTGAAAATCATTTTGATGAACCCGGCCGGGATATGAATAAGAGGATGCCAGTCGCTTCGGCCAGCTTCCAATAAACAGATTTTAACACCATTCAGGTGGCTAAGCCGGGAGGCGACTACTGATCCAGCCGCTCCAGCACCTACTATCACATAATCAAATGTATCCCTGCTCATTCTTTTAAGCCTATCAATCCGTGTGTACTTTTCAGCCTTAAGTTTTATAACTGGTTGTTCGTCGGTCTGCTCAAGGGAACTATTAAAGTGGGGTATGGCAAATCGTAAATTTTTGAAGAGTGAATAATAATATAAGAACTAATTTTGATGCCTAAATGGGCTCCATGAACTATTTATAATTTAAAAATAGGTGAGATATGTCAAATTCGCATATGGGCGTTATGAAGATGGGGTTTGACTAAATTGCCATATCTTGTAATGGCAGTTAAATTATTTACTTTGCAGAAATAGTTTTGTAGCAACCTATCTTGAGGAGAAAATGAGCCATGACCCGGATTGCTGTTTATGAACCCGCTGGTTGCTGTTCCACAGGTGTTTGCGATCCATCAACTAGTGATGCGATGGCGCAATTTGCTTCCGCCATGGAGGGCCTAAACCGTCAGGGTGTAGAGGTGGAGCGCTATGAATTATCTAGTCGCCCCGATGCTTTTGCCTCAAATGACGTTGTTAAGGCAGCCCTAGAGGCTGACGGAATAGATTGCCTCCCTTTAATTATGCTAGATGATAAAATTGTGTCTAAAGGTGTTTATTTAGACAGGAGGGCATTCGGGGCAAAAGTAGGAATTGAGATTACGGCTGAGACCGATACTGAATGCTGTGGCCCTAAAGAAGAGAAAGGCGCCAGCATCGCAGAAAAAACCAGTGCCTGCTGCGATTAAGGAGCATCTTCATGCATGTCCTTGAAAAGCCGACCCCTACTTTGTTTTTCACTGGTAAGGGTGGTGTGGGTAAAACATCTCTATCCTGCGCAACAGCTGTCGCTTTAGCTGATCGGGGTAAAAAGGTTCTGCTGGTTTCAACTGATCCTGCATCTAATATTCACGAGGTTTTTGGTCAGGATATAGGTACTGATCCCACAACCATATCTGGTGTTAGTGGCCTGCAGGCCATGAATGTGGATCCGGAAGCAGCAGCCGAAGCTTATCGCGAGCGGGTTGTCGGACCTTACCGTGGGGTGTTGCCCGACGCGGCAATAAAGAGTATCGAGGAGCAATTCGCTGGTGCTTGCACAGTTGAAATCGCTGCTTTTGATGAGTTCGCTAAGCTTTTGTCGGACAAAGACCTAACAGCAGTTTTTGACCATGTTGTGTTTGATACCGCGCCTACTGGGCATACCTTGCGGCTTCTTACTTTGCCGACAGCGTGGACGGGGTTTATTGAGGATGCAGTGGCTGGCACATCGTGCATTGGACCTCTTGAAGGAATGAAAAAGCAAAGGGCTCTATACGAAGGAGCCGTTAATGCGCTGGCAGACAAAGAGGAAACAACACTGGTTTTGGTGACCAGGCCGGACCAGGCTGCTGTAGAGGAAGCGGCGCGAACTAGCGAAGAACTAGCCGACATAGGGATTAAAAATCAGATGTTGGCCGTCAACGGGGTATTCAAGGCTCGCGATACTATAGATGCCGTTGCGGTTGCTATGGAACGGCGGGGAGGAGAAGCGTTAAAAAATCTGCCCTCAGAACTTGCCAGTCTTGCACGACATGACCTGCCCTTGAAGTCGGGTCAAGTGTTAGGTGTTCGGGCACTGCGATCGATGTTGGCGGATGAGGATTTGGAAACGGCAGAATCCCTAGATATGGTTGCCCTGCCCGATAGCCTCGACGCACTGGTTAACGATTTGGCTGAGCATAAAAACGGCGTTATCATGACTATGGGAAAAGGGGGCGTAGGCAAGACCTCAGTCGCCGCATATATTGCGGTAATGCTGGCGAAGCGTGGACACAAGGTGCATTTATCAACAACTGATCCGGCAGCCCACGTTTCAGAGGCGGTTAGAGAAAACCCTGAGAACCTAGAAATTGGTCGCATTGACCCAGCCGTAGAAGTAGAAAAGTATCGTGCGGAAGTTATGTCGACGACGGGGGCGAATTTGGATGAAGCGGGATTGGCACTCCTAGAAGAAGACCTGAGCTCGCCTTGTACGGAGGAAATTGCGGTCTTTAGAGCGTTCGCACGGACGGTCCATGAGGCAACAGATAGTATAGTTGTAATGGATACGGCACCAACCGGACACACAGTTCTCCTTCTGGATGCGGCTGAGAGTTACCATCGTGAAGTGGGTCGATTAACAGATGGTGTGCCAGAGGCTGTAGCTAATTTATTGCCGCGACTTCGTGACCCAGATTTCACTAAGGTGTTGATCTGTACTGTTCCGGAAGCTACGCCTGTTCATGAAGCAGCTGACCTCCAAAGTGACCTTGAGCGTGCGGGAATGAGTCCGGCAGCCTGGGTGATTAATATGTCTCTTGCACCCTTAAGTGTCACCGACCCAATACTTGTTTCCCGCCGAGGTCAGGAAGCCCGTTATATTTCTGAGGTCGTAAATCAGCATGCTAAGCGTGCAGTTATAGTGCCATGGCGTGAAGATTCAGTTTGGGGCGTGAAGGACTCGACGGCCAGCAACGCGGCATAAATAAAACTTTTTGAAATGTCCTGACTTGACCATTGTTCTTTTGGTTTAGATAGTAAGCAAGCTTATAATAACCTGGCATGTAATCGCCTAGATAATATAAAGTTTTGTTGTTTAACCTCAAAGGAAAACCAATGAGTGGCAATCAATATTTCCTGGACCGCAGCCTAGGATTTTTGCTCGGGGATACATCGCGTTTGCTCAGAAAGCGGTTTGATCGGTTAGCACGGTTCATGGGCCTGACACGAGCACAGTGGAGAGTGATCGCTATCCTCCGTCGCAACGAGGGTATAAATCAGTCATCCATGGCTGATATCATGGATATGGAGCCAATCACACTAGGCCGCCATGTAGATCGGCTGGAAGAGGCCGGTTGGGTTGAGCGTAGGGCTGACCCTAATGACAGACGGGTCTGGAGAATTTTTTTAACCGAGAAGGCACAGCCAGTATTAGTGGAGTTAGAGAAGATCGCCATCGAGGTTCGGGATGATGCTATGATTGACTTCAGTTTAGAAGAACGAGAGCGTTTTATCGACGATTTAATCAAGATTAAATCGAATCTTTCTTATGCGTTGCGCCGTGATGAAATAGGTCCCCTCGAGACCATGGGAAATGCCCCCGTGACGGGAGGCCACTGTGACTGAGGAAAATTCTAATAACGAAATTAAAAAAGCTAAACTGGATACTGAAGGGTGGCGAGGGTTTCGTCACGTAATTACTGTGACATTTTTCTCGTTGGTGGGACCGATCGCGATCGGCGTTGGCGCATTATACGTTTATGCTACGGGTGGACGGATAATTTCAACGGAAAACGCCTATGTGAAGGCAGATAAAATCGCCATTAGTTCCGACATTTCGGGGCGGGTGATTAGTGTCAACGTTTCGGAAAATCAAAAAGTACGTGTGGGCGCCGAATTATTTCGATTAGATGACCGATCTTTTCAAATTTCTCGACATCGAGCTGAGGCCAGGCTATCAGCAGCTCGCCAGGTAATTGCAGCTCTTAAAGCTGAATACCGACAGAAGATTGCGGAACATAAATTGGCAAAGGGTGACATCGACTACTATCAACGGGGTGTCGTTCGTCAAAGAAAACTTCATGGCAAGGGCTTTGCATCACAGAGTAAACTTGACGATGCTGAACAAAACCTTCGTGCGGCTCGCGATCGGCTAGCGTCAGTCGCCCAGGACATCAGTCGAGTTTTGGCCCGTCTTGGAGGCAGAATTGATATGCCGCAGGACGAACACCCTAACGTTAGAGAGGCTTTGGCCACTCTGGACCAGGCTAACCTTAACTTGAAGCGGACAATCGTGTCGGCTCCCGGCGAAGGCATCATCACTAATTTTGGTCTGGAAGTAGGTGAGTATATTGAGGCGGGTAAGCCCATATTTTCTCTGGTTGCTACGGGTAAAATATGGGTTCGCGCGAATTTCAAGGAGACGGAACTGACACACGTTAAAGTTGGCCAATCGGCCGAGCTTCGTTTTGACACCTATCCAGGTAATGTCATCAGGGCCGTCGTGGCATCAATTTCGCCGGCAACTGGTGCGGAATTTGCTCTACTCCCTCCCCAAAATGCATCCGGAAATTGGGTTAAAGTGGTTCAACGTCTTCCCGTGCGCCTAGAGATTCGTGATGCCGAGAAAATCCCAGACTTGCGGGCCGGTATGAGCGTCATTGTCGATATCGATACCGGCTATAAACGTCAGGTTCCAAAGTTTCTGATGGGGTTGACCAGTTTGTTTAACGATCCGCCATGACAGATTTGGCCTATCCGGCCATCACCCCAATTCGCCGCGGTTTTATTACCGCTACTTTAATGGGTGGACCCATTATGCAGGTGCTTGATAGTTCCATGCTGGCTATCTCGTTGACGCATATGCAGGGAACGTTGTCCGCGGCGCAAGATCAGATAGCCTGGGTGCTAACCAGTTACCTTATTGCGGTTGCCGTATTCACCCCCCTTTGGGGAGCCCTGACAGAAAAATTTAGTCGCAAGTCATTATTTCTTATTGGTATGATGGGGTTCACAATTACCTCGGCCCTTTGCGGGATTGCTAATAGTCTTACAGAGATTCTTATTTACCGGACCATACAAGGGGCATTTGGCGCAGCGCTGGTACCTTTATCCCAAGCCGCTTTATATGATGTTTACGACAAGAAGGACTACGGAGTAGCCATTAGCTGGTGGGGAATTGGTCTTATGTTTGGACCGGTTTTGGGTCCAACGATTGGTGGCTACGTAACCGAATGGTATAGTTGGCGCTGGGCATTCTTTATAAATGTTCCAGTCGGGGTCGTAAGTATAATAATGATGGTTTGGCTCCTGCCCCGAAGTCCTGCTCGACAACGCCGGAAGTTTAATTATTTAGCATTTTCGGCGCTGGCGATATGTTTGGCCGCATTGCAGTTTGTCCTTGACCGCGGAACACGATTAGACTGGTTAGAATCAGACTTGATCGTCACATTGATTTGTCTTTCCGCAGCCGCGTTTTGGCTGTTTGTAATAAATTCCATATACTCAAGAAATCCTTTTGTAGACCCAATTCTACTAACGAATAAGAATTTTACCATCGGCCTTTTTTTACGGGCAATTTTTGGTGTTATTCTTTTCGGTTCGTTAATTTTAATTCCACCTTTTTTGCAAAAGCTGGCAGGCTATTCCCTAATTGATTCCGGTCTTATAATGGCACCCCGGGGAATCGCTACAATGATCGCAGCTTATCTGGTAGGTAGGCTGGTGGGGATGGTTGACCCGCGGGCGTTGATGAGTATTGGCATGAGTTTGGCCGCTGTTTCAGTTTGGGGTATGTCCATGTTGACGCCATCAGTTAGCGCTTCTTGGGTCATTTTTTTGAACGTACTTCAGGGCTTTGGTGTAGCGGGAATTTTCATACCTCTGAATACGGTTACTTTTGCGACTATGGGAGCAGACCAGCGAGACCAAGGAACTTCTTTCTTTGCCCTTGCTGGAAATATTGGCCGTAGTTTGGGTATAGCAGTCCTGTCCAGCTACTTAGTTGCTCAGTCACAAGCTAATCGAGCGTGGCTGTCCGAATTTGCAACCCCTTTTAATGCGTATTTTTTTCACTTTCGAGTCCCTGAACCTTGGGTTATGGGCACGCCGACAGGCCTTGCTACCGTGGAAACCACGATTAACTTTCAAGCCTCATTCCTTGCCTATATCTTTGATTTCCAGTTTTTGGCAATAGTTTTGTTTGGGTGCTTACCGTTTATATTCTTTATGTCGAGTACGGGTAAACGCAAGACCTGAAGCTGAAACTACTAGGAGAAAATTCCGTGAAAATACTAATTCTTCCGGGAGATGGAATCGGCCCTGAAATTACGGCTGTGACGAGAACCATATTGGAAGCCCTAGATTATAAATTTAAATTAGGGTTAAATTTTGCAGTACGTCAAATTGGTGTGGCGGCTATTAAAAACGGTCTTAAGCCCATTCCTGACGAGGTCTTGGAAGAAGTTTTGAACACGCCATTTACTATACTCGGCCCCGTTTCAACTATGGAGTACCCGCCCGAAGCACAGAAGTTTGCCAGTGCCTCATCGGCAATAAGGGACGGGCTCGATTTATTCGCTAATATTCGTCCAAGTAAAACGCGGACGGGGGTACCTTCCATGGCAAAAGAAATGGACCTCGTTATTGTCCGAGAGAACACGGAGGGTTTTTATGCTGCTCGGACGATGTTTGAGGGAAAAGGGGAGTTTATGCCAACGCCCGACCTCGCGATCTCACTCAGAAAAATTAGCGTTAACGGGTCGCGTCGGATCGCGAAGGTAGCGTTTGATTTAGCGAGAAACCGACGTAAGAAAGTCACTGTGGTTCATAAGGGTAACGTGCTGAGATTGACAGACGGACTGTTTTTGCGCGAAGTCCGGTCTGTAGCGGAAAATTACCCAGAAGTTGAGGTTGATGAGGTTATTGTTGATGCCATGGCCGCCTTATTAATCCGGGAGCCAGAGCGATTCGACGTAGTTCTTACTACGAACATGTTCGGTGATATCCTATCGGACGAAGCAGCTGAACTTTCGGGAGGTTTGGGTTTCGGTGGCTCGATAAATATTAGTAATAGCCATGCTGTGGCTCAGGCGGCACATGGTTCCGCTCCAGATATTGCGGGGAGAAACCAAGCTAATCCAATAGCACATGTTTTATCAGCCCAAATGCTTTTAAATTGGCATGCTGAGCGCGATGGCGATAGCAAATTGGCGGCAGCTGCAAAACATTTAGATACTGCTGTTGAGGTTGTTTTGGCAGATAGTTCTAATCATACGGCCGATATGGGCGGCAAAAAGGGGACCAGAGAATTAGGAGAGATCTTGGTTAGGGCTATCGAGTGATAAATCTCCGGTCATGTGTTTTGCCTTTAAGCGTGTGCAGCGATAAGATTTATTTAAGACGGCAAGAAAACATGGACTCATTATTACATAAAAATGCTCATGCGTAGTTTTAACTCATCTCTGCGGGGTTGGAATTTCCTTCAAACTCCCGGACCAACCAATATTCCAGCCCGTATCCTTAATGCGATGCACCATCCGGCGGTAGAGTTCCTTGGTCCAGAGTTTATGCATTTTTCGCAGGAGCTTTTTGAAGACCTGAAGCCTTTGTTTGGAACTGAGGGCGACGTCATCATTTACGCAGCTAATGGCCATGGTTGTTGGGAAGCTGCTCTAAGCAATACTATAAATATCGGTGAAAAGGTATTAATCCCTGAAACAGGGCGTTTCGCTCTAAGTTGGCGGGATTTTGCAATAAGACTGGGTATTGAATGCGAGGTAATTGAACATGACTGGCGCCAGGCGTTTGATCCGGCCAAAATTGAAGAGCGTTTGCGCGCTGATAAGAGCCATGAGATTAAGGCTGTATTGTTGGTGCACACTGACACGGGTACCGGAATAACATCGAATGTTTCCGAAATCCGAAACGCGATGGATACGGCTGGCCACCCCGCCCTTTTTATGTGTGATACCATAGCGTCATTAATGACGTGTCCTTACGATATGGATACCTGGGGAGTGGACGTCACTATAAGCGCAGGGCAGAAAGGTTTTATGTTG
>MDTA01006029.1_pt1 | contig 10425 bp, 10 predicted proteins | sample 811151 | NCBI WGS metagenome assembly MDTA01 (sample SAMN05326648, study PRJNA326480) | marine metagenome | isolation source: seawater | place: Indian Ocean: South | collected 2010 | reverse complement strand
TAGCAGAGATTGCTAAAGTTAGTTTTTTCATAATAATTATTCCTTTCTTAATTAAATTATGAGTTTTTAATTAAAAACTGACTAAAATTTAGCCAATTAACAGAAAAACTAAATAATTTTATAAGAATAAGTTGAATTTATGAATAAATGTTGCAATTTTGCAACAAATAATAATGTTAAAATATGCCAAGTTTTTGCCAAAAGGTATTTTGTTGGGCCAAGTCTGTATAAAACTGTTCTTTAAATTCTAAAAACTCCTCTTTTTTTAATGAGGTCTTATAAATATCACGAGAAACTTGCTGTTGACTAGCAGTATTGGCGTAGTGAGATTTCCTTTTTTCTGATGAGAAGTTACCTATTAACCCACAATATTTCCAAAGATCATGAATTATTTTATCTGTATTTGAAACTAGATCCTCATAAGACACATTAAAAAAACAAGGACTGGACGATGTCTTTTCCCAAAATTTCATTAAATGAGAATAGTTAGAATATTCAGTTGCAATTCCAAAGAAGCTCGATGCATAGATAATTGTATCTTGATAATTGGCTTTAAATAGCGATATTGCATTGTCCCAAGAGTCACGATAAACATGTATAAATTTTGAACCCGGAAGGGCCAATTTGATGAACTTATAATATAAAAAGTTTGCTGGCATCTTATCAATAAAATTCTTAGCTCCATTTCTATGAAGTTCAATAGTTGCCAAGTAACGATCACCTAGCTCTTTGATAAAATCAGGGTTTATATATTGATCAGGCTTTAAATCTGAAAAAATAGACCATAGATTATTAGTAAAAAAAACCTTCTCGCCCCCTGCAACTGTATTGTCTGCGGTGGACAAGATAGATTCTGTTAAAGTAGTTCCAGATCTTGGCATCCCAACAATAAAAATTAAACCCTCTCCTTTTTTTTGATCAACATTTTCTAGAATCTTTTTCTCATTAAAATTTTTAAAATAATTAACCAAATCTAAATACATTTGTTGTCTTGCATAGATAGGCGCTCGTTGCATATCAGCAATATGATTATTAGCTGTAATAAAGTATTGTTCTGAAATAGTTCTGTCTTTTTTATAATACTCAGCAAGACAAATATTCGCTGATGCAATTTTAGCATTTTTTTCTATTTTATTATTAAATTGCTCAGGATCATTTATGATATTTTGAATTACATCCAGATATATTTTTTTAATTTTTGTTGAGTCATGGCCTAGTAATTTTATAAATAATTCCGGATGAAATATTTCCTTATCAAGAACACTTTGGCTAAAATTTTCAAATAAACTTAACTCTTTGCTGGCAAGTAAAATATCAACATATATGTTGATAAAATCATCATATTTTAAATTCTCTTCAGATTCCAAACCCCCTCTGATCTTTGCTGTTTTGTCTGCAAATTCTAAGGCCTTTTCAAAATTATGCATTTCAAGATAACAAGTTGCCAAATTTTGATAAACTCCAGCCAATTTGGAATCAAGATTTATTGCTTCTTCTGAAAATTTAATACACTGTGAGTGATCTTGAACCTTTAAAAATAAATATGAGAGGTTCATTAAAATATCAGTATCCTTATTGTTAACAAAATAGCATTTCTCAAAAGAAAGAAGCGCACCTTGATATTTTTTTTGAGCAAGAAGTACCATACCTAAATTTTTATTTAGATTATAATCGTTTGGATTTTTCTGTATTAAGTCGTATAACAAAAACTCGGCTTTAGCATAGTTTGCGGTATTGATTAGCTCGTTTAATTTTGACAAATTACCTGTCATAATCTAACTATATATTATCTATGAATATTTTTAACAAGTTCAAAGTTAATTATAATTTAAAATTACTAGATGACCTCGTATCAAACAATAAGAAAGAAGAAATCTTTTCACTTTTGAAAGAAAACAAAATAAAAAATAAAGAAATTTTCTTTCAATTATTGAAACATTTTATTGATAATTACAAAAATCATTCCATAAGAGAAAACTTTTTCAAGAACAGAGTTGTCCTAATTAATAGTTTTGAAATGGATGATTGTAATTATCTCTCGAATTTTTTCTCTTTTTATTTTGATAATATGAACCTAGAGACCGATCATGATAGTTTATCTAATGCAATCGCAAAAGATCTTGATAGTCTATGTTTATCCCATTTCCCAGAAAAAATAGATTTTCAATGTTTTATCAAATTTTCTGATTTTTTCTTTAATTCTTTGTTATTAAACATGGAGGATAAAAACGTTTTCTTAAAATCAAATAGTGCTTTTTTTGAGACAAATGAAAAAAACTTTTTTATTTATCCTAATACCACAGCTGCTTATTTTTTAATTCATAAAAATCCACTTCATATTTATTTATCTCTTAAGAAGAAATTCTCCAGTTCTCAAGAAGCGTTGAATGAACTATTTAATTTTCAAAATACACTTGTTACTTGTCAAGATTATAATTGCGATTATGAGGTAAGTGAAAATAGACAGTCCTGGAATACATATTCAAATTCTTGGAAAGACCCAAATGTTATAAGCACCTTCCGGGGTTTGTTGATTCCGTTAAAAGATTTTCAAGACAAACCTCATGAAATATTAACCAAAGCATTATTTCACTTAATACAGGCGGGCATAAAAGTAGAAATGAATTACGATCTGATAGATCAATATATTTTGAATCACAAATTTGAAGATCAATATTTTACAGAAGACATTTCCAATAAAGAAAAAAAAATTCTTTTAAGTAATTTTGATCAAAATTTACTTGAATTTTTCAGCTATAAAATTTGACTGTTAACTACCATAATTTAAATAAAATTTTAGAAGAAATTAAACATTACGATTTGGCAAATCTGCTTATTGTTACTAAAAACCAAAGTTTAGATGATATTCATGATTTAGTTAACAATGGCTTTAAAATATTTGGTGAGAATAGAGTTCAAGAGGCAAAAAAAAAATATCAAGCATTATGTGAAACAAAAGAAATCAACTTACATTTAATTGGCCCACTTCAAACCAATAAAGTAAAAGATGCTCTTTTTTTGTTTGATACAATTCAGTCAATCGATAGAGAAAAATTAGTAGATGAAATTTCGAAGTTTATCACCAATGATGTCTCTATAAAGACTAATTCTTTTTATATTCAAATAAATATTGGTGCAGAGGCTCAAAAATCAGGAATTGATAAATCTCAATGTAGTAATTTTTATAAATATGCAGTTGATAGAAATTTAAATATTGAAGGATTAATGTGTATCCCCCCAAATACAAGAAACGTGAATGAGCATTTCTTAGAAATGAATGAAATTAGAAAACAAATTAATCCAAACCTCAAATTGAGTATGGGCATGAGCAATGACTATCAAATTGCTTTAGATCATCATTCAAACTTAATTAGAGTAGGATCAATGATATTTAATGATTAAATTTTTATTTTTTTTACAATTGCTTCTTGTTTCAAATGTATATTCACTCGAATTAAAATGTGCTTTTGAAGAAGTTTATTCAGATGGCTCTGTCCAAAATGGTTTTTTCCTAATAAAAGGAAAGAAACTTAGGTATGAATATAATTCTGATGATTTATTTACCATTTTTCATAATGATGAGAGATTTTTTCTAGTAAAAAATAATAATAAAGAAATTATTAGCGCTATTAATGAAAATACTGAAATCATCAAAGAAATATTAAATATAGCCAATAATTTCCCAAATGTTAAAAAAGAGTATATGTCTGAAAATTTGAATATAAAGCTCGAAAAAAATGCAAATGGCAATTTTTTTAAAAGAATCTCAATCTTATCAAGTAAAATCAACATGAGCATATATTTAAATGACTGCCAAAATTCTAAAATCAAATCAAGATTTTTCATTCACAATCCTTTTTTTGATTATAAATTTAATTAATGTTTTTGTTAGACTCAAATGATCCATTAATGGTTCATACTGTTTCTGCAATTTTAGAACAAAAGCAAATAGTTCACACTCTTGACCAAAAAAAAAAATACTTTTTTAAAATTGAAATCATAAAAAATTCTAAAGATATTGAACTTAGAGGTTTTTCAAAAATTTTAAAATTAGATATTCCCACATCAATTAATTCCTTAATTAAAACAATTTATAATTTGTTTAGCGATTTCGCTTTAGAAATAAATGATGCTAAATTCTATCCCTTAAAACAATCTTTAGCACATAAGGATAAAGAAACCTATTTAGGAAATATTCATTTTACAATATTTTGTCAGCTTTTACTTTATAGAGATAACGGTGTAGATAAAACCGAGTTATATAAAGAGATATGGCCTCAAGATAAGGATTATCAGTTTAATAAACTTGATACTCATCTTACGAACCTTAAAAATCATCTAAAAGAAAAAATAAATTTTGATTTCTTATTTTATACCCGTTCGGGATTAATTTACATCGGAGTTGATTAGTATTTCTCGCTTTCCAGTATGATTAGGAGTAGATACAACACCTCTTTGTTCTAACGCCTCCATTATTCTGGCAGCCTTATTATAGCCAATTTGAAAATTTCTTTGAAGAAAGCTCGTTGAAGCCTTATTTGTAGATTTAATTAAATTTATAGATTTCATGATAAGTTCTTCATCTGCATCACTTAGTGTATCAAAGGCCTCATCATTATTTTTGATTATTTCACCTAGCTCTTCTAAATACTGGACCTTTTGACTTTTTTTAATCTCATTAATTAGCTTATTTACCTCACTATCAGATATAAAAGCTGATTGATAACGAATTAGACTTGCGCCATTTTTAGACATAAGCATATCGCCATTCCCAAGTAATTGTTCAGCTCCAATTTCACCCAAAACTGTTCTGCTGTCATATTTGCTGGCCACTTGAAAACTGACTCTTGATGGAAAATTAGCTTTAATACTTCCTGTAATTATATCTACGCTCGGCCTCTGGGTAGCCATTACAAGATGGATACCACATGCTCGAGCCATTTGAGCTAAGCGTTGAACATAATGCTCAACCTCTTTACCAGCCGTCATCATTAAATCAGCCATTTCATCAATAAACACAACTATAAATGGAAGTTTCTCATGGGATTTTTCGTTGTAACCTTCCAAACTTCTGGTTCCTTCTTCATTCATCATAGAATATCTTCGTTCCATTTCTTTACAGACCCATTTTAAAGCAATAATTGCTTTTTTTGGTTCCGTTACTACAGGAGTTAATAAATGTGCAATATCATTATATACACTTAATTCTAACATTTTAGGATCAATGAGTATCAACCTTAACTCCTCAGGTGAAAATTTATACAAAATGCTAGCAAGCAAAGTATTTATAAAAACTGATTTGCCAGAACCAGTAGTTCCCGCAACTAAAAGGTGAGGCGTTTTACTTAAATCTATTACTTCTATTTTACCTGATATATCCTTGCCTATACATACAGGTATTTTATGTGATGTCTTTTTAAAATTATTACTCCCAAGTAGTTCCTTAATCGTAACTTTTTCTCTATCTTCACTTGGGACTTCGACACCTAAGTATTGTGTTCCATAAATCTGAGCAATTCTCACAGCCCCAACACCCATACTTCGAGAAATATCTCCAGCTAAATTAATTATTGTGCTAATTTTAATTCCTGCAGCGGGTAAGATTTCATATAAAGTTATAACAGGACCAAGCCTCACATTAATTACTTTTACTTCAATATTAAAATCAGCAAATACATTCTCCAGTAAATTTGAATTTTCCCCAATGAGTTTCTCACTAGATTTATTTTGAATATCATTTTTATTTTCAAGAATATCCAAGGAAGGTGATAAATAATTTTCAGAAATTTTTATATCATTATCTGAGGTTGTATTTTGATCCATATCCATATCTGATTTTATTGGAATATTTTTAATTATTGGTTCTTTTTTTTGTAACTTATTATTAATCTCTGGTTTAGATATGAAACCTCTCTTATTAAAGTAAAATTTAGGAAATCTTAATCTATGAACAATGTTTAGGCTAAGTAAAAATATGATAATACCACTTATGCTAAGTAGATAACTCCAATATTTATTCTCATGAAATAAGTATAAGTATTCTGCTATGACTCCCCATTCAGAAATAGGCTCGATAATATCCAATTCTATTTTTAAATAAATAATTGTTTGAGGTATTAGAACTAAACTAAAACAAAAGATAAATAATTTAATAAAAAAATATTTTGAACTTTTCCTAAAAAATAACTGTAAAGATATAACAAAAAATAAAAGAACCAGCCCATAACTTAACAGTCCAAAAGTATATAAAATAAAACTTGACAGGTAAGCGCCAAAGAAACCAAAAATATTTTTAGTTTGTTCACTAGAACTTGTTAAAAATGAATTATCGTTGATGTCGAAAGTTAATAAAGATAGAAATACAAAAATAGCAACAACAATAAAAAAAAAAGAGCGTATATAATTGAAAAATGAAGATAATTTATCTTTAAAGATTTTTGGAATATAGTTATTCTGCATTTCTCATTTAAATATAAGCGTCTTAATGAAAAATAAAATATATAATTATGATTTTTTAATAATTGGTGCTGGACTTATTGGATGTTTGGCGGCCTTAGAATTAATAAGAAAAAATTATAAAGTTTTAGTTATTGATAAAAATGAAAAGCAGTTATCTGATAATAGAACGTTAGCTGTAAATGCAAATTCAACTGATTTTTTAAAAAATCTTGGCTTATGGAAAAACTTACAATCGAAAAGTGAACCAATAAAAAAGATTTTCATAAGTGATTATATCAATACAGAAAAACTAACTTTTAATCACCAGCCTGAGGTGATGGGGAATGTAATATACAACAAAGATTTACTACTCAATTCTAGAAAAAAATTAAAATTAAAAAAGGCTATTTTACTAAATATAGACATATCCATTGCCACTCTCCAAAAAGAAAATCAAATTTTCATAAATGGAAAATTATATATTTTTAAAAAAATTATTCTTGCTGCTGGGAAAAACTTTGACAATAATGTTGTCAATAAAAAGTCATTCAATCAAGGACATCGCTCTTTTGTGGGGTTTTTTAAACATAAAAAGCAACACAAAAATTTTGCATATGAGGTATTTACAAAGAATGGGCCGTTAGCAGTATTACCAGCTCCTAACAAAAACAAATTATACTCTACTTTTATTTATTCATCTAAATTTAAAATTTCTTATGGAGAACTCAAGAAACTGATTAAAAAAAACTTTAGTCAATCTCACGGATTAATAAACTTTGAAAAACAAATCAGTTCTTTCAAACTTTCACCTCATTTGAGCACTCCTAATAATAAAAATTTTTTAATATTGGGAGATAGTTTAAGATCAATACATCCAGTTGCTGGGCAAGGATGGAATTTAGGCATCAAAGATATTCAGACATTGAGTAATGTTATTGATAAATATTCTTTAGATGACTTAATATTTGACAAAATTTATTTCTCAAGAAGAAACATTGAGAGTGCTTTATATCTAAGTTTTACTTCAATATTAAATTCTCTTTATGAAAATGAAAATGAGATGAAAAAAATAATTGTAAGATTGGGTTTTAAATTTCTTAATTTTTCGCCCATAAAAAATATTTTTATTAGACAGGCAATGGGAAGAAATAGTTTAATTTAAACTATTATCTCTTGAGTTTACTACCTGAAATGTGTTTAAGTCCAGAATAGAATTAATCGTATTAAGTCTATCCATAACGTTTGTAGACTCTAATATCGCTTGTTTGTCTATTTTATTAAATGGGGCTAACATAGCCAGTGTGGATAAAAGTTGAAGATTTGATGTCTCAGATAAAACTTCTTTATCAATTTCTAATTTTTTCATTTTAAAAAAATTTGAATACTTTGTAATTAGCGCTGCTCTGTCAATGTGGGGCTCCATATTATTTAGGTCTTCTAAATAATCATCACAAAAAATTTTACCTTGATAATATCCTCTAGAATTTAAGTTTCTTTCATGAAGAACAAATCTACAAACCCCTTCTAAATTTAAAACAATCCTGTAATCTGGTGTTTCTATATAAGATGTAATTTTTCCAACACACCCCATAGAAAAAAGTTCATTATTATTATTCTTAGGTTGTATTATTCCAATCATTCTATTTGATTTTAGACTATCAAGCGCCATGTGAATGTATCTCTCTTCAAAAATATTTAATGGCAATTTTCCAAATGGTAGGAGAAGAACATTATCCAGGGGAAAAAGAGGGATAGTGCCGGGAATTTTTCTCGGATTTGTTTCAAAAAGTTTTTTTAGGCTATCTTCCATTAATTATTTAAACATCATTGATGATAATTTTTTTCGTGCAATTATTACATTTGGATCATTGAAACCAAGTAGATCAAAATATTCTAAAAGTTTTTTCTTTGCAATTTCATCACTCCACTTAGGGTCTTTATTAAATAAATGTAATAATTGTTTAAATCCCTCTTCATTTTGATTGAGAGAAAAATACTTTTCGGCAATTTCTAAGATTAAATCATTATTATTTGGATCAATCTTTAACTTACTAATTATTTCATCTAGGGACCTGCCTTCATCTGAACTTCCAACATTGTCAATTAATTTTTTAATTTTTAACATTTCTTCATCTTTAATGATTTCGTCATCAAGTGAATTAAAAATCTCTTTAGCATCCTTAATTTTTTGGAGCTGCAATAAACACCTCAACATGCCTGCGATGATTTTAGGATTTCCGGGTTCTAGAGCAATTAAATTTTCATATATTTTTTGTGCGTCTTCGTATTTTTTTTCTTTAAATAGTCCATCTGCTTCTTCTAGTAGTTTTGGCACCTCATTACCTGGTGCTGCGTCTATCAATTTTTTAACTATTTCTTCAATCTTGCTCTCAGGTTGAGCGCCTTGAAAGGCCTCAATGGGCTTACCATCTACAAAACCATATACAGTGGGAATTGATCTAACATTTAACTGTGCTGCAATACCTTGATTTTCATCCACATTAATTTTAGCCAAGATTACTTTCCCCTGTTTACTTTCGACTATTTTTTCTAAAATGGGTGTTAATTGTTTGCAAGGGCCACACCACGGGGCCCAAAAATCTACTAACACAGGAGTATTTTTAGATTTTTCAACAACTTCATTTAAAAATTGATCCTGATTTATGTCGATAATAAATGTCATGATATTAAAATAGTGCTTAAAAGCTATTTTACAATGCCCGAGACTTATATACCCCTTTGCCTTGATAGGAATAATGATGCTGTTTATATATTAATGATTCTTAAATATACTTGTCTGAATTTTTTAAAAATAGAAATATTTAAAAAACATAAAACAAAAAAAATCAATGAATTTTAAAAATCTTAATCCGCCTCAATCACAACTTCTCAACCTTTTATCATTTTTTAAAAAAAAACAGTTTGATACTGCTGAAAAACTTGCAGTATCAATAACTAATCAATATCCAAACCACCCATTTTCATGGAAAATATTAGCTGCCATTTTAGAGCAAACTAATCGAATTCCTGAAGCTTTAAATATACATCAAAAGGCTGTAGCCTTATCACCAAAAGACCCTGAAATTCATCTGGGTATAGGCAATATATATAAAGCTCAAAGCAGATTTGAGGATGCAATTAAAAGTTACAATGAAGCTATTAAATTAAATAAAAAATACTTACAAGCATATAATAATTTGGCCCTTACATTAAAACAAATGGGTAAATTCGAAGACTCAGCTTTTTATTTTAAAAAAGTCATTTCATTGGAACCTAAGTTTGCCCAAGCTCATCACAATTTAGGCCTAGCTCTAAAAGAACATGGGAAATTAAACCAAGCTTTGTTAAGTTATAAAGAAGCCATAACTTTAAAGCCTGATTACTATCAGGCATTTTATAATTTAGCTAATACTCTTAAAGACTTGAGTAAATATCATGAAGCAGCGGAAAATTATAAAAAAGCAATCGCATTAAAACCAGATTTTGCTGAAGCTTATAATAATTTAGGATTGACTTTTAAAGAATTAGATAAATATGAAGATGCTTTAAACAGCATAAATCAAGCTATCATATTAAGTCCAAAAAATCCCCGAGCGTTTTATAATTTAGGTATCATTTATAAAGATATCGAAAAGTTTGATGAATCAGTGGAAAATTATAAAAAAGCAATCGCATTAAAACCAGATTTTGCTGAGGCTTATAATAATTTAGGAGACGCATTTTATAGTTTGGATAAATTAGAAGAAGCATTAAAGTGTTTGAACCAAGCCATCTTATTAAACCCAAAATACCCTGAAGCATACTTTGGTTTGGCTAACACGCTAAAAGACTTAAGAAGGTTAGAGGAAGCATTTATAAATTACGAAAAAGATATCACTTTAAAACCAAATTATGCTGAGGCTCTTCATAATTGGGGTAGGGCTTTATTGTTAAATTACAATTTCGAGAAAGCTAATAAATTGATGGAGTGGCGATGGCAAACAGATC
>MDTA01219893.1_pt1 | contig 10426 bp, 4 predicted proteins | sample 811151 | NCBI WGS metagenome assembly MDTA01 (sample SAMN05326648, study PRJNA326480) | marine metagenome | isolation source: seawater | place: Indian Ocean: South | collected 2010 | reverse complement strand
TAAGAGATGGGCCTCCTGTCGAAGAAGAAGACCCCGAATCCGGAGGAGCTGTACAATGCGTGCAAGACCAACAACAGGGCCGAGGTGACGAGGCTGATAGACGCAAAGTGCGACCCACAAGCACATGCAGACCCCTTCACTGGAGACGTTTGCTTGCACGTGTGCGCGAACAAGAACAGGTACGAGCTGATGGAAACTCTGCTCAAAGCGGGTGCGGACGCCGACAAACAAAACAAGGTGACCGGCCCGTGCGTCCCGTCCTCTCGCCGCCTCGCCTCCTCCGTGCCCTCCGGCACACTGACCGTTGCGCTCGGTGCGCAGCTCGGCCAAACCGCGTTGCATTGCGCCGCGGGGTATGGCGCGAAGGAAAGCGTCGCCCTACTGCTCGCGCACGGCGCCAAGATGGTGGCGGACGTGGAGGGTCAAACCCCGCTGGACCTCGCAACGAATTACCGGCAAGCGGAAGTAGTCGAGATGCTCTCGCCGACGTGAGGCGTTGTGTTTTCACTCCTCGCTCTGTCCGCTCACGGTGGAAACTTACGAGGAGGTCTCGTCGCTGCGCAAGGAGTTGCCGAACGAGGTGAAGAGGCTGCTCTTTTACAGACTATCAAAGCGCATGAAATGTTTAGTCGAGACGGGGTAATCTGTATTCCCGGGGAGTAAGTAAAGGCTGCTCTCCCCGCGCTACAACCAGGCAGCCCAGCCGTGGTACATGCGGCACAAGTTCTCCGGATCGCGCGCCTCGTCGATCAGTTGGCGCACCTGCCCCTGTATCGCCAGGCGTTCGCGCCCGCCGTGAACCCTGCCGTCGAGCTTCTGCTGGATCCGCAGGAGCACGAGCTCAGCGTGGGCGTTGCGGTCGTCGTCGCCGCCGCCGCCCCCTCCTTCGACGACCGCAGGCGTGTGGGAGCCAACGGGGGTCGGATCGCGCTGCTGAACCGCCGCGTCCCTCGCCCACTCGTACAATGGGTTGCCCACCAAGACCTCCAGAATCGTTAGCAGAGCCTCCGCGTTTGCTCGCAGCATGCGCATCGTCTGTTCAGCAACGCCGCGCAGAACGCCTGCGCCGCCGCGTGCAGAGTCGCTGAGTTTCGTGGGGGCAGCCGGCACATAGGAGGCCGGGGCAGCTCGTTCGCTGTCGCGCACGCACCTTCGACGCCCGTGACGCCGAGTCCGTCGACCACGTCGCGCGTGAGGCGGAAGGGGACACGTTCCGGTGTCTTGAGCAGCTGTCCCTTATCGAACGCGATCCCCAGGTCGATGTGGACCAGCTCAGCAGAGCGCTGGTCGAGCAGAATATTCGAACAGTGCCGGTCGCCCAGGCCCAGAAGGAACCCAACGATAGTGCTCGATCCGAGCGAGCGAGAGTAAGCAAGCCTGTGCTCAAACCACGCAGATGGATGCTCCCATCGCTCGAAAAAGAAGTGGTGCAGAACCTGTGGGCGGAGAGAAGTCACGGCTCGCTCTCCCTCCCCTCTCGCCCGCGCACCTGGCGCGCGCCCCTCACCCGCACGCGCGCGCACGGCGCGCCACACGTACAACACACCTCCAAACTCACGCCTCACCACCACCCTTCACCCGTGACCGCCCCAACCCCCGTTCCGCCGCAAGCGCGGAAATGCACCGGTTTCAGACGATCCGTGATGTGGGCATACGCCGCTAGCTGAGCTGCCTTCACCAGCGGCTGGCGCTCCTGCACCTCCTTCATCTTCGCGCGCGCCGCTTGTGTGGTCATATCGCTCGGCCGAAACCGGCCATGAGCGCCAAGCAGCGTGCGAGTCGCGCCAACGAGGTATTGCGTGAGCGGGATCGTGTCTTCGACCCACTGCAGCACCCCGGCGGTCTGCGCGAGAGGCACAACGCGATACGTGCGCAGACGCAGTGCTCGCTGACGAGAGTTCACCTTGTGTAACAGCACATTGACGAGCTCGAATGCTTGCTGCATCACTGCATCCTGCCTTGTGTCATCCTTGCCCTTCACGAGCTGTTTGTAAACGCAACCGTCGCTCCCCTCGCACTTTATGATCTTCGGGAGGTTGACACCGCCAGCAGTTTGAATCGACGGCTGCACTCCGCGGACGAGCACCTGATCGCTCCGCTGTGTGAGAACCGCAGCTTTAGCGGCACGACCGTTTTTCACCATGTCGTACAACGCAGTGCCCTTCTGCATTTCGAAGCGTCCCGTGCGCGCCTTCACTTTCTTCAGCAGCTCTGTGATGTCAATCCCGCTCCGCTTGGCCTTCACACGTGCCGCCTCCAGCTTGCGCACCTCCGGGGGGGGCACCCATGCGACTTGCAAATAGAAGTCGAAGAGGAAGCTTGTTGCCTCGATTACGCGGGCGGCCTTGCTGTCGTCAGAAGACAGCGTCGCGAGAAGCTCACGTGCTCCGAGTATCTTCTCTGCGCCGAGACCCACACGCGCTTCGTGCAGCGCGAATCGGTCGCCATTCGCCAGCGCGAGAAGGTGAGGGAGCACGGTGTGTACGTGCGCCGCTCCGGCGTAGCGCAAAATGTGTCGCAGGCCGTGCTGGAATCGGTCGGCGGCGGCACCCTTGTTCAGGCGGGATGCTAGTTGGTTGATGAGCGGGAGCAGCTTGCGCGTCGGCAGTGCGCAAAGCTCCACCTCTGCTTCGTTCAGCCGATGTGGGTACCTGAACCATAGGCGAACGATTGCGAAGAGCGCTGCGTGGTCATGTCTGCCGCCGTAGCGAGCCGAGGCGGCGTGCTGCTGCAGCACCAGAGCGGCGAGGCGGAGCTGCAAAGCTGAGCGCTGCTGCGCAGCAGCTGCCGAGAGCTGTGCTCGCCGCTGGGTGCCCGTCACTTGGACTGCTGCGGATCGGTGCTGCGCCTCGAGCCATGAAGCGTAGGCATGGTGGGTTTCACATAGCTCGGAGCGCGCCCACGCCGTGCTTGGGAGCGCTGTGCTGTGCTGTAGCGCCCGCTCAAAGAGATCCTGCACCACAGCGCCGTCAACGCTGGATCCGGCCTCGAGCCACAACGCGCTTTCGCGGCAAGCCTGCGCTATGACGCGCCGGCGCCACATCAACTTCAGATCCTCGGCGTCGGCGCGCGTTGGTATTTGCGCTTCGCGGACCGTCGCTGCAGACGAAAGCGCTGCCTCATGCGCGCCGGGGTCGCCCGCCATGCTCTGACGCCAGAGCAGTTGAGCGTGTTCCCACTCCGCAAGCAAGCGGATGGTATCGTCGAGCGCGAGTTCCCTGAGCTGGTATAGGGAAGCAGCAGCTGCTGCGAGGCAACCGGCGTCGCGTGCCGCACTTATTGCATGAAGCAGGACCGCGACGAGAGACTGATTCTGCGAGGTAAGACTGCACAGGGTCGCGTGGAGCGCGAGCACAGGCTCGAGTAACGCGTGAGTGCCACCGGCAGAGTCGTCAAGTGTGCGCCGGTGCTGCAGCTGCACATCCAATGGGCACGTGCACAAGGTCAGTAGAGTGGGCTGCTCCCGTGAGCCGCTCAGACCATGGGCGACGGCCAGCGCGTCGGTGCACATGCGCAACTGCGTTCCGATCCAGTGCGTGGATGCCCAGGTCTCGTCAGAGGCGTTCTCCCCGAGCTGTGCAACTAGCCCCTTCGTGCACGCCTCAAAGCGAGCTGCCGCCGCGTCCGGCCGTCCTTGATGCAGCAGGGCAAGCCCGCTGTGAAGCCGTTGGTGAAACCCAGTGGTCCCGAACGAAGGTGGCAGGGGCTGCCAGTTCCCGAGGCGCCACGCAGCTTCGGCCTGTTCTTCGCGCAGGCTTGCCAACGGCGATGCTGCTGCATGGCCGTCAAGGACGGCGGGCTCAGCGCGCGTTGAGGTGAATCGCTGCAGCATCATGGCACTCAGCTGCTCGCAGCCCCCATTGTGGAGCGCGTGCACGAGACGGAGTGCAGTTGCCGCAGCACTGCCAGGGCGCGCTTGCAGCGCCAGCTGCCGGTCGAGTAGTGGGAGTGCGCCCATCTCCTGCTCCTGGCGCAGCCTCGACACGGCTCCAGAATGAATGCTCGTTGCAAAATCTGATTCCACGACGTCGGGCAGCAGATCGAGCAGCTGTTGCGCTCGCCCCGCGACGTGCAGAAGCGCTTCAGGTTTCAGCACCCCCTGTTCCTCTGCCCACGCCTCGAGCAGCTGCAGTGCACTCAGCGGCGATCCAGCGGCGCGCGCTGCCAGAGCAACGCGACGCAGATCCAAAGTCCGGAACAACCGAACCTCCCAACGGCGTGACGAGGAGTGGCTGCCTGAGACGGCACGCGCTTGGTCTCGAGGGTGCAGGTTGTGCGACGCGTGCGCGCGTAATTGTACCAGCACGGAGAGCATGAAATCGGCATGGTGTCTCAGATCTGGACACGGTTGCATCGCTGCAGTCGCTGTGTCAAAACAGCTCGTAAGTCCCTCGGCGAGTGCGACGCAGAACGAGTCCCGCGCGTCCTCCTCGAGCAGGGTGAACAAGGAGGGGAGCAGGCAGGCACGCGCGAGCTCGTAGCTGCGAGACGCGAGCGAGCGACACTGCAGAAGCTCCGGCTTGCGGCCGCAGTGTCGGAGTAGGGACTGCGTGAGCGAGCACACCCAGCGGTCGACCCTCTTACCTTCGATACACCAAAGATCGGGGCTCGTGACTGCAGCAGGCACGGCAGCGTCCATCTCGCCAATCGCAGTCTGAAGCGCATCGCGAGCAGCTGCACGCAGCGTGCTACCCGGATTATCGCCACGACTGCCGACCGTCGGCCAACTACGGTAGGCGTCGAGTTCGCTGCACACTATCGGGTGAGCCTCCTTTAGCACGGCCAATGCGTTCCCAAGATCGGTGCCTGAGCGGGGCCGCTTGGATAAGATGTGCTTGAGCGCCTCAACGGTGAGAAGCACAGTTCGCCCGTCCGGGTCGGCGAGAAAGCCATGCAAGAGAACCAGCACGCCTGAGAGGTCACTGGGCGCCGGCCCGCTCGGCGGCGCGCGGGCGGTGAAAGAGCGGCTGCTTGCATCGTGCGACGACAGAGTGCGCACACTCAAGCCGCAGGCAAGGAGGGCACACATGCTCTGCCCAAGCAACAAGCGGCTCTTGCCCGAGTTCGCGGCACGGCAAATGAGCAGAAGACGGCGAGCGGCCGCTGTTGCCGCTGCAACCAGCTTCGCCGCAGATTCGTCGGCGGAGGGTTCTTCGTTTGCGCACAGCTCCGTTCCGAAGGAGTGAAGCAGCGCAGCATTCAGTTGCCGGCGCACCTGGTCGTCGTGCAGGTGGTGGATCAAATCCTGAAGGCGCGAGACGAGTGCTAGTCCCACAGTCTCCTTTTGCGGAAGCGTTGCGAACGTACGGAGCATTAGCTCGAGCGACTTGGGCGAGTCCCGTTCGGCACATAACGCAACTAGCTCGGGAAGCTCGCGCTCGCGCAGCAGCATTCCCAGTCTCGTACGCTCCTCAGCAGGCGTGCGAACCACGACATGCTTCAGAAGCACGAAGGAAGCCTCCGTAGTTATGCGAGTGTTGGCGAAATCAACAAGCGCCGAGACAAGTGCCAGCGTATGACTTCGAATAAATGCGTCGCGAACATGAGTTCGATTGTCATAGTGCGCGGGTGTGGTTTCCATGATAGCGTCGAACAGCACACGTAGAACAGCGCAGCATCTCGCAAAATAGGCGCCAGTGGAACTTCTGTGTTGCGTCGTGCTCGCGAGCAAGTGCAGAAGCGCTTGCTGCAAATGACGCGCCAGTGCTACGAGTGGCGCATACTGCCCCTCGTGAGGTGGCAGGGCGAGCGGGAGGAGAGCTCCAGGGTGCAATAGCGCCTCCAGAGCCAACAGAGTGCTTGTGCGGCGCACCAGGCAATCAACGCCATGGTTATGCGGCGTAGAATGGCCGAAGTGGAGCAGCTGCACCAGATCGATCACGCGACCAGGGGTTGCGTAAAGCAATCGTTTCGACTCGGGACTGCAGTTCGTTTGAAGTCGGTTAAGGGCCGTGACCAAGGTACTTGGCTGATGTCCAAGGCTCGCCAATGTGGCGCAAGACAGCACCCCGAGCAGCACGGCATCAACTCGCTCGCTGCAGGCCTGGAGCACGTTCGGGATGTGGGAGCGGAGATCATTTTCCCATGCGCGCGTGCTGGCTGGAGGTTGCGCTTCCGGAAAGCACGCGCGCAGGTGTTCCTCCACGGCCCGCCCAATCTGCCCGTGGGGATGCGGGCCCTCAGGCTCGAGGAGCCATGCACCAATGAGCTGCGGTAACGCTCCACTCACAAGGTCCGTTGTGCAGCAATCGAGCTTGGTTGCCACGCGCTGCAGCAGACTGTCGCCATCTACACGGCCGTTTGCGCTTCGCAATGTCGCGACCACCATTGTCGGTATCACGAGGTGGCGGTGTTCACGGAGGAACCCCTGTAGCGCGGACGGCCCCGTCGGTACTGGCGGCTGCTGGTGCCAACGGCATGGTAGCTCCGAGAGTGCGCGCGCAGGCGACCCGTCGACCCACCATTCGATCAGGTCGCAAAGCTGGATCCTTAGGACTGAAGCAAGTCTGCCCTGCGATGAGGTGCGCTTCCACACGGCGGGCAGAAGCACACGCTCGTGCAGCGCAAGGCGAGGCGCTGAGACGTAGAGGAGACGCAGCACGCGCGAAAGGGCTGCTGGAGACATTCCTGGCGCGGCCAAGCACATCGACAGACACAGTACAGCAGAAAGGTTGCTTTCAAGCGAAGCATCGAGTACTTCCACATCCATCGCCGGCTCGAGCTCCAGGAGGAGCTGCTCGGAGGGGAAGCAAGCGAGCAGGGGCGTGAAGCGGGTCGCCAATTGCGGGTGAAGGCGAAGCACGTCGCCGTGGCGTTGCCTCCGCTCGTCGTAGAGGAGATGCACAATGCCGCGCGCGACTTCCTTGCGGATTTGCTCGTCGACCGGCGCGACTCCTGCCCGCGAGCAGACGGTCGCGAGAAACAGGAATTCCGTTGCCGCGTCGACGAACGCAAGCGCCTCGCTGTACGCTGCGCCACGGTGCAAGCGTGAAACGGCGTGCTTCATGAGGGTTGCGCAGCCGTCCCGCGCCTGCGCATTCGTATAGCACTTCTCCGCGAGCGACCTGCCCAAGTCTCGCGTTGCGAGGAGTACTCGGGACGCAACCTTCAGGCACATCGTGTGCATCTCCGAGTCGTGCTCGACCTCACGCAAAAGGCCTGCCAAGTGCAGCAGTGCAGAGCCGAAAACCCCGGCGCCAGGGTGCACAGCGGCCACTGCACACACTTGTACACGAAGCCCAGGCTCGACGGTATGATTCAGCGTCTCGAGCACTTTCTGCAGCGTTGCACTCGCGGGCACAGCTGAGCCCTCTCGCTCAGCGTCACAGAGGACCGTAAAGGCGGGAAGCCAGCACGCCAATGCACGCTCTGCACGTTGCTGAGCGCCAGAGCTGAAGTCCTCTTCGGTGTGACGATGACCATGGCCAAATACCAGGGCTGCAGGCTCGCCCGCACGCATGCGAGCGCATCGCGTGATGCGCTCAAGCACGCGCGCCGCAATGTCGTGCAGCAGGAGCTGACAACGTTTGCCCAGACGTGATGCGTGCGTCTCAAAGCCCGCTCGAGTGTCGCAGCCGTTCATGGTGGCCTCAGCGCCATCCGAATCCCGCGCACAGGGCTCACTGTGGCACCCTGTCCCTGTGTGTGAACGCGCGTCGAGTGCGAGAGCCGACGTATGGAGAGCTTCCAGCCACACGTGCACGAGGGCGAGGCTAGATGGGTCCATGGTGTCGTCAAGCTGGTCGAACAATGAGCTCCAGCTGCGTTCCATTGCCTTCAGGAGGGTCATCTCTGGCGATGCCGCGACAGAACCCGCGCTCCCGGGGGGGGCGTCACCCAGCCTCAGCAGCCAAGCCGCCAGACACGAGCGCTGCATGAGCGAACGGAGAGAGGCGTGCCGCTCCGACTCCATAGCGGATGCGAGGAGGGTGCACCCGCCGGCGAGAGCAGCCCGAGCGACGAGGGAGAGCGTCTCCCCCCCCGCCGGTGATGGTCGCTGCCGCCGCCGGCTCGAAGGATCGCTACCGCCCACGATGGGCAGGTGCGCTATGTGTCGAATCACGTCATCGATGTCTTGCATACCACCGTCCTCGGTGCCCGCATTTCCATCGACAAGTACGCTCCAGACTGCGCTCGTCTTGAAAGCAGACGAACCATGCGCTGCGCCTGCCGAGGCAAGGATGGCTCCCGTGCGCATTTCCAGCCACAGAGCCGCGGCGTCAATACGAGTGTCCCCGAAGTCCAAGTTTGCGGATTCGCGGAACACGGAAAACGACAGGGACCCTGGCTCGGGTGGGGGGGTGCTCTCGAGCAGCACACTGCCCACCTCGAGCATCTGCGGCGGGATAGCCGGCGAAAACGCACCCGTTGATGCTAGCGCGGCGACGAGCTGCTGCCTCGCTGCAGGAAGCCTGGAAAGCTGCGGCTTGGGTGCGCGACACTCCGATGCCAGGGTCGGTATCGCCGCCAAAATCGAACACAAAAGCTGGGCGCGGATTTCAGAGATGTGCGTGAGCGTCGCGTTCGAGGTCGTCTCAACTGATTGTGCACCTACGGCGAACTCCACCCTAGCAAGCCGGTCCCATGCGAGCCGCCAGGCGGGCGTCGCAAACAGCCGAGAAGCCGAGGGCGAGACGGGCTTCATTGGGCGCGCCAACGCGCCGGCTGCGAGTGCGAGCAGTGACAGGAGGGCGTACAGCTGCGCGCCACGCTGCTCTTCCTCAACTGGGTGCACTGCTTCTGGCAGCAAGATGCGGAGGACCATCGCAGCAGCCGCTGGCGGAACGCGGGGAATTTTCTGCAGGGTGCGGCAAAGCACGAGGGCTCGCCGTGACGTGTCGCAGGTCGCCCTGACGAGCCGTGCACTTCTCTCGGCTTTGGCGGACGCGGAGCTCCCCTTGACCCACAAGCAGCTGAATGTGCTCAACCACGGCGCGAGCAGCTCGCACGCCCCACGCGAATGGCCCGCACGTGGGGTCTTCTTGCTCGCGTGCAAGAAGCCGGATTCCTCGCGATGCACTTCGCTCGTTCGCCCGAGGCCAAGGATGGCATTGTCCACCAAGGTCAGGTCAGCGGCGAGGTCGAGCGTGCAGGATGCTGGGCGCAAATCCTTGCGCGGAGGCTGCGTACGGTGTCGGTACAGCACTTCGTGGGCGAGACGCGAGGGGGCGACGCCACTCGGCCTGAGCATCACAGCCTGGCCGCCCTCAACCACGCCCACTTCACGACGGAGCAGCGCGAGCGCCCCGATCAGCACAAGGCGCGGCGGCGGCCGGCCGTTCAGATTGGAGAGCCGAAGCAGCAGTCGGCAAAATTGAAGCAGCTCGAAGCCGAGGAGTCGGTCTGACACCGGCAATGCCGATGCGAGCCACCCCTGCAAGCTCGGTGAGTCGACGAAGCGGTGCCACACCGCTTCGAGATCGCTCGCTGCCTGCCGGCGGAGGAGGGCATTCACACCAGCCCAAAGCTCTGGCAATATCGCGTGGCGCTCTTTGACTCCGAAGCAAACGCAGTGAGCCAGAGGCATGCCTTGGCCCTTCCTCGGACCCTGCCCGGAGCAAGAGCACTTACACCGCCCGAGAAAGGCCACCATCTTCTCCAGGAGCCCGCCCGTCGTTTGCCATGGAAGTGAGTACGGGAAGCTGACAAGAAGCTGGCCGAGCAAGCGCGCAGCCAAGCCGAGCTTCGTGGACATCCCATGCTCAGAAGTGGGCAGCAGCGCCGCCCAGCAAAGGGAAACGTGCTGCTGCGCGAGCCTCAAGGCCCGATCGTGCCCCATCTCGCGGAAGTACTCACCCTGCGCGCTGAACCGCAGGAGAATATTCCAGAACTGCTCGACCACAATCTGCTTGGTGTTCACCTGCGTCTCCACGAGAACAGCGGTCTTCTCTACCACGTCTGCGCTGAAGCGCGCTCCACATTCATGAGCGCGCTCGACCAGCGTTCCTAGGCCGCTGACGAGGTGGGGGCTGTCGGATCCATTCACGCGGTGGAGCCCGACCACGCAGGCTTTGAAGATCGTCGACCACCCGTTTGCACTCGACGATACAGCATTGAGCAACGGGATGAAGCGCGCGGTCGACAAGCGCTCGACCAGAAGGCACATGACATCGGTGAGCTCCGAGAGAGATCTCGAGGATGAAAGGCGGTGTGCCAGCTCCTCGATTTCGCCGGCCGGCGGCATTTCGAGCTCGGCGACGCGCGCAGTTGCGCTCGCGGCCCCGCCTCCGCACAGCTGGAGGCTAGACTACCTCGGGCGCTCGGAAGCTTAGTTACTGTACCCAAGTGGACTACGGCTTCAGGATCCTAAGTAAGTAAGTGAAAGAGTAGAGTGCAGCGGAGCGGACACAGAGGAATACAATCCGATTCTGTCGTCGGGTAAAACTTGGTTGGGCTGTAGGTGGTGCCGGGAAGGCACACTACACTT
>MDTA01020794.1_pt1 | contig 10426 bp, 13 predicted proteins | sample 811151 | NCBI WGS metagenome assembly MDTA01 (sample SAMN05326648, study PRJNA326480) | marine metagenome | isolation source: seawater | place: Indian Ocean: South | collected 2010 | reverse complement strand
TAATGAAAATTAGACCAGTTATTTTATGTGGAGGTGCTGGAACTAGACTTTGGCCTGATAGTAAAAAAAATCAAGCAAAACAATTTATAGATTTTGGTGGATGGACATTATTTGGAAAAACTCTTAAAAGGGTTAAAAGTCCATTGTTTGATTATCCTATAATTAGCACAAACTTAAAATATCTCAAAGATATTAAAAAAAACTTAAGAAATAATGGAATTAAAAAATATAAAATAGTTTTAGAACCAGCAAAAAAAAATACAGCACCCGCAATTTTATCATCTGCTTTAATAAAAGAAATTCCGGATAAACAACCATTAATTTTCTTATCCTCAGATCATTTAATTGAAAAAAATGAAAAATTTAATTTTGAACTAAAGAAGCATAAAAAATTTCTTAATGACAGAAATATTTTTATTTTTGGGATTAAACCAAAGTCTATTTCCGATCAATTTGGCTATTTAATCACCAAAAAAGTTAATAATGTAAATCAGGTTACAAGATTTATTGAAAAACCAAATTTAGATAAGGCTACAAAAATTATAAAAGAAGGCGGATATTGTAACTCAGGTATGTTTTTTTTAAGAAAAGACTCATTAATAAATAATTTTAAAAAACTTCAGAAAACAATTTATAAGAATTCTTTATTATCAGTAAACAAAAGCAAATGTAAAAGTGATATTTACTACCTTAATAAAAAAGCTTTCATGAAAAATCCCTCTAAATCGTTTGATTATGCAATTTTAGAAAAAACAAAAAAAATAAATGCTATAAAACTTAATATTCAATGGTCAGATCTAGGAAGCTGGAAAGAAATTCTCTTAATGTACAACAGAAATAAAAAAAGATATTTTAAAAAAAAAAAATACTTTCTTTAGACCATGGGGAAGTTTTACAAATTTATATAGTGGTCATAATTTTTTAATAAAAGAGCTATATGTTAAACCAAAGGGTATTTTAAGCCTCCAAAAACATTTTTATAGATCCGAACATTGGGTTGTGACACAAGGTCTACCTAAAATTACTTTAAATAAAAAATATTTTTTAAAAAAACCCAACGAAACTGTTTTTATTCCAAAAGGCGCAATTCATAGAATTCAAAACCCAAATAAAAAACCAGTAAAAATCATGGAGGCTCAATTAGGTACTGTTTTAAAAGAAACAGATATAATTCGCTACGAAGATATCTATGGACGAATTAATTGATTTCTAATTCTATAGGGGTGTGATCCGAAGGTTTGGGTTTAGATCTAGGTTCTTTATTAATATTTATCGAAGAAATATTTTCAATTAAATTATTTGATAACAAAAAATGGTCTATTCTCATCCCGTAATTTTTTTGCCAGGATCCAGCGAAATAATCCCAAAAAGTAAATTCTTGTTTAGTTTTGTTTTTGTATCTATATACATCGACAAACCCTAAGTTTATTAACTCTCGAAATTTTTTTCTTATTTCCAATTTTCCTAGTGCATCATTTTCATATCTTTTAAAATCATGAACATCTAGTTCTTCTGGAATAATATTAAAATCTCCAGCTATTAATATGTTTGAATTTTTTAAAAGTTTTTTTTTAACGTTATTATTAAATTTTTTTAACCAATTTTTTTTATAGTCATATTTTTCAGACTCAACTGGATTACCATTTGGAACATAAATATTTACTAAATCAATTTTTTTTTTTAAAAGATGAACTTGACCACTAATTACTCTTGATTGCCTGAGATCATCTTTTAAGAAATCTTTAGATATATTTTTTACTTCAAACTTTGAAATTATGGCTACTCCATTATAACTTTTTTGACCAAATACATAACAAATATAACCAATTTTTTTAAAATCTTCGTAAGGAAAATTTTGATCTTGAGTTTTAATTTCTTGTAACAGAAGAATTTCAGGATTAACTTCTTTTACATAATTGAGAATATTATTAATTCTAGCTCTTACTGAATTAACATTCCAAGATACTATTTTCATTAAACAGAAAAAGATAAACCACACCCACAAGAAGCAGAAGTATTTGGGTTATTGATAACAAATGACTCGCCAATCATTTCTTTTTTAAAGTCAACAACTGATCCGGCTATAATTTCAAGTGATGCCTTATCAACAACTACTTTATCAAATATTATATCTTCATTATCAATAGCGTTATCAAAGCTAAAGTTATATTTAAATCCTGAACAACCACCACCTTTCACCGATATTCTAAAATACTTTTTATCTTTATCTTGAGCTATGATATTTTCAATTTGTTCTTTTGCTTGAGCAGTAAATTTTATTTTTTTTGTCATAAACGGTTATTATATAGTATATATTTTATTATACTATTATGCAAAAAAATAGAATTTCTGATTTATCAGTTTCTATCAATTCTAGAGGTAGATTTAATCTTGAAAAAAATAGTTCTTTAAGATCTCCCTATCAAAGAGATAGAGATAGAATTGTCCATTCAACTGCTTTTAGAAGATTGAAACATAAAACCCAAGTTTTTGTTAATACTTCAGATGATCATTACAGAACTAGAATTACGCATTCTTTAGAGGTATCACAAATAGCTAGAACACTTGGTAAATTTTTTAAATTAAATGAGGATTTGTGTGAAACTTTAAGTTTAGCTCATGACTTAGGTCACACACCATTTGGACACGCTGGAGAGGAGGCTTTAAATGAATGCATGATGAAAAAAGGTGGGTTTGATCACAACATTCAAACTATTAGAATTGTGACACTTTTAGAAAATAGGTATTATAATTTTAAAGGCTTAAATTTAACAATTGATACTGTAGACGGATTGTTAAAACATAATGGTCCAATAAATGATGTCACTTTATTGAATAATATACTTGGAAAAAATTTTTTTAAAAAAAAAATAAATTTTAATCAAAGCCCTTCTCTTGAGGCACAAATAGCATCCATCTCTGATGATGTAGCATATAATAGCCACGATTTAGAGGATGGGTTAAAAGCAAAATTATTCAAGTTAAAAGACCTACAAAATATTCCAGTTTTAAAAAAAATAATTAGAAATCATAATAAAAAGATAAAAAAACATTCAGAAAATATAATATTAAGACAAATAATAAGAGAAATAATTGATGAAATGGTTAAAGATATAATTTCTAATACAAAAAGAAATATCAAAAAATATAAGATTAAAACTGTTAACGATGTATATAATTCAGAATTTCCAATTGTTTGCTTTTCAGATAGGATGAAACTATTTGACAATAAAATAAAAAGTTTTTTAAAGAACAAAATGTACTTTCATAAAAAAGTTTTAAGAAAAACTAATTACGGCAAACTTGTCATTAAAAGTCTTTTTTATAAAATTAAAAAAAACCCAAAAAAATATATTAACATTAGTAAAATTAAAAAAGTAGAACTAGACAGAGCTATTTGCGATTTTATAGCTGGAATGACCGACAGATTTGCAATAAATCTATACAATAATTTAAAATGAATATATTTGAAGAATATTTAAACGAAATTTCTGACCTAATAACTAAGAATCAAAAATCTCTTAAATTATTGAACCTTAATAATTTTAAAGGTGTTACCGTTGAAATTCCTCCTGAGCAGTTTAAATTTGATCTATCTTGTAATGTTTCTTTAATATTAGGAAAAATTAATCAAATTAATTCTAAAGATCTTGCAGTTAAAATTAAAGAAATAATTCAAAATTTAAATGATTTCAAAGATATTGAAATTGCAGGCCCTGGTTTTTTAAATATTCAGTTAACTAATGATGCGATAATTAAAAATATAAATAAGATTTTAAAAAATAGAAAAACTTATGGGAAAAAGAGTTCTAATAAAGATTATAATATAGAATTTGTTTCGGCAAATCCCACTGGACCAATGCATGTAGGCCACTGTAGAGGAGCTATTTACGGAGATGTTTTGTCTAATCTACTAAAGTATAATGGAAATAATGTAACAAAAGAATATTATATTAATGATTTTGGGAAACAAATTACAAATTTTGTTAAATCAGTTTTTCTAAGAATTAGAGAAATTAAGTTTAAGGAGAAGTTTATTTTAAACTCAGAACTATATCCGGGTGATTATATTATTGAGATAGGAAAAAAAATTTTAAATAAAAATAAAAATCACAATTTTAAAAACTTTGAAGATTCTTTTGATTTATTGAAAAAGGAGTCTCTTAAATATTCTATGGAGTTAATTAAAACTGATTTGAAAAAACTTGGTATAAAGCATGACAATTTTTTTTCAGAAACCAATTTAGTAAAAAACAAATTAGTTGATAAAGCCATAAACCAACTTAAAAAGGATAATTATGTTCAATATGGATACTTAGAACCACCTAAAGGAGAAAAAGATAAAAATTGGAAAAAAACAAAAAGGTTAATTTTTAAATCAACTTTATTTGGAGATGATGCAGATAGATCAATGCAAAAAAATGACGGGAGTTGGACTTATTTTGCAAATGATGTTGCTTATCACATGGATAAAGTCAAAAGAAAGCATGAGATTTTAATAAATGTTTTAGGGGCAGATCATACTGGTTATATCAATAGATTAACAGCTGCAGTTAGCGCGCTTTCAAAAAATAAAGTAAAGTTAAATTGTAAAGTTTGTCAATTAGTAAAGTTATATAAAAATGGAAAACCTTTTAAAATGTCTAAGAGAGCAGGTGATTTTATTTCTGTAAAAGATTTGTTAAATGAAGTCGATAAAGACTCAATAAGATTTATGATGCTCAACAGAAGTAATGAAGTAGAACTTGATTTTGATTTTAACAAAGTTTTAGAAAAAAATAAGGAAAATCCAGTTTTTTATGTTCAGTACTCATTTGCAAGAATAAGTTCTCTTTTTAGAACATTAAATCAAAAAATCGATACAAATATAATATTTAAACCTAGTGAAATAAACTTGAACGACAATGAGGTGAAAATTTTAAAAAAAATATTTGAATGGCCAAAAATTATAGAAGCAGCCTCTTCGAAATATGAGCCTCACAGAATACCTTACTATCTTTATGAACTTGCTACTTTATTCCACGCTTATTGGAGTAAGGGTAATGAGGATCAGAATTACAAATTTATTAAAGAAGGAAAAATCAGAAGCAAAGGAACTCTAGCTATAGTTATTTTGATTTCTATAGTATTACAAAGAGGAATGGATATTTTAGGAGTTTCTCTGCCAAGTAAAATGTAATGTATAGAATAGTTAATTTTTTTCTTTTTGGATTGATAATATTATTTTTTTTAAGTATCTTTAAGTATTATTCATCTAACAAAAATATTAAAAGTATAAATATCAATAGATCTAATATAGAGGCAATTATTAGAACGAAATCTTCAAATCTACCTGTATTAAAAGATGACACTAGCAATGTTATCGAGTTCAACTCATCATATTCTGATGAAATTAAGGACAATAAACCAAGAAGTTTTTGGAATTTATTTAAAATAGAATGAAAAAAAAAGCTATTATTATAAGTATAAAAGGTACCAAATTATCAAGTAACGAAAAAAAATTATTATCTAACGAATATCCATGGGGACTTATACTTTTTAAAAGAAATATAAAATCATTTAATCAAACTAAACTATTGATTAAGGAGGCAAGAAAATTAACAAAAGATAATAAATTTCCTATTATGATTGACGAAGAGGGAGGTACTGTAGCAAGACTAAGTAGAATAATTAATAATAATTTTAATCAAAAGATATTCGGGGATCTTTACCAACATAATAGCAAGGTCGGCTTATTTTTTTTCAAAAAGTATATAAAAAATTTGTCATTTTTTTTAAAAAAAATAGGAGTTAACATAAACACTGTTCCAGTTTTAGATGTATTAAGAAAAAACACTAGTAAAATTATAGGAAATAGGAGTTTTTCAAAAAATCCAAAAATAGTTAAAAAATTAGGTTTATTTTGTGTCAAACAATATGAAAAAAACAATCTAATTACAGTAGTAAAGCATATACCTGGCCACGGTTGTGCTTCAATAGACAGTCATGTAGGAATGCCAAAAGTAAGATTAGACTTAAAAAATTTAGATAAGATAGATTTTTATCCATTCAAATCAAACCCTTCAAAAATTGCAATGACTGCACATATATTATATGAGAATATTGACCAAAAAAATGTTGCAACTTTTTCCAAAAAAATAATTTCTCAGATTATTCGTAAAAAAATTGGTTTTAAGGGTATATTGATCTCAGATGATATTTCAATGAAGGCACTCAAGTATGATTTGATTACGAATGCTAAAAAATCATTGTCTGCAGGTTGTAACTTAGTTTTATATTGTGCTGGAAAGTATAAAGACACTTATAGATTGATAAAAGAAGTGCCATTTATAGACAAATTTACTTCAAAAAAAACATCAGAAATTTACAAATTTTTAATATAAAATTGGATAATGGAATCAGATAATCTTAATAAAATTGATATTAATATACCTAATTATAGTGGACCTTTAGAGGTTTTATTGGATTTAGCCAAGACTCAAAAAGTGGACTTAGCTGAAATTTCTATAACCAAGCTGGCAGATCAATTTTTAAATTTTATAAAAGAAAGTGAAAGTTTAAATTTAGAAGTTGCTTCAGAATATTTGTTGATGGCAACCTGGTTAGCTTACTTGAAATCAAAACTTTTATTACCTGACGATGAAAAAGATGATTTTAAAGCCCAAGAGGTTGCCGAAAAATTAAAATTACAATTAAAAAAATTAGAATTAATAAGAATACTTTCTGATCAAATGTTACAAAAAAAAAGATTGGGAGTAAATATATTTACTAGAGGAATGAAAGGTGGAATTCGATCCATTAATACTCCTGTATATGATATTTCGCTATATGAACTTTTAAAGACTTACTCTAATATTCAAACACAAAAGACGTTCCAAACCATAAACATCCCAAAGCTACCGGTATTTTCCGTAGAGGAAGGAGCAAAATTAATTAAAAATAATTTAGATCAAATTATAAGTTGGACTAATATAAATAAATTAATACCTAAGTTTTATATAAATAAGAAAATGAAAAAAACTGGATTGTCAGGTATTTTTGCAGCAAGTTTAGAATTAACAAAAGAAGGTACTATTAAAATCCAACAAGATAAAATGTTTGACAAAATAATGATAAAAAAATTTAGCCCATGAAAAGTAAAAATAAAAATAATATAATATCTTTTCCCTCAAATATTTCAAAACTTGAACGGGAAGTTGAGGCAATTTTATTCGCAGCTTCAGAGCCATTAGATGTTGAAACTATAGAAAAAAGGCTTGAAAATAATAGAAATATTAAAAAAATTTTACTAAAAATTCAAGATAATTACAAAAATAGAGGCATCAACTTAATTTGTATAAGAGATAAATGGTCTTTTAGAACAGCAGAAGATTTATCAAAATTAATGTCTCTTCAAAAATCTACTCAAAAAAAGTTATCCAAAGCCACAATAGAAACTCTTTCTATAATTGTTTATCATCAACCTGTTACTAGATCTGAAATCGAGGAAATTAGAGGGGTTTCATTTGCCTCCAATACTCTAGAAATCTTGTTAGAGCTTGATTGGGTAAGACCAGCAGGAAGAAAAGATGTTCCAGGTAAGCCAATTCAATATGCTACAACAGAGAATTTTTTAAATCATTTTAATATTCAAAAATTATCTGATTTACCCACTATTGATGAATTGAGTTCAGCTGGTTTAATAGATAGCTCAACCATTGACAGATCAATATTTGGTACTGGAAAGTTTTTTAAAGAGCAGTCACTATCTGATAAACATAATATTTATGACGATATTGAAGACGTGATCAACAAGTCTCCAGAAAATGAAGAATAAAGATATTTATTTAACTAAGATTATTGTATATAAATAACATATGGGAAATATTGGTTGGACAGGTATTATAATAATTGCGATTTTAATTGTCATTCTTTTCGGTAAAGGAAAAATCTCAAGCATAATGGGTGATCTTGCTAAGGGTATTAAGAGCTTTAAAAAGGGTATGTCTGATGATAATTCTTCAAGCAGTGAGGAGAACAAGGACGATTCAGACAATTCAAATTCAAAAAATAGTTAATCTTAAATGCCTCAAATAGGTTGGTTAGAGATATTGGCAGTTGTAATTATAGCCATTTTAGTCTTAGGACCCAAAGAATTTCCAATTGCATTGAAAAAAATTGGATCATATGTAGGGAAAATAAAAAACATGTTTAGTAATTTTCAAAGAGAGGTTTCCTCAGTCGCAGATGAAATCGATGTAGAAAAAGAAGTTAATAATAAAAAAGATAATATTGAAAAAAATAAAACTAATGACTAATTCATTTACAAGTCATTTTGTTGAATTGCGCTCTCGACTTATCAAATCAATTATTTTTGTTATAGTGGTTTTTGTTATTTCTTATACCTTTGCTGAACAAATATATAATTTTTTAGTAGAACCCTACGCTAATGCAGTAAAAGATGATCAAAATTCTAGAAGATTAATTTTTACTGCCTTACATGAAACATTTATAACTTATCTAAAAGTAGCTTTTTTTGCAGCAATTTTTATAGGCAGTCCAATAATATTAATACAAATTTATAAATTTATTGCGCCAGGACTATATAAAAATGAAAAAAAAGCAATTTTACCTTACTTAATATTTACACCAATCCTTTTTTTATTAGGCGGATTGTTGGTTTATTATTTGGTTATGCCACTGGCAATTAAATTTTTTTTATCTTTTGAGACTTCAGGATCATCAACAAGTTTACCAATTCAATTAGAAGCTAAGGTAAATGAATATTTATCTCTAATTATGAGGTTAATATTTGCTTTTGGTATAAGCTTTCAGTTACCTATATTGTTAAATTTGTTAGCAAGAATTGGAATAGTAAATTCAAATTATTTAAAAAAAACTAGAAGATATGTAATAGTTATTATTTTTACAATAGCTGCAATATTAACACCTCCTGACCCGATTACACAAATTGGCCTAGCTATACCTTTGTTGTTACTTTATGAATTGTCTATAATAACAGTTAAATTTACAGAAAAAAAAAAAAAGAATGAGTAGAAAATGCATAATTTAAAAGAACTTAGGAAAAACTTAGAAGTCTTTAAAAAAAAGTTTAAAGATAGAAATTATGATTTTGATACTAACAAATTTTCAGAAATAGATAATAAAAATAGAGAATTAATATCCAAAAAAGAATTATTAGAGCAGGAAAAAAAAATATTATCAAAGTCTAAAGATAAATTAAACTTTGATAAATCAAAGAAAATTTCAAATAAGATTCAAGAAATTTCTCAAGAACAAAAAAAAACTCAAATTAAAATTGATAAAATTGTATCATTTCTACCGAATTTAGCAAAAAATGATGTTCCAATAGGCAAAGATGAAAAAACAAATAAACTGATCAAAAAGGTCGGAAAAATAAAAAATTTTACCTTTGATATAAAATCACATGTAGAACTTGGCAAAAAGAACAAGGGTATAGATTTTGATACATCTACAAAATTATCTGGATCAAGGTTTGTTGTTTTAAGAGATAAATTTGCTTTATTAGAAAGAGCCTTAATTAATTTTATGCTTGATACTCACATTAATGAATTTAAATATACTGAAATTTCACCGCCACTAATTGTAAGTGATGAAGTAATGTTTGGAACTGGCCAGCTTCCTAAATTTGAAGATGATCAATTTGAAATTAAACTAAGTGATACAACTGAAAGGAAATTTTTAATACCTACTGCTGAAGTTGTGCTTACTAATCTTGTAAGAAAATCAAATCTTGAAAAAAATGAACTTCCACTTAGATTCGTTGCCTCCACTCCGTGTTTTAGAAAAGAAGCTGGTAGTTACGGAAAGGATACTAAAGGGATGATACGACAGCACCAATTTTACAAAGTAGAGCTTGTAAGTATAGTAGAGGAAAAAAATTGCCTAAGCGAACTTGATCGAATGCTTAATTGTGCAGAGGAAATTTTAAAGAAATTAGAAATTCCTTATCAAGTAATTTTGCTATCTTCTGGGGATATGGGATTTAGTGCAGAAAAAACGTTTGATATAGAATGCTGGATACCGTCAGAAAAAAAATACCGAGAAATTTCTAGTTGTTCATCCTGCGGAACTTTTCAGTCCAGAAGAATGGGGGCAAAATGTAAAACTATAAATGGAAATGAATTTGTAGGAACTTTAAATGGTTCCGGTCTAGCTGTCGGGAGGCTGATGGTTGCTTTATTAGAAAATAATCAAAATCCAGACGGATCAATAAACATTCCACTTATTTTAAAAAAATACATGAATAATTTAGATAAAATTTGATTATTATTTTCTTGTTTAACTAAGTCTTTTATTATAATTATCCACTTATGAGCGGTCAAGGAATAGCACAATTCATACCTTTAATTTTAATATTTGTAATTTTTTACTTTTTTTTAATTAGACCACAGCAAAAAAGAGT
>MDTA01020622.1_pt1 | contig 10426 bp, 10 predicted proteins | sample 811151 | NCBI WGS metagenome assembly MDTA01 (sample SAMN05326648, study PRJNA326480) | marine metagenome | isolation source: seawater | place: Indian Ocean: South | collected 2010 | reverse complement strand
GTTACAAATATTACTTCTCTACCTACAAATTTCTCCACCTCATCTGGTTTCTCAAACGAAAACAAACCTGTTTGGGGTACTTGTCCATAACCCGAAATAAGGTATCTTCTTAAACATAGTCCCCCTTATTCAGAAAAGTATAGATAGATAAAATAGATGGTAGCAACCCAAAGTCCTACCGCTATCATAATTTTTTGAGTTTTCGTTAGGTTGTCCATGTACTATTTAATGTGGATTTAATGTGAAGATAACGAGAAGATAACGAGAAAACGTCTCGATTAATCAAGTTTTTTCAAGCGTATAAAAAATCATTAATGATTTTATTTGATTCTGTCAAATAAGTGAGATTTAGTAGGAGTTTTGTGGGGTATGATTTGAGATTGAATTATTACAACTTTTGATTATTTATTCTCGGAATCAGGTAATAGGTGGAATCAGATGATTTGAATCACGAATACTGATACGTTAATCAAATCAAAAGATTTAAATAAAATATATCAACCTTCACTTATCTTCATTATTTGACTATTTCAAAAAATAACCTCGATTTACAAATAGGCGTTTGAATAGCCCTGTTGAATCACTCTCAATAAAGACATTTGGATATTGGGATGCGTTCAGGATGTAGTTTTTTGTTGTTGTAGAATCCCTATAAGCTTTTATAGTTAGGTCTTCAGTTGAATCACCTTGAATTGTCAAGGTATAATCCGCATTACCTTTAGGTTTAAATCCGTCAATAAACCGTGAGCTACTTTGATAACGTAAGGTATTAAGATATTGAGTCACTTTGGTAGAATCTGGTGAAATCTCTCCCATAAACCAATCAGACTCTTTTTTAGAAAGAGAAAAAGTGTTGTTTTTATTAGTCTCAAATTTTAATCGTGTAATTAAATCTTTATTAAGCTTGATGAACTCTGTATTTCGCCATGCATTAAATTTCCGTTTAAATGTATTGGAAAGTCCGCCTTTTATAGCGTATGTACTGGGGGTTTCATTGATTCTAAAATATGTAGAGGCATCAACAGAAGGACGTCCTCTAAATCCAGGATTTTGGGATTGTCTATTTGTTGTTTTTCCAAAATATAGCTTTGTTGGCTTTTCCTTGCCCTGTTGGTAGATTTCAACACATAGCGCTAAAGTATCCGTTAACTCATATGTTTCCCATTTTTCTTTAGTTTTAGAGACTAACTGTTCGGTTTTTATTTGCTCTAACTGACCTAGTACACTATTAACAGTAGATTGATTCGCCAGGGTTTTTATAGTGCCTTGGGCAACTTGCCAATTATCATCATCTTTTGAAATAATAATTAGTTCCTCCTCCGAAGAAGATGGAGGACAAATAATAATTTTATTCAACGTAGAAGAATCAAACTGAATCACTTCAGCTTTAAAGATAGCACTGCTATGCTTTTTAAAATAATTTGTTGTTACAAATAGTAATACTAGACCTACTAATACTAATATTAATATGTTATTTTTTTTCATGAGTTAAATCTTTAGTTGATTATTCATAGTTCTCTTCTATTCTTTTACTCCGCTTATTTCTGTTCATCTGCATCCTTACCACACCATAGATGATTACTAGAATAATAGGCAGTGAAAAATTGAGATATTTCAGGGTCGTTTTAGTACTATCTTCCAAGGTGTCTATTGGGCGATATCTTATCCCTTTATTCCTTAAGTCAATTAACCCTGTGTCATCGCTTAACCAATCAATAGCATTGACCATAAGATTGACATTTCCTGATTGTAACTGCTGTTGTCCACTATTAATAGGAAAATCTCCATCCCCAACCACACAAATACGAGACTTGTTACCATTATCGTGTGTTTGTTCCAAAACCCCTGCAACTATCTGATTAGGTGCATTAAAATCCATTTCAGTCCATTGCTTTTGAATGTCAAAAAACTGTGGAGCTTTTAATTTTGCAGAATTTTTAGATGAAAAGGCCAAAGGAGTAAATGTGGTAAGGGAATCTTTGGCAGCAAATTTTAATGAACTAACAAACTGCATCACTACGGCTTCCAGACCTTTAGTAGCTGGATGGTCTGCAAATTGACTTATGATTGGGATATAAGGAAAAGAAACATTGGAAGTGAAATTAAAGTATCCCTGTCGTTGTTGTACACCAACGCTAGCACATTGTGCATCTATCACAAAGTCTTCTCGGACTTCTAAACCTTTTGACTCCAGCCATTTTTCCAAACCTGTATTCTGACTAGTTCCATAGGCATTATTTAAATCACCATTTACCCTATTCAAAGCTATAAATAGATTACCTCCTTTTTCTAGGAATTTGTCTAACTGGTCAAGACTTTCATTATTAATGGTATCCGTAGGACGAATAATAGCTAAAGTCTTTGTGTTTTCTGGAACAGGTGTTATATCATTTACTTTAGTAGAATTAAAATCGTATAAAACATCTAGAGCTGTTTTTACCTGAGAAAGTTCTGAAATGGAGGCTTGTCCATTACCTTCCATGAGCCTAACTTCAGGTTTATCGGTTACCGCTATCTTTTTTATGGATGACGACAAGAGGTATTCCAAAGGGGCTCCCGGTTGTATAAATGGAATAACTTCTTTTTGTTCTTCCAATTCTAGAACGGCTCCTAAAAAAGCTCTTTGCTGTTTCATTTGGTCCTTTTCCCTAACATTAATCATGACTGGATTAATACCAGCTTCCACAGCTTCTCGCTCTGTTTTCTCATTTTCGTTGGGGTCAATAAAGGTGTATACTAGATTATCATCTGATTTTCGAGCATATTCTATTAGGTACTCTTCAAAATTATTCTTGGTTTTTGCAATATCTGGCGGAAGGTTTTCTGAGAAATAAGCTTTGACCGTAATTGGATTTTCTAGCGACTTCATAATATCTTCAGTTGCTTCGCTTAAAGTATATTGCTTATCTTCGGTTAAATCTATTCTAAAAAAATATTCCTCGGACAATAAGTTCACAAATAACAGTATACTTAAAATTAATAGTATGGTTACGTTTGTCTTTTTCATCTATGTGTTTTTATTTTTTTCAATGGTCAGATTCATGCTTTAATAATTGATTAAGAAGAATGTCTTTTTGATAATGACGACTCTCCAAGATAAAGCCCCAAAACTGTTATAGATAGAAAATAAACCAGGTCTTTAGAATCTATAACGCCTCTGGAAATGGATTCAAAATGGGATTGAAGATTTAAGGTTTCAAAAATCTGTCCTATACTTCCGGTAAAGTTCTGGGCCAAAACGCCAAAAATGATATGGAAAAATAACCCGATAAAAAGGGCGGTCATAAATGCCACAATTTGATTTGTGGTTATACTACTTGCAAAAATTCCAATTGCAGTATATGTGATGCTCATTAGCAGTAAGCCAAAATAGCCACAAATAGTTCCACCATTATCTAAATTACCAATACTGGAAACTGTTATAACATAAGGTAAGGTCGCCAATAGGGCTATACAGACTAACAAGACCGACCCTAAGAATTTTCCAAGAATCAATTGTCGGTCTGATACCGACTTGGTAAGCAAAAGTTCCAATGTTCCTGTTTTTCTCTCCTCAGCCAACATTTTCATGGTTATGGCAGGAATGAAAAAGAAAAGACTCCATGAAGCAATGTTAAAGAATACGCGCAAATTGGCTTGACCTACTAGAAAAATATCATTGCCATACAACCAAGTAAAAAAGCCGCTAAATCCTAAAAAAAGTCCTAAGATAATATAGGCTATAAGGGAGTCGAAAAAAATTTCCAATTCTCGTTTGGCTATTATCCAAATTGTTTTCATATTTATTTTACTGTTAAGTTTCTGAAAATATCCTCAAGTTTCGTTTCCAATGGTGTGAGTTCCGTCAGCACCCATTTGTTTTGAACGCACAGGTTAAATACATTTCGTTTAGAGGTCTGTTCGACAAGGCTCTGTACTTCAAATACATTTTGATTTTGTTCAATACATGCTACCGATTGGACAGTGTCCAATGTCCGTAGGGATTTTAAAATCTTATCTGCTTTACCATCCTCAATACGAAGCTTTAATATTTCATTCCCTTGCGACTGCTTTCTAAGTGTTTCCGATGTGCCATTAGCTACAATCTTACCTCTATTGATTATAAGAATACGGTCGCATGTAGCCTCTACCTCTGGTAGAATGTGTGTGCTGAGTATAACGGTCTTTTCTTTTCCCAAGTCACGAATTAGTTTTCTAATTTCTATAATTTGGTTGGGGTCTAACCCTGTTGTAGGTTCATCTAAAACCAGAATTTCAGGGTCGTGAATCATGGCTTGAGCAAGGCCTACACGTTGCCTGTATCCCTTAGATAGTTCTCCTATTTTTTTATGCTTTTCGCTATTTAAGCCACAAACCCCTACCATTTCACGAATTCTTTTATTGATATTCTGTTTTTCTATACCCTGGAGGGACGCACAAAACTCCAAATAGTCTATCACAGGCATATCATGGTATAAGGGGTTATTTTCAGGGAGATAACCAATGTGCCTTTTTAAATCATACGTAGGGTCCGTAACGCTTTTTCCTCCTATTTGAATATCCCCTTTTTCAATGCCTATATAGCCGGTAATCATTTTCATTGTGGTAGATTTTCCTGCTCCGTTAGGGCCTAAAAATCCAAGAACTTCTCCTGTTTTAACTTCAAAACTGATATCGTTTACAGCGGTTTGAGGTCCGTAGGTCTTAGTTAGTTTTTCTATTTGTATATCCATAGTTTATATAGCATGTGTTAATTTGATTGAATTATTATTTAGATTTTATTAGTGGATGATTTCTCTTTTTGGAGGTTTTGCCTTTTGAAAATACTATCAAAATTTTTTTGTTGTCCTTTTAACCTTTGTCGCCAAATGGAATCAAGGTTTCTAAAGTTTTGATTAAACAAGTTTGGGAAACCAAAATCAAAATCATCAAATGGTTCTTTAAATGGCATAGTTCCTCGATTTGGAAAAAATTGCTTCATTAAAGAGTCCATTTTTTTGGTATCCATATTGTAGTTAGTACTGGAATAGCTATAAATTGAATCATACCTGATAAGATTTCCGTGCTCATCAAACTCCTTATTGACTTCAATTTTCTCCTCTGGTGGCTTTATGGAATCGCTTTTTTGTGCATAAGCCGTAACACTAAACCAAAAAGAAATTGTAAGAAGTATTCTGCTTAACTTTTTCATAATACTAAATACAAATATCAAATAGAAGTAAACATAGAGATTGATGTTAATTCCTTAGCTATCTCTTTAGTAAGATTACTACATAAAACTTAAATTCGAAAAGTTTACTTCCTATAAGAAGTGAGTTTGGAAGGGAAGATTAACCTCGATAATTTTCGAACTAACTGCAGTTCTTTGAGCCCGATTATTATATTATCTGGTGAAAGTTTTCTGAATGTCTTTCCAATTGACCAAACAAAAACTACGGGCGAAAATCTGATTTTTTGTCTAATAAATTGCATCTTTTTCATTTTATAAGTTAAAATATAAAAAAATTTGGATTTTATGGTTGACAAAAAATATTTTTAAAAAAAATTTGATTGATTAGGTTTTAAAAATTACTTTTGGCTCCAAAAAAATGTTAAAGATACCTCCTCCAATCTTAGTAATTATTTTAGTTACTTCTATCTATTTTTCCTCTTATAAATTAGATTTAATTTCTATTCCAAATAGAGCTTTATATTCAATTATAATACTATTATTAGGCATCCTTGTAATTATAAGCCCAGTTTATAAATTTATAAAATCAAAAACCACGGTTAATCCAGTTGAATTTAAAAATGTAGAAAAGCTCGTTACATCGGGAATTTATAAATATTCGAGAAATCCAATGTACCTAGGTATGATTATGATAATCATATCTACTACAGTTTATTACTTTAATTTTTACTCTTTGCTAACCCCTTTTATTTTTTATTTTTGGATTAACAGATTTCAAATAAAAAGAGAAGAAGTTTTTCTTGAAGAAAAATTTGGACAAGAATATTTGTCATATAAAACCAAAACTAGAAGGTGGATTTAGTAATTTTAATCAAAAATTATCCCCCATAATTTAAATCTTTTTTATTCAGCTGCTCAGATTACTCTTTAAATGAAAACTTGCCAATATACAATTGATGAATTAAACGTTGATTTAAAATCTATAATCAAAGAAATTGAGACAGCTTCCTATTTACCAGAATTAGTTTTGAGCATAAACAGAGGAGGATGTATACCAGGGATTTATTTATCACATTACTTGAAAGTTCCTCACAAGGTAATTAATATACAATTTAGGGATGGTGATGGAAATTTAGAGCTTGATCTAAGTAATAAATACCTAAATAATAAAAAAAAGGTATTAGTAGTTGATGATATTAATGACACTGGAAAAACATTTAAAGAAATAAAAAAAATCACAGAGAAAAATGATTCTGATTTTAAATTTTGTGCACTATTGGACAACATCCAAAGTAGTCAAAAAATCCATTTTCGCGGTAAATCAATTAACAAATCTATTGATTCATTATGGTATATTTTCCCATGGGAAAATTGGTGGTAAAATTTTAAATCAAAATTCATAGATAAAATATGAAGACTTATTTGGTAATTATTCATATATGCATAATTGTTGTATCTAACATCCTAGTGTCGATTCCTATTGACTTTTATGGTTTTAAAATTACTTGGGCAGCATTTAGCTTTCCATTGGTAATAGTAACTACTGACTTGACGACAAGATTACTTGGTAAGTCCGTTGCACAAAACATAATTGGTTATTCTTTTCCATTTGCAATTTTATCGTCAATAATTCTTCTATATCTTAATGATAATCCAGTTTCCGTATCAGTGAGAATTGGTATAGCTAGCGGAATTGCTTATGCAATAGGAATATTGATAGATATAAATGCATTTCAATTTATACGAGAGAAGTATTCTAACTGGTGGATTGCTCCAGCCTTATCAACAATAATTTCAAATATTATAGATTCATACACCTTTTTTTTTAGTGCGTTTTATAATTCTGAAGATCTATATATGGCAAAAAATTGGTTAGAGATTTGTGGTACACAAACATTAATTAAAATTATCATTGGATTTATATTCTTTCTGCCCATATATGGACTTTTACTTAATATTTTTTTAAATAAAATTCAGAGTAAAAAAAAGTAGAATTTTTGAATTCAAAAAAGGAAAATCCAATATTGTATTTTAGATTAAATTCTTGAGCCTAAAAAACTAAGTATCTTAAACTCCGCTATATATTTTTAATTTAGTATCAATATCAACATATGAATATGAAAAAATTTAATTTACTATTATCTATTGTTCTCATATCAACTTGTTCTGATCAAAAAAAATTGGATTCTAATGCCCGTAAAGATGTAAACTTAAAATACGAGGAATATAGCCCAATAGGGGACGAAATAATAGTATCGAGAGCTAACTATCTAAATAAACTAGAGGGTTTTTGGCTTGCACAATGTATTGCAAATTGGACTGGACTAGTAACTGAGAATGATAAAATAGGGAATATTGGGGAATTTAAGACAGGGGATTTTTATACACGAGACGATTGGGGTAAGAAAGATGAACACAACTTACGGGGGAAAAGTACTGATCAATATATAGACTTTGTTTTTGAGGGAGAGGATGGAATTTGGGGAGCAGACGACGATACTGATATTGAGTATATGTATCAACACTTAGTTTACACAAATAAAGTTTCAAAATTAAGCGGAGATCAAATTCGTGATGGATGGCTAAAGCATATAAAACACGAAGAACAAAACTATCTATGGGTTTCAAACCAGAGAGCTCTAGACTTAATGCTCGATGGTGAGAGACCTCCTGATACGAGTGATCCCATAAAAAATCCTGATTTTGATATGATTGATGCTCAATTAACTACTGAGATTTTTGGGTTTTACTCACCTGGTAGACCTGATTTTGCCATTGAAATGGCAGACCTTCCGATTCGAACAACTGGAAGATATAATGCAGAATGGATATCCAAATTTTATGTCTCTATGTATTCTCTAGCAGCTATTGCTGATCCAAATCTCAGCATTAAAGAAAATTTATTAATCATTGCAGAAAAATCTAGAAATCAGCTTCCAAGTGACTCATATGCTTCAAAAATGTATGATTTCGTTAAGAGTCAATATGATGATGGACTTGCATGGGAAACAATAAGAGATAATGTATATATAAGATATCAAGTAGAGGAAAAAGATGGTTACGATATAACTTCAAGAAATTTGAATTGTAATGGATGTTTTGCAGCTGGAATAAATTTTGCTGCAAGTCTAGTCAGTTTATTTGCAGGTGAGGGTGATTTAAAAGAAACTATAAAAATGGGATCTCTTATGGGTTGGGATTCTGATAATCCCACAGCTACATGGGGAGGTCTTATTGGTTTTATGATTGGTAAAGATGGTGTTGAAAAAGCTTTCAATAGAAGTTTCTCGGAGGAATACAATATTCATAGAACTAGACAGAATTTTCCAAAAGGAGTTGATAATTTTTCAAACATGGCAGATATAGGAGTATTTATTACCGATAGGGTTGTTCAGGAGGATCTTGGAGGCGGAATAGACTTAAAAAAAAATTTATGGTACATACCCAGATTAAATTAAATTTTTTGAAGTTTTAATTAAAAAATAAATTCAAATGTATAACAACCAAATCGTTTTGATAATTAAGGTATATCAGCTTTAATTTTTAGAACAGATAATTTGCAGTTATTACTAATTTTTAACTCAATGTTAAAAGCAGAGTTTTTTATAGCTATTAATGATCAAAATTAGCTTCTATTTAAAATTAATAAACCAGTTTTACAGTCCAAAGAGTGAAAGTCATTAGGATAATTATTTTTATGAACCTTAAAAAGAGCTAAAATCAGATAATAAATATAAAAAGGAGTGTATGGCCATTTAAGCTTTTGGTACGCGTAGTTTCTATCAAAAAGAAAAATTTCAGAATTTATTTTTGTTTCAAAATCATTTTTAGAAAAGTGGTGTTCAATAAACTTAGCTGGCCTGCAAACTTTAACATTATATTGGTCAAACTGTGTCCTAAGAGCAGCCCCTAAGGTTGGAATTATAAAACTAAATATAATTATTGAATTTTGGTGACTAATTAATTTTAGTTCTTTTGTAAGAGGAATTAGGTCTTCACAAAATTCAATACACCCTCTTAACATTATTATGTCAAATTTTTCATTTTTTAAGACTGATGAAAGTTTGTCAACATTTATGTCATACTCAAATGAATTTATTTTAAGAGTTTTTTTACTGAAATTAACTGCATCTTTTGAATATTCTGTATTTGTGACACTTTTAGCACCAAACTTTAAAAATTGTTTTACAAACACACCGTTTCCACCACTTATGTCTAGAATAGTTTTTCCGTTAAAATCAATACCATATCGCTTGAGTATATTAGAAAAAGCGTTGGCCCGATCTGTTTGTACACTAATATCTTTCTTTGACACAAAATATTCGTAGATAATTGAGGGATCTTTCTCAATTTCTTTATTCCTAGATAGAATATTAAATTTTTTTGAAAAAAACGATAAGAAACTTAATGGATATTTTTTTCTTGATTTTATAGTTGTAACACCATTTGAAAGATTATAATTCCAATTATGCTTATAGGTTTTAATTTTCATTTTAAACTAGAAATTAATTGCACTTAAAAGTATTAAATAATAAGTAAAAATTAAATTTAGCTAATTCTAGGAAACAGTTGCGATAAATTTTACATTTAGTGTTAGAGTCAAATATTATGAGAAATTTTAATCTTTTCACATTGATTTTTTTGTCAAGTTTAACTAGTGCTCAGAATATTCAAGAATCAATCTCGTCTAGTTATAGCCTTATTTAGCAAAAAGTACTCCAAGAATCATCAGAATTTGACGATAGAATCAAAAGATTGTCTTTTGGCTTTAAAGTTGGTATTCCCAATATAGCTTCATTGGGTCTACAATATAACCTTCCAATATTTAATAATCATTTAGCACCTTTTATAGAATATTCGTCATATTCATATAATGATGCTGAAGTGGAGGGAAACTTAAACTTTTCTGAATTTGGTGCCTCATACTTTTTTAATAAGAGCGGAAAGGGCTTATATGTAGGTGTTGGTTTGTCAAGTTTAAAATTTGATGTTTTGTACAACAATATTTCTTTAGACTTTGAAAAAACTGGATCAGGATCTACTGAAATTGCATTAAATACGACTAATTTAAAATTAGGATTTAAGACAGGAGGAAAAATCTATTTAAGATTGGAAATGGGTTATGGATTAGGTGATCTACCCACACAAGTAACTTTTGTAGCATCAGAAAATTCTAACCCTTCTTACACTGAGACTACTACGGAAGATATACCTGACATTCCAGGTATTTCAGAAACCGGTTTAATTATTGGGAATATTGGTTTTGGATTATCTTTT
>MDTA01043175.1_pt1 | contig 10428 bp, 9 predicted proteins | sample 811151 | NCBI WGS metagenome assembly MDTA01 (sample SAMN05326648, study PRJNA326480) | marine metagenome | isolation source: seawater | place: Indian Ocean: South | collected 2010 | reverse complement strand
TATGTCAAAGGCCAGCTTGCAATGAATACCCAAAAAGGCAAAGAGGTTTATGAGCTTATGAAAATGGGCGCAATAGATGGTTTGTCAGTGGGATATAGAGTTGATGCAAAAGGATACCACTACGACAAGGGCGGCAAAAGGCGCATGCTCAAAGAGGTAGACCTTATGGAAATTAGTGCAGTTACCTTTCCAATGAACCCCAAGGCGCGAATTAGTGCTGTTAAGGCTGAGGACAGGTCGATTAGGGATTGGGAGGCTTTTTTTCGGGATGAAGGAGGGCTTTCACGTTCAGAATCAAAAGTGGCGGCAAACGCCGTTTCAAAGGCTTTAGACCAGCGCGAGGTTGGCTGTGAGCAAAAGGCGGTAATGGATTCCATTACTAATTTAACCAACATCCTAAAATCGTAAAGGGGCATGACATGAGTGATGATGTCAAAACCGCAGTCGATAACATGGCAAAGGCTTTCGAAGAGTTCAAAGCCACCAATGATGAGCGACTTGCGGAAATCGAAAAAAAGGGTTCGTCCGACCCGCTGGTTGAAGAAAAGCTGAAAAATATTGAGGCTGATTTAGACCGCTTTGAGGACATTAACCAAAAGCTGACTTTGGCTCAAGAAGAGCAAAAGCAGTTTGGTGAAAAGCTGGACAATATGGAAGCTATGTTGAAGCGTCCTGAAGCTGGCATGGCAACGGAGGAAGTTGACTTCGCTGTTAAGGCTTTCGACAAGTTTTTGCGTAAAGGCGAAGACAAGATGGAGCCTGATGAGGTGAAGGCTCTGACTGTCAATAATGACACAGGTGCAGGTTTCTTAGCTCCGCCAGAATATGTGAATGAGTTAATCAAAACCATCACAGAAATATCACCACTGCGTACCATCGCAAGGGTACGTGCAACCAGCCAAAAGGCTATCCAGATGCCAAGCCGCACCGCAACATTTAGTGCATCATGGGTTGCAGAGACAGGCACGAAATCTGAAACAACTGGTTACACAACCCAGTTGGAAGAAATACCGACCCATGAGCATTATGCTTTGGTTGATATTTCCAATCAGATGCTTGAGGATTCTGCTTTCAATCTTGAGGCAGAGATGCAAGAAGAGTTTGCAACACAGCTTGCCAAAAATGAAGGCACAGCCTTTATCAGCGGAAGCTCTGTTGGTCAGCCAGAAGGTTTGTTGACTAATAGCAGTGTTGGGGAAACTGTATCTGGTAACGCAAACACGTTGCTTGCTGATGGCTTGATTGATCTTGTCCATGCGGTAAAGACACCTTATGGAACAGGCGCATCATTCATCTTCAACCGCACAACCTTGGCGGCAATTCGCAAGCTCAAGGATACTGCGGGTCAGTATGTGTTCCAAGCTGGTATGATGCTCACCGCTGGTGTGCCAAATACCATTTTGGGTTATCCATACATTGAGATGCCTGATATGCCAGATGTTTCGGCAAATGCGTTTCCTGTGATGTTTGGTGACTTCTCACGTGGTTACATGGTTGTTGATAGAGTCAACCTGTCAATTCTTCGTGATCCATTTACACAGGCAAGCACGGGCAGTGTCCGTTACTATGCACGCGCAAGAGTGGGCGGTCAGGTTATCTTGGCTGAAGCTCTACGCAAGCAGAAAATTTCAACATAAAGGAGAGATGGTATGAAAGACCTTTCTAATTCAATTAGTCCAGCAGTCTCTCTGGCGGCGGCGGTCAGAACAGCGGCGGCAAATGGCACTGGGGTTGATCTCCAAGGTTATGAATCCGCAACCGTTTTGGTTGATGTCGGTGCAGAAGGCGACACCTTGTCATCAAGTGTATTTTTTGAGGTATCACTAGAGGAATCTGATGATAACTCAACGTTTACTGATGTTGAACAGGCTGGCATTGTAGATGGCACAATAGCTTCAGGTGGTATATTCTTGAAGCTGGATGGCACAACTGGCGGTGATCCAGATACCACTGGTGGCATCTTCCGTGTTGGTTACGTTGGTGGCAAAAGGTACATACGTGTAGTTCTTGCAAAAACTGGCACACATTCAAACGGAACACCAATTGGCGCAATGGTTGTCAAAGGCCATGCACGCCACACTGGTGATAATGCGTTCACACCGCATAACGCTTAAAAAAGATAGGGCAAGGTTTAGGCATCAACTGACCTTGCCCTTTACCAATCGGAGGGCTAGATGGCTATACGAATGATCCGACAGGCTGTAGGTGTAGCCAACGCGTTAGGCTCACAGACCCGCACGTATTTTGAAGGTGAAGAGCTTGCCAACGCTGAGGATTGGGAGCAAGCCAGAAACGCAAATTTTGTGGAGCGTGGGCTGGCAGAAGAAACTAAAGTTGTCAAACCTACTGAGACAAAGGCAAGCACGCCCACAAGGGCAAGGAACGCAGATGGCACGCTTAGGGGCGATGACCCAAGCACCCTTCATGTCAATGAGGCATGGGAGGGCGGCAAAGCACCTGCAAAAAAGGGTAAAGCCAAGTAACGTATTGGGGGCATCATGAGCCGTGGAATAACCAGTGCGTTAAACACCGTATTCACATCACAATCAATCCGCCCATTTATTGCGGTCGATCTAGCTTTTTCAGGTGCAAACGTGCGTGTCTGGACAGGGCTTGGTGATATTACCTTTGCAAGCACAACATTTGTTGGGACTGGTGAGGTCTTAGGCATATCACCTGTCACTGAGAATGGCGCGGTTCAAGCAAATGGCATGGTTGTTTCATTTAATGGGCTTGATTCTTCAATGGTGTCAGCCGCTTTGACAGAAAACTACCAAGGCCGTTCTGCTATCATTTACATAGGCACATTAACAGATTCATACACGGTGGTATCTGATCCTTATGTTTTTTTCAAAGGCAGAATGGATAAGATGAGCATTTCTGATGATGGGGATAACGCAATAATTAAGGTGTCATGTGAAAGCCGCCTCATTGACCTTAACCGTAACAGAGTACGCCGTTTCACAGATGTTGACCAACAATCAGAGTTTTCAGGTGATTTGGGTTTTAAGTTTGTTGAGAGCCTCCAAGAAAAAGCGATTGATTGGGGTTCTTAAATGGGTTTTATCAAAAGTTTTTTCAAAGCCGTAACAAACCCGTCAACCTTGATAACAGCGGCGGTAATGGCTCTCATTGCTGGTCCCGCATCATTATCGGCTTTTCTAACGACAACGGCCATGTATGCGGCGGCATCAGCGGCACTTACAGCCTTATCACCAAAGCCAGAAATGCCAGACCTTTCAGGGTATGGTGATTTCGTAAGTCAGGCTGGCAATCGCACACAGATGATAAAACAACCAGCGCAACCGCGCAGGGTTGTCTATGGCACTATGCGGGTTTCTGGCGTTCTTACCTACATATCAACAACTGATGATGATAAATTTTTACATATGATAATTTCAATGACTTGCCATGAGATTGATGGCTTTGAGTCATTTCGGATTGATGATTCCACGGTCACAATGTCAGGTAATGAAGTCACAGCTCCCAAAAGGTTCCGTAAGGGCAATGCGCTTACAGGCGCAAAACTTGTTGAGATAAATACCCACACAGGCGCAGATGACCAAGATGCTGATACGCTTCTCACGCAAAGGGTCAAGGAGTGGACAACAGACCACAGGCAACGCGGCGTGGCATATATGTATTGTCAGCTTGAGTTTGACAGAGACGCTTTCCCAAGAGGTCTGCCAAATATCTCTGCAACAATTAGAGGCAAAAAGGTGTTTGATCCAAGAGACTCAAGCACAGGCTTTTCAAATAACCCCGCTTTGTGCATCAGGGATTATTTATTAGATACCAGATATGGGCTTGCTTGCTCCGCTGATGAAATAGATGAAACCGCCTTTATTGCGGCGGCAAATTCTTGTGATGAGGCCGTTACATTATCAGCAGATTCAGGTGGCGGCACACAAAAACGGTACACGTTAGATGGCACGTTCGAAACAAATCGCACACCTAAAAAAATACTTGAAGATATGCTCTCATCTTGTGGCGGCATATTAAATTACACAAACGGCAAATTCAGGTTGCTAGTCGCAGAATACAGAAGTCCAGCGGTATCATTGGTTCAGGATGATTTCATCGCCGCTATAGAAGTGCAAGCAAAACAGAGTCTTGCGGATCAATACAATACAGTTAAGGGGACGTACGCACCAGTAAGCACAGATTACATTGCAACAGATTATCCACCTGTAACATCTAGCTCATTCAAAACAGAGGATAACAATGAGACACACATTTTTGATTATGATTTGCCTTTCACAACAGATAGCGCACGCGCACAACGTTTGGCTAAAATAGTCTTATTTCGAAACAGACAGCAAGTTATTATTCAATCCATTTTATCAATGAAGGGCTTCGATCTTGCTATAGGTGATAGTGTAAATGTTACCTTAGATCGGTATGGATTTACAAATAAAGTGTTTGAAGTTGCGGAGTGGAATGTCACCGTTGTCGGTGGGCAGAGTTTAGGTGTTGAGATAACATTACGTGAAACCAATCAAGCTGTTTATGATTGGAATGCAGAGGAGCAAGTTTTTGCAGATGACAACTCAACACTTCCAGATATTTTCAATGTACCCGCGCCAACCCTCACAGTTACAGATGTGGTGCAAACATTTCAACAAGGCGCAATAACAACGTTAAGGGCAACCGTTTCATCAACAAGCCCGTATGCGGATGTGTTTGAGGTTGAAGCCAAAAAATCAACTGATACAGACTTCACATCACTTGGCCAGCAAAAGGGCAACGTGTTTGAGCTTGTTAATGTTGAGGCGGGAGCAACTTATGATGTTAGGGCAAGGTCAATAAGCTCATTTGGCGTTCATTCAACGTATGCAACAGCAAGTCACACCGTAGCGGGTAAAGGCACAACAGCCCCAAGCTCTGTATCTGATTTCACATTGGATTATCTTGGCAACAATGCTTTGCTCACTTGGACTCCCGTGACTGACGAAGATTTGAGCCATTACGTAATACGCCATCAGGGGGTCACAAGCGGCGGTGACTTTTCAAGTGGCATCACTCTTGCGCAAAAGGTATCAAGGCCAGCTAACAGCGTGATTGTGCCAGCCTTAGAGGGTACATATTTTTGCGTGGCGGTAGATAAGTTCGGCAACAATTCTGCAACAGCCGCACAAGCAATAGGCATAATAGATGAAGCACCTGTGGCGTCTGAGTTCAAGGTGGTGCAAACAAGCACGCAAGACCCCGCGTTTGCAGGGACTAAAACCAATGTCATAAAACCATCAGATGAAGATGTGTTGGTGCTGGAAACTACTATATTGTTTGATAGCGGCACAGGGCTATTTGATGATGCTGATGGATTGTTTGACGGCGGTGTTGACGGCGTGGTCGCGACAGAAGGTTTCTATGAATTTGATAACGTTATTGATTTGACTAATAAACAAACAGCTAGATGCTCATTCAATATAACACAAACTCGCCGTCAGTATGATGCAATCAAACCCGCATCACAGGCCACAACTGATTGTGAGCTTCAAATAGCAACCACAGATGATGACCCAACTAGTGGTTCAGCTACATTTACTGCATTTTCGCGGGTGGTTGCAGGGGATTATTCTGCAAGAGGTTTTAAGTTCAGGCTTAAAATGAACACGATAGATATTGATGACACGCCAGTTGTATCCGCTTTACAGGTAAATTTATCCCTCAAAAAACGCACCGAATCTCAAGGCAATGTATCAAGCGGCACAGCTTCAACAGGCAAGGTAATAACATTCACTAACGCTTTTGGCTCCATTGATGGTATAAGCATCATGGGGCAGAATATGAACAGCGGTGAGTTTTATACAATCACAAATAAAACCTCATCTGGGTTTACAATCACTTTCAAGGAATCAAATGGCAACGTGGTTGATAGAACATTTGATTTTGTGGCACAGGGTCACGGCAGAGTCACAGCATAGGAGCGAACATGGCACAGCATGATTACAATATAGCAAACCAAACATTTCCAGCGACAAGAACAGACATCAACAATGTTTTGTCAGCGGTAGCAACAACAAACTCTGGCTCATCTGCACCATCAACCAACTTTGCCAATCAACTTTTCTATGATACAAGTGATGACAAGTTGAAAATGAGAGATTCTGCAAACAGTCAGCATATTGATTTGTTTACGTTCAACCAGACTAGCAAGACTGTGACAGCGGTTGCAGGGGCAGAAGATCCAACAGCCATAGCAATCGCGCTAGGATAAGGAGGCAGATATGGCAGATGATGCAATCGTTTCAACCACAGTGACGGTATTGCCTGATGAAATTGCGAAAAATTTCACAGGATCAATGAGCGTTGCACCTGATGATGCAAATGACAAGTGGTATTACAAACTGACATCAATACCAACAACCACAAACGGTGTTCAACTTATCGCTGGAAGTTATATTGACTACACGGCAGTTGGGGCGGCTTCATCACCATCAGCGGTTGCCACGGCTGATAAGGTGAAATTTCTTTTTATACAAAACCAAAGCACTGCTGATGGCATTTACATTACGTTAGATGGTGGCAACGTGGCGCACACCACAACTGATGCAATATTTATCGGACCAAGCCAGACATTTACGATACGTTGCCCGAATACAACGGTGGCAGACATCAAAGCAATCTCCGCTGATATTGGCGATGCAGGGGATGCGGCAGTCACAGCAATAGTTTGTGCGCTTCTTGATGACGTAGCGTAGGGGGTGGCTCATGGCTAACAACTTTGACAGAGCCATTCTTGATGGGACAAATATGGCGGCGAACACTTTGCACTCGCTTTATTTCTGCCCGACATCCGCTACAACAAAGACTGTTGGCATTGGCTTATTGTTCTCTAACGTAGGTACATCACAGGTGCTTGTTACGCTTGCTTTTAACAACACAGAGACAATGAAAGATATACCAGTGCCAGCGGGTTCATCTCTTGAATATTTTGGCGGGAATAAGATTGTGATGAAAAGTGGTGACACACTAGCAATCAAGTGTGATACGGCAAATTCTCTCAATGCTTATTTTAGTTATATGGAGATTACTTAATGCCATATCTGGGTAACATATTAGCTAGATCGTTCAGCGCAGTATCTTACCAAGATTTAACAGGCGGAAGCGGCACAGGCTTTACTCTTGACCATGCGGTAGCAAACGCCAATGAGGTTGAGGTATTCGTTAATAACGTGCGGCAAGAGCCAAATGTTGCTTACACGGTATCAGGCACAACCATGACCATGACAGGATCGGTAGCATCCACAGATGATTTTTATGTGGTGTTTCAAAGCAAGGCTCAACAGAGCGTCACATTGCCAGCCAACATCACAAGCCCCACATCATTTGGGGGCGGGGTCACTTTTGCGGGTAGTGCAACATTTAGCAAAGCTATGCAGGGCAACACACAAACCGCTTCTGTCAGCGGTGATACAACGCTAGATTTTGACACCTTTCAGAATTTCATCATTACATTAGGGGCAAGCATAAATCTTGCAAACCCAACGACAGATGCAGATAACGGCGGTCAAACAGGGTTTATAATCTTCATACAAGATGGCTCAGGCAATCGGACCGTTAGCCCCGCTAGTGATTACATAACCCCCGCAGATGCCGCCCTCACGCTTTCTTCAGCCGCCAACGCTGTTGATCTAGTGCCATATGCCATACAGACAGATAATAAAATCCTCTTGGGAACGCCACAACTTGCGTTTAGTTAGGGGGTGGTATGTCAGGCGTATTCGGTAATCCTTGGCTGTATAACCCATCAGAACCCAGTTTTTTTACTCATTCTATTGACCAATCTTTGCGATTCAATAGGGACGATAACCCAAAACTTGTAAGAGATCCTATTGGTTCACCAACTCTATCAACTAAATGCACTGTATCAGTATGGTTCAAGCGAAGTGATGTAACAAATGTCCAGCATATTTTCGCTGGCGCAACAGGCACTGTTGCCTATGACTATATTCAAATCAACCCTGACGGTTATGTCAGAGTGTTAATGCAAAACCCAAATTCATATGGAGTAAGGACCACTGCACGTTTCAGAGATATTAGTGCTTGGTATCACTTAGTTTTGGAATGTGACAGCACATTAAGTACAGCCGCAGATAGATTAAAAATATACATCAATGGTGATTTGCAAACCTTGACAAGCGTCTATGGCAATTATCCACAAAATCACCCTTTTTATTGGAACATTTCTGGAGCCAGCCAAAACGTCGGCAGATCAGAAACTAATAATAATTCTTTTGGCGGGTATCTCGCTGAATTTCATTTTATTGATGGACAGGCTCTAGACCCTACCAGTTTCGGCGAAACGTTAGAGGGGGTATGGATACCAAAAAATTATACTGGTTCCCATGGGGCAAACGGCTTTTTTCTTAATTTTTCTGCCTCAAGTTTTACTGACAATGGCTCTGATCCTGATGTTTTTGCAGACCAAGCTGGCAGTAATAATTTCAACGCATACAATGTGGAAGCCCGTGATATTGTTTCTGACAGTCCCACGCTGAATTTCGCCACCGCCAACAGCCTCGCTATTAATACATCAAGCCCGTGGACAACCAGTGAGGGTAATCTAAAAATCCTTTCAAGCAGTAATAATAAAAATATCAGAGGCAACTTTTTGATGCAGTCTGGCAAATGGTATTGGGAAACAAGGCGACACAACGCAAACAATTCAAGCGCACAACTTTCGGATGGATTGGGTATTGCACTAGCAAGTGGCAAACTAGAAAACAACCCATACCAAAGCGCAACAAATTGGTCATACTATTCGCATCAGGGGTATAAATATAACAACAACTCAGGTCAAAGCTATGGCGATACATGGAATGATGCTGGAGATATAATCGGGGTTGCGTTTGATGCTGATAACGGGGCAATTTGGTTTAGTAAAAATGGCACTTGGCAAAATAGCGCAACAGCCTCAGAAATTGCGGCAGGGACAACAACCAACGCCGCATATACTGGACTAACAGATTCAGAGGGATATGTGTGCGTCTGGTGGAGAACAGGTGGAAATAATGCAGAGGAATTAGATTTGAATTTTGGTCAAAACCCGTCTTTCAATGGGGAATTGACAGGCGGCGATGTTGGCACAAACACGGACTCTAATTCAGTGGGGCTGTTTAAGTATCCGCCTCCAAATGATTTTCTTTCGCTTTGCGCGAAAAATTTGGCTTCCCCATCTATAGGACCACAGGCTGACTCTCTTGCTACAGATCATTTCAATACGCTCACTTATACTGGAAACACAGGCACTTTAGAAGTTGATGGTTTGAATTTCAGACCTGATTTCCTCTGGATCAAACGGACAGATTCCTCACAAAATTTTAGTAACGGTTTGCTTAATTCTGTAAGAGGTAACACCAAAGGGGTTTATAGCAACAGAATAACTTCAGAATTTACATCCACTGGCACAAATGATCTGCAATCATTTGATGATGATGGTTTTACCGTTGGTCAAAGCAACCAATTTTCAGGTAATGATAATGGTGGAACATTCGCCGCATGGTCTTGGAAAGCTGGCGGCACTGCCCCAACAAAAACGTATAGAGTTGTTGTTGATGTTGATAGCGGTCAAAATAAATACAGGTTTCGGAACAGTGCAAACAGTGCAACATTTGCAACCTATGCTCCAACAATAGAATTGCAAGAGGGCGGCACATATGTTTTTGATTGGTCAGATGATGGAACAAATAGTGCCACTGGCATCTCCGCACAAAGCCATCCTATAAGGTTTAGCACAACATCTAATGGCACGCACGGCGGGGGTACTGAATACACCACAGGCGTGGTCAAAGATGATTCCGCTTTCACAACCACTATCACCGTGGCGGCGGGTGCGCCAACATTATATTATTATTGCCAGTATCATTCTGGGATGGGCGGTCAGGTAAATACCAACTCAACCTTTGGGTCAACAAATTTTAATGGCACTTTGCTTTCAGTTGAGTCAGTTAATGAAACCGCTGGGTTTAGCATTTTGACTTATTCAGGAAGCTTGAGCAGTTCTGGCACAGCATCAGTGGGACATAGCCTTGGAGCAAAGCCAAGTGCTATCATAAGCAAGTCTCTTGACAACTCAGGCGCAGACAGTGGGAACTGGATTATTTGGCATGATTCGCTTCCAACAGATAATTATGTTTTGCGATTTGATACGGCGGCAGAATCAAATAAAAGTGGCAACGGAGATATGGCATCTCTTTTCACAGCCTTGACATTTGGAACAAACTACACAGTCGGATCAAATGTAACAGGCAATGATTATATAGCGTACCTGTTTAGAGAGATTCCTCAATATTCTAAGTTTGGGATGTTTACTGGAAATTCAGACTCAAACGGGACTTATGTGTTCACCAATTTCCGCGTTGCTTTTCTGTTGGTGAAATCAACTGTGACTGGTACTAGCTGGTTATTGTATGATAACAAAAG
>MDTA01196013.1_pt1 | contig 10429 bp, 11 predicted proteins | sample 811151 | NCBI WGS metagenome assembly MDTA01 (sample SAMN05326648, study PRJNA326480) | marine metagenome | isolation source: seawater | place: Indian Ocean: South | collected 2010 | reverse complement strand
TGAAGTTGATTTTGAAATGTATGGAAAAGATTTAACAGAAAGTGCAATTTTATCTAACAAAATTTGCAGAACACTAGGAAAAAATCCGCCCAATGGATTTGCTTACGAATTATTTTTAGATGAGAAGGGAGAAAAAATTTCAAAATCTAAAGGTAACGGAATTTCTATTGAACAATGGTTAAGGTATGCGTCTCCTGAAAGTTTAGCAATGTATATGTATCCTAACCCAAAGAGAGCAAAAAAACTTTATTCCGAAGTAGTCCCAAAAACTGTGGATGAATATCTCTCTTTTATAGAAAAATATCCTTCACAAGAAATTAAAGATCAAATACAAAATCCTGTTTGGCATGTTCACAAAGGCAAACCACCTAAGGAAAAAATTGTAATGCCTTTTTCAATGCTTTTAAATTTAGTTGGATCAAGCAATGCAGACAATAAAGATATTTTATGGAAGTTCATAAATAGATTCCATAAAGAGATTAATCCAAAAGAAAATCAAATCCTGGATGGACTTACTAAATATGCTATAAACTATTTTAAGGACAAAGTAGAACCTTACAAAAAATTTAAAAAACCAAATCCTGAAGAGAAAAAAGCACTAGAAAATTTAGTAAAAAAATTGAACAAAATTGACCAAACATTAAGTCCAGAAGAGATTCAAACACATGTTTACACAGCGGGAAAAGAAAACGGATATAAGGAAAATTTACGTGATTGGTTTAAGTTAATATATGAAGTTGTTTTTGGTGAGGTAAATGGACCAAGAATGGGATTTTTTATAAGTTTTTTTGGACTTAAGGAAACAATTAAATTAATAAATGATAAAATAAAATAATGTTTTCAATTTTTAAACCTTTAATTTTTTCTTTAGATCCTGAGGTAGCTCATGATTTAGCAATTAATTCTCTGAAGATTAATGTTTTACCAAAAAATATTTTTAGAGTTGAGGAGGAAGAATTGCTTGAAACAAATTTATTAAATGAGTGTTTACCTAACCCTATTGGTTTAGCAGCTGGTTTTGATAAAAGTGCAGAGGTCTACAATTCTTTATTTAAACTTGGGTATGGTTTTGTTGAAGTTGGAACTGTTACACCTAAAAGACAACTTGGCAATCCTAAACCGAGAATTTTCAGACTAGAAAAAGATCAAGCCCTTATTAATCGGCTTGGTTTTAATAATCATGGTTTAGAAATTGTTTCTAGAAGGATATCAGATAATTTACCAAGTGGCTTTCTTGGGATAAACGTAGGACCCAACAAAGGTACAAAAAATAAAGAGGAGGATTATTATTTATGCTTAGATAAACTCTCATCTTATGCTGGTTATCTGACTATTAATATTTCTTCTCCCAACACTGATGGTCTAAGAGACTTTCATGATCAAATAGAACTTGAAAAGCTTCTTAAAGGCATTGAAAATATTAGAAAAAATAAAAACATTTCAAAACCAGTGGTAATTAAACTCTCACCCGATATAGATCATAATGACATTAGTAAAATTATTAATCTAATTCTAAAATATAAGTTGGATGGAATAATTTTATCCAACACAACTGACAGTAATCGGGAAAATTTGTCTGACGTGAGTAAAAACGAAAAAGGCGGACTATCAGGCAAACCATTGAAAGATTTATCTACTAATCTAATAAAAAAATTTTATAAAGAAACAAGAGGAAAAATTCAAATTATTGGCGTGGGTGGTGTGGACTCGGGTCAATCAGCTTTTGAAAAAATTAGCGCTGGAGCTGATGCAGTTCAATTGTATACAGGGATGGTCTATAAGGGCCCAGGAGTAGTAAAAAAGATAAAAAAAGAGTTAATTTCAATTTTAAAAAAAGAGAAATTTAAAAATATCAGACAAGCTGTTGGAATTAATGCTTGACCCTTATAATCACTACACTTATATAGCTCTAGGAAAAATTTATGTCTAAAAGATGCGAATTAACTGGAATATCACCACTTAAGGGCCATAACGTAAGTCACGCAAAAAATAAAACTAAGAGACGTTTTTTGCCTAACTTAAAGAAAGTAACTTTCAGAAGTGATATTTTAAAAAAAGATATTAAACTAAATGTTACAAACTCTGCGTTAAGAACTGTAGATTTTAAAGGCGGTCTTGATAAGTTCTTAATTTCTGCAAAAAAATCAAAGCTATCAAAAAAAGTAAAAAAAATAAAAGCCTCTATTTCAGCGAAATCATAAAATGAATTTATATTACAAACTGTCAATTTCGATGGGGATAATAGTAGTCATTTCTAATTATCTTGTTCAATTTCCAGTTCAAAATTTTGGCTTAAGTGAAATATTAACTTACGGCGCTTTTAGTTATCCCGTAACATTTTTTATTACTGATTTAGCTAATCGTGCTTACGGAAAAACAGTGGCAAGAAAGGTTGTTTATATTGGATTTGTAATTGGAATATTACTAACACTTTTTGTTTCAACTAATTTCGACGAAATTATTTCAATTAGAATTGCAATAGGTTCAGGTATAGCATTTTTCATAGCGCAAAATTTAGATGTTCAGGTTTTTGATAAATTGAGAAAAAAAAGTTGGTTTATAGCACCACTTACTTCTTCAATAATTGGATCTATAACAGATACATTTTTATTTTTTTCAATAGCTTTTTATGCAACGGGAATTTCTTGGTTAAAGTTAGCTTTAGGAGATCTTACAGTAAAACTACTAATTACTTTGATTATGTTAATACCTTTTAGAATATTATTGAAAAAAATTAGAGACTATACTGATAATTCTACTACTAAAGTAAATCTTTAATGTAAAGTTTTTTTGTTTTTTTCAACAAATAAATCAGTCAATTGATTTATCATGACATCCCCAAGATCTTGTACATCTGTAATTTTAACTGCTCTACTATAGTATCTCGTAACGTCGTGACCTATCCCTATGGCTAATAATTCTATATTTGAGTTAGCCTCAATCAATTTGACAGTTTTTTTTAAGTTAGTTTCCAAATAATCACTAGTATTTGTTGAGAGAGTGGAGTCATCTACGGGGGCTCCATCAGATATTACCATTAAAATTTTTCTTTCTTCTTTTCTTTTATTCATTTTATTAAAAGCCCATTTCAAAGCTTCACCGTCAATATTTTCTTTTAATAATCCCTCTTTTAGCATCAAACCTATATTGTTCTTTGCTTGTCTCCATTGAGTATCAGCAGATTTGTAAACAATGTGTCTTAAATCGTTAAGTCGACCTGGTAGACTGGGTTTGCCATTTTTCATCCATTTTTCTCTCGATAGGCCACCTTTCCAATGCTTTGTAGTAAATCCTAATATTTCAACTTTAACTGCACATCTCTCTAATGTTCTTGAGAGTATGTCTGCACAAATTGCTGCAACTGAAATTGGTTTACCTCTCATTGAACCAGAATTATCTATTAATATAGTTACTAAAGTATCTTTAAATTCGATATCCTTTTCTTTTTTAAAAGATAAAGAATTAAATGGATCCATAATAATTCTTGGAAGTTTTGAAGTATCTAATAAACCTTCCTCTAAATCAAAGTCCCAAGATCTATTTTGTTTTGCAAGTAATTTTCTTTGTAATTTGTTTGCTAATTTAGATATAAAGTTTTTTAATTGTAATAACTGTTGATCCAAAATCTTTCTTAGCCTTACAAGCTCCTCTAAACTTTCAATTTCTTCAGCTTTAATTATTTCATCAAATTCTTCCGTGTAAGTTTTATATTTTAAATCATTAATATTTTTTTTGCCTCTTTTTGAGAGATCTGGCCTTGAATTATCTTCTACTTCTATTTCTTCTTCAGCTTTGTCTGTTTCTTTCGCTTCATTATCCAAATCAGGATTCCCACTATCTATTGACATTTCTTCGTGTTTTTCCTCTTTTTCTTTTGCTTTTTGCTCTTGATTTTGAGGTTTAGATTGTTTTTCATCGTTCTTATTATCTTCGTCTTTTTTTTCCTCTTCATCAATATTCTCGTCCAAGCTCATATTTGAAATTATTTGAGAAATTAAAGAATTAAATTTTTCTTGGTCTAAGGTTAAATCTTTCAGTTCAAGAATTTTACTTTTAAATTGTTCATTAAGATCCTTTTTATATGATTTCAGCTTCTTATCTATCTGACTCTCATTTTTAAAATCCAAAAACTTAACTCTTAAGTAATTTTCAAAAGACTCAATAATTTTATCTTCACTACTTTTTAAGTCTAAACCTGTAATTCTATTTTGATAATATTTTTCAATATTATCCTTTACACCTTTAAAATATGTTGCTCCAATTTTTTCACACCTAATTTTTTCTGAAATATTGTAGAGTTTTTTTGATATATTCCCATCTGGTTCGTACTTTTTTAAAATTTGTTTATTAGAGAGTCTAAATCTTAATGACTTTGAGTCTGCAATAGCTCTTATCTCTTCGAAATTCAATTTATTACTTTCATGAGTAGGTTCAGGCAAATTTATCGAATCTTTAACAGATCTAGATGGTTGATTTCCAAATGTAATATCAATTTTTTGAGAGTTAGAAATAGATCTTACGGTTGAGCTTATGGCAGCTTTAAAATCCTCCAATTTTTCTTTTTTAATATCCACTTTATATTGAAACGTTTATTGAAGACTCTGGCAAATCTTCACCAAAACATCTTTGGAAATACTCTGAGATTATTTTTTTTTCTAAATCATCACATTTATTTAAAAATGTTATTCTAAAAGCATAACCTTTGTCCTTAAAAATATTTGTGTTCTCAGCCCAATGTAAAACAGTTCTAGGACTCATAACAGTAGAAATATCTCCATTTATAAATCCCTTTCTTGTAAGGTCTGCCACCTTAATCATATTTGATAATAATTCTTTGCCCTCTTTGTTGTTAAAACTTTTATTTTTTGCCATCACAATTTCTAATTCTTTATCAAAAGGTAAATAGTTTAAAGTTGACACGATATTCCACCTATCCATCTGACCTTGATTTATTTGCTGAGTTCCATGATACAAACCTGTTGTATCACCTAAACCTACAGTATTTGTTGTGGCAAAAATCCTAAAAAAATCATGCTGTTCTAAAACTTTATTTTTATCCAATAAAGTAAAATTACCCTCACTTTCTAATATCCTCTGAATTACAAACATGACATCCGGCCTACCTGCATCGTACTCATCAAAAACCAAAGCAACAGGATTTTGAATTGACCAAGGCAATATTCCCTCCTTAAACTCTGTAACTTGTTTTCCTTCTTTCAACACAATAGAATCCTTACCTATTAAGTCTATCCTGCTAATATGACTATCTAGATTTACTCTAACACAAGGCCAATTAAGTCTGGCCGCAACTTGCTCTATGTGAGTTGACTTCCCCGTCCCATGATAACCTTGAATTAAAACACGTTTGTTAAAAGAAAATCCAGCTAAAATAGCTAATGTCGTATCCTTATCAAACTTATAATCTGGATCTATTTTAGGAACATACTCATTTTTTTTTGAAAAGGCTCCAACTTTCATTTCACTGTCGAGGCCAAAAGTTTGTTTGACAGAAAGCTGTATATCTGCTTTTTGTAAAAACTGTTCAGAGCTCATTTTTTCCCTAATGTTTTTTTTAATTGACTATAAGCCAAAGTAATTTTTTTAAGTTTTTCCTCAAATATTTTGTTACCTTGGTTTTTATCAGGATGATATTTTTTTACAAGCTCTTTGAATTTTAAGTGGATTTGATCCCATTTTACTTCATCATTTAAATCCATAACTTGAAGAGCATCTCTATCAGTTTGAGAAATTTTTGTTTTTTTAAAGTCTCTAAAATTTGAAGTATTAAAAATATTTAATTTATCTTCCAGAGCATTATTCCAAAGAACATTAAAAAAGTTGTCAGAGGAACCAAACTTTTTAGTCGATTTATGCCAAGTTAAGTCAGATTTTATAAAAAATTCTATTTCTTGATTATTCATATTTTCGAAATAATTCCAATTTTTATTAAAAATTTTGATATGTTCTAAACATAAAAGTCTATATTTTCTACTATTATCCTTTTCTATAGGTGCCTTATACGTCCCTATGTTTTTGCAGTTTTCCCAATCACAAATAATTTTCATTATTCAGTTCTATATAGTAAAATTTTGCTAATGAAAAATTATTTAAGTGAGATTGAAAAAAAAATTAGAAATCAAATAAAACTAGAGGAATTAGTAATTATTGATAATTCAAATGAACATGTGGGACATAAATTTTTTTCCCCTGATAAATTACATTTAAGATTAAAAATTAAATCTTCATTTTTAAACACGAAATCAAGGATCGAAGCTCAAAAATTAGTCATGGAGGTTTTAAAGAGTGATCTTAAAACAAAAATCCATGCTCTAGAAATTAATATTGAGCAATAATTTTACAGTAAGTTTTTAAACTATTAGTTGAAATTTTATTTTTATTTGGCAGTGTTGTTTGTCCAATTTTCTTTAATAATATAAAATTTATTTTCTCATCGTCGTTTTTTTTATCGTTTTTAAGGTAACTAATTAGTTCAAGAATTTTTTTTGTTTTGGAGTATTTCTTAAAAGTGTAAGAAAGATTATTTTCTTCATAAATTTTTGTTATCTCTTTCATTGTGTTTAACTTTAAAATATTTCTTGCAACAGATAATCTCATTGCAAGTATCATCCCAGACAATACTGCTTCGCCATGTGAAACCTTTTTCGAAAATTTATTTTTTACTTCAATAGCATGTGCGAACGAATGACCAAAATTTAATATCATTCTTAGATTCTTTTCAGATACATCTTTTTCAACAAAATACATCTTAATCTGACAACTTTTTTTAATCGCATAAATAAGTTTCTTTTTATTTTTTAAAAAAATATTTTTTGTATTTTTAGCTAACCAATAAAAAAATTTTTTATCCTTAATCAATGCATGTTTTAACACTTCTGCATAACCGCAGGTAATCTCTTTTCTTGGCAAGGAATCTAAAAATAATGTATCAGCTAAAACTAACTTTGGTTGGTAAAATGACCCAATTAAATTCTTTCCAAATTTAGAATTTACTCCTGTTTTTCCACCAACTGAAGCATCGACTTGAGAAAGGAGTGTTGTAGGAATATTTATAAAATTAACACCTCTTTTAAAAATGCTAGCAATAAACCCTGTAACATCTCCAGTCACTCCACCACCCATCCCTATAATCAAATCGCTTCTATTAAGATTAAGAGATAATAATTTCTCTAAAAAAAAATTAACTGTTCTAAAAGATTTTTTAGATTCATTCGCAACAAAGTTTAAAATTGTCAAATCATATTTCTTTAAAATCTCTTTTAATTGAATAGTAAATCTTCGAGGTATTTTATTATCAATTATCAAAACTATTTTTTTCGTTTTTGGGCAAATACGTTTGATTTGTTTAGGTAAAGATTTAAGAATATTATTACCAATTAAAATTGAATAATTATTTTTTAAATTTTTAAATCTTATTTCTTGAGCTTTCATAATATTTTATTATTTTATCAACAATTTCTTCTGGTTTAAGTAAATCGCATTTTATCCTAAAATCAGCTTTATTATAAAATTTCTTTCTCTGGGTGTAAATTTTAATTAAAGCAGGTTTTAAATTCTTACCAAATAATAGGGGTCTATTTTTTGAATTTTTTAATCTTGTATTCAAAATGTTTATTTCAGTATCAAGCCAAAAACTTGTGCATTGTTTTTTTACTGAATTTCTGATCACATCACTTAAAATTGCACCACCACCGAGAGAAATTACAACTTTTTTTTTATTAATTTCCTGTAATGAAATCTTAACCTCTAATTTTCTAAAATAACCCTCTCCTTTAGTATTAAATAAGTTTCTTATTGTAGTTTTTTCGATTCCCTCAATTATTTTATCAATATCAGAAAATCTAAATGAGAGCTTCTCAGCCAATTTTTTTCCAATTGTTGATTTACCAACACCCATCATACCAGTTAAAATAAGGTTTTTGGTCAATTTGTAATCCATTTTTGAATTTGATTTTTCATAATTATGTCTTATTTTTTGAGTTTAAATTAATTCAAAAAGTATGCAACTTAAATACAACAGGCAAACAAGCATAGGCGCTTCGATTTTTAAAATTATAATTAAATTATTTTTTCTTATAATAATTTTTATTACTGCAATTTTTTTAATAGAAAAAGTTAATTTTCCAAGTCCAGAAAAAAAATACGATATAGACGTAACTAATGATATTAAAAAGCTTTAAATATTACTTTGGCTTATTAATTTTTTTTTTGATCATATCACCAATTAAAGGTGAAGAAAAAATAGATATTTGGAAAGAAAAAGAAAAAAATAAAGCATCACCTCAAGAACAAATCATTAAAAAAGAAGGAGCTGTTAAAGATAAGAAAGATCTAAATAAAATAAGATTAAATGATTTTAGTCAATCAATAAAAATAGAGGACAGTAAAATAGATAATTCTTTAGAGGTAAAAGTTTTTGGTGTCTACGATCCAGCTGACTTTAATTTTAATCTAAATATGTGGTCGTCTACAAAAGCAGATGATTTAAGAGCAAGTATAAAAAGATTAAAAAAAATACAATTATCAAAAACCTCAAATGAAATTTTAGAAAATATTTTGCTTTCTTTTTCTTATCCTCCAGATGGGATGAAGGAGGACGAATTTGTAAGATTGAAAATTGATTGGTTAATAAATAACAATCGTTCTGATTTGATAGAAAGTTTTTTAAAACAAAATAAAGAATTTAAAGATAAGAAAAGAGCAGTTCAATATTTGGTCGATGAAAATATTTCACAAGCAAACATTAAAGAGGGCTGTGAGAAAATAGAATTTATAGATAGTACTATTAAAGATCCTTATTTAGAAAAGTTCAAAATATATTGCTTGATTTTTAACAACAAAAAATCGCAGGCACAACTTTTATTAGATCTGTTAAGAGAGCAAAATCAGTCAGATAAATTTTTTGATGATAAAATAGACTATCTTTTAGGAATTAATAGCGAAACATCTAAAAAAATTAATGAAAAGAATTTATTAAATTTTTATCTCTCAAGTATAACTATAAAAAATTTTAAATATGAACCATCTAAAAAAACTAAAAAAGAAATTTGGAAATATTTAAATGCAGCTAATCTTATAAAATTAGAAAATATAAATGATAAAGAAAAAATTAAAAGTTTAGAAGTAGCCGCCAATTTAGGTCAAATAGATGAGAAAATAATTTTTAACATATACCAACAAATTCCATTCAATTTAAATAATTTAATAAACGCAAAAAATATTTACCAAACTCTAGAAGAAACAGAGTCTAGATCATTAATCTATCAAAAATACTTACTTTCCGAGAACTATGAAACTAAAGTGGAATATCTCTTTTTGATGGAAGAGCTATTTAAAAAAAGCAACTTGTCTAAAGTTTATTCAAAATTCATGATAGATAGTCTTAAAGAAATTGGATTAGAAAATATACCTGGGAGATATAAAGAAATAGCTGAGAATATTGTTTTAAAAGGTGAAGAAAATGACCTAGGCAAAGTGAGATATAATGATAAAATTTTACATCAATCTAAAATTATTAAATTTTATTTAGAAAATGAAGATGAGAAAAAAATTCAAAAAGATATTGATAAAATCTTTAAAAAGATCAGCAAAAATAAAAAATATTTTTATTCAGCCAAAGACCTAGCTCTTGCTGATGCGCTTAAAAAAGATGGATTTAAATTACCTGAAAATTTTAATCAGGAAAAATTAACCTCTAAATATGATATTCCAAAGAACTTACAAAAGCTTATTGAAAAAAAACAAAACGCATTTCTTGCTTTAAAGATAGTAGAGATTATTGGTGAAGATGAACCACATCAATTAGATCCAGAAACAATTTTCTTTATAACCAATCTTCTTAACCAACTAGATTTAATCAAAATAAGAAATAAAGTTTTAATTTCTGCTCTACCACTTAGAGTTTAATTAGAATATAATAAATACTCATGCCTAAACTAAAAATTATAACAGAGCCTAATCCAATTTTAAGAGAGAAGAGCCACTCTTTAGAAAATGTAGGTAGCGAAATAAAAGTGCTACTAGATAATATGTTGGAAACTATGTATGCCGCTCCCGGTATAGGATTAGCTGCTGTGCAAGTCGGCATTTTAAAGAGAGCAATTGTTATAGACGTAACAAAGGAGGAAGAAAAAAAAAATCCAATCTTCTTAATAAACCCAAAAATTATTTATAAATCAAATACCTATTCAACCTACGAAGAGGGATGTTTATCTCTTCCAGGTCACTTTGCAGAGATAGAAAGGCCTTCCGAGTGTCATATTGAATATATTGATTATGATGGAAAAAAAAAAAATTTAAAGGCTAAGGGAATTTTAGCTACTTGTATTCAGCATGAAATAGATCATTTGGAGGGTATTTTATTTATCGACTATTTATCAAAACTGAAAAAAGATATGATAATTAAGAAATT
>MDTA01142500.1_pt1 | contig 10429 bp, 9 predicted proteins | sample 811151 | NCBI WGS metagenome assembly MDTA01 (sample SAMN05326648, study PRJNA326480) | marine metagenome | isolation source: seawater | place: Indian Ocean: South | collected 2010 | reverse complement strand
GAAGTGCGGTAACGCATGTAGCTGACCAGTACTAATAGCTCAATTGGCTTGATTTATGCACTGAAAAAAATTTTAATAAAAATAAGAAATTTTTTTTGATTAAATTAAATTTAAAATGATATCAATTTTGTATATTTCTTAGAAATTAAAACCCGATCTTTTTTTTTTAGATTGTAATACATTAATTTCTTTTTTTTTACCTTTGAATTAGATAGCAACCATCCATAACTTTTGTAGAAATTAACCATTGATTTTTTACAAAGTAGTATTGAGGGTAATTTTTTTTTTTTTATAATCTTATTATCATATCTTAAAAGCTCACCACCATAGCCTTTTAATCTAAATTTTTTGTCAATTATGTAGGTATCAAATATTAAAAATTTGATATTAAATATTTTTCGCAATCTTAACAAAGTGTATCCAACTAATTTTTCTTTGATGTACATTAAACAATGAATATCATTTGACTTTACATTTTCTTGGAAATATTTATACTGACTTTTTAAGGTGTATTTCCAATTTTGTTTTTTTAAATGTAAAATTGATTTAATATCTTTTTTTTTGACTTTAAAATTATTTAAATTTTTAAAAGTTATCACAAAAATACATATATTATGTTTATCACCCTAAGTACAAACAAATTTTAAGATAAAAAATTGATTGCAATAGTTCAAGCTAGGACAGGTTCAAAAAGATTTCCTAACAAAGTATTAAATAACATTTATGGCAAAACATTAATTGAACATGTTATAGACAGATTAAAAAAAGTAAAAAAAATAAAAAAAATAATTGTAGCAACCTCAAATAAAAAACAAGATTTCAAACTTATTTCTTTGCTCCGAAAAAAAAAAATATTATTTTTTGCGGGTAGTGAAAAAAACGTTGCTCTTAGACTTTATAAAGCGGCCCATAAATATAAAAAAAAATATTTTATAAGAATTAATGGAGATAGTCCAATGATAGATGGAAAGATTATTTCTAAAATGATTAGCCAATTTAAAAAACAAGATCAAATAGATATATTATCTAATATCTTCCCAAGAAATTTTCCAAAAGGCCAATCAGTTGAAATTATTAAGACTAAAATTTTGAGGAATAATATTAAAAAAATGTCAAATTTTGAAAAGGAACATGTTTCTAAATACTTTTATAAAAACCACACTAAATTCAAAATTAAAAATTTTGATAATAAAAAAGGAAAAAAAAACTTTAAAAAATTTAAATTTGCTATAGACACAAAAAAAGATCTTACATCAATGATAAAAAGATTTAATAAAACTCAATTTAAAACATTTACATTTTTAACAAAGTGATTAAAGCAGCAGTAGTTGGCTCTGGAATTGGCCTTAAACATTTAGATGCTCTGAAAAAATCAGGTGTTGTTCGAATAAAATATCTTTGTGAAAAAGATTTAAAAAAGGCTTCTCAATTAAGAAAAATAATCAAAGATAAAAATATAGAGGTAATAACTTCAGATAGAAAGATTTTTAGAGATGAATCCATTGAATTAGTTTGTATTGCTAGTTATGATAACTATCATTACAAACAAATATTAAGTTGCATCAAAAGCAAAAAACATTTTTTTGTTGAAAAACCGATGTGCTTAAATTCAAACGAACTTAAACACATATACAATTTGATAAAAAAAAATAAAAAAATTTTTTTTTCATCAAATCTAGTTTTAAGAACAAATGATCTATTTAATAAAATTAAAAAAAAAACTAATTTAAATGATTTATTTTATATCGAAGCTGACTATATTTGGGGCAGGTTACATAAATTATTTAATTGGCGTTCAAGAATTCCAAACTACTCTATTATTCTAGGAGCATCCATACATATGATTGATTTAATAAATTGGATTTTGGGGATGAAACCTGAAAAAATTTACGCTCAGGGTAACAAAATTTTGACAAAAAAAACAAAATTTAAAAAAGATAGTTTTATTGTCTTAATCTTAAAATTTAAAAATGGTGTCATAGCAAAAGTTACAGCAAATTCTACAGATAATTATCAACACTATCATGAGCTTAAAATTTTTGAAAAAAAGAAAACCGTTTTATCAAACATTATAGGAAAAAAAATAATTAAAAAGAAAGATAATAAAGTAAGTTTTTTTAATATAAGTGGAAAATATCCAAACAAAGAAAACCGATATAAGCTTCTTTCAGATTTTGTAAGAACTTTAAAAAATAAAAATACAATAAAAAAACAATTTATAATGAAGGAAAATTTTGATTTAATGAGCATTTGTTTATCTGGTATAAAATCTCTACAATCCAATAAAGAGGTTAAAATAAAGTATTTAAAATGAAAATCAATTTTTCCAAAACAGAAATACAGAGCAAGGATATCAAGCTTGTTTCAAAAATAATTAAATCTGGTTGGTTAACTCACGGCCATTATTCAACATTGTTTGAAGAAGAAATAAAAAAATATACGAAAGCAAAATATTGCACCTTAGTTTCAAGTTGCACTGCTGCACTACATATTTCTTGTATAGCAGCAGGCTTTAAAAAAGGAGATGAAGTAATAGTTCCAGCCATGTCTCATACCGCAACATCTCATGCAGTAGAGTACACTGGAGCAAATGTTAAATTTGCTGATATTAATTTTGAAAGTGGAAACATAGAAATAGACAATTTAAAAAAAGTCTTTTCAAGCAAAACAAAAGGCTTGATAGTTGTTCATATGACCGGAGTTCCTTGCAATATGAAAAAGATTAAAGATTTTTGCATTTCTAATAGAATTAAACTTATAGAGGATTGTGCTCATGGATTAGGTACTAAGTTTAACAATATTCATGTTGGAAATTTTGGACTAGCAGGGTGTTTTTCTTTTTATCCAACAAAACAAATTACAACAGGTGAAGGTGGAGCTTTAATTACTAATGATAAAAAGATCTATGAAAAAGTTAAAAGATTAAAAGCATTTGGAATAGATAAAGATTTAAAAGAAAGAAAAAAACCAGGCGAATATGATGTTAAATTTTTGGGATTGAATTATAGAATGACAGATTTTCAAGCTGGATTAGGATTAATGCAAATAAAAAGATATAAAACAAATTTAAAAAAAAGACATAATTTAGCGAAAAGATATATTTCAAAATTACAAAAAAATAAAAATATTATTATTCCAAAATTTGATAAAAATTATTCATATTTTATTTTTCAAATACTTTTTAAAAAAATAAATTTTAAAAATAAGATAATGGAAATCTTTAAAAAACAAAAAATTGGAATTTCAGTACATTATGGAAAAGCTTTACCAATGATGACATACTATAAAAAAAAATATAATTTATCTCAAAACTTTCCAAATGCGTTTAAATATTCAAAATTGGCGTTATCTCTACCAATTTATCCTAAACTGAAATCTACTGAAGTAGATAAGATAACAAATTTAATTTTAAAATATTGTAAATGACAAAAATTTTAATTACTGGAGGATGTGGTTTCATTGGACATAATCTAGCTTTGCACCTTTCACGACTTAAATATGAGGTAACTATACTGGACAGTTTAACAATTAATAATTTATATGCGTCAGACTTAGGGGGCGTAAAAAATAAAGAACTTTACAAAAAAATTTTAGAGGAAAGACTTAGAATTATTAACGAAAATAAAATTCCACTAATTATTCAAGACTCGAGAGATTATGATGCATATGCAAAACATTGCGAGAAAATAAAACCAAAAGTTATAATTCACCTAGCGGCTGTTTCGCACTCAAACAAATCTAACAAAGATCCTCATACGACTTTTGATAACAGTTTAAGAACACTTGAAAATACACTTGATATTGCCAAAGATAATAAAACCCAAGTAATCTATCTTTCATCTAGTATGGTTTATGGAGATTTCAAAAGTGAAAAGGTCAATGAATCTACAAACTGTAACCCAATCGGTATTTATGGGAACCTTAAACTTGCAGGAGAAATGATATTAAAATCTTATGGCCAAGTATTTGATTTACCTTATACAATAATCAGACCATCAGCACTTTATGGAGAAAGGTGTGTAAGTAGGAGAGTTGGTCAAATATTTATAGAAAGTATAATAAGTAAGTTACCAATTGATATAAATGGCAGTGGTGAGGAAAAACTAGACTTCACTTATATTGATGACCTTGTCCAAGGAATAACCAAATGTATTGATAATCAAAAGGCCTTTAAAGAGACTTTTAATCTTACTTTTGGAGACTCTCAGCCAATAAATAAACTTATAGAAATTTTAAGAGATGAATTTGGAGAATTTAAGTTAAACTATAAGGCTAAGGAAAAACTTACCCCCTCAAGAGGTACACTTGATATCTCTAAAGCTAAAAAAATATTAGACTTTAATCCTAATTATCCAATCGAGATAGGATACAGAAAATATATCAGTTGGTATAAGGCTTTTGGAAAATTTAATTAAATGGTAAAAAAAAAATACAATAGACCCTTCATTATTGCTGAGATAGGAAACAATCATGAAGGAAGTTTCAATTTAGCGAGAAAATATATAAAAGCTGCAAAGGATTGTAGAGTTGATGCTGTAAAATTTCAAGCTATAAGACCAGAGGAACTAGTTTTAAAAACCAATAAGAAAAGATACTTACAACTTAAAAAATTCAACTTAACATTCCAAGAATATAAAAAACTTTCTTCACTTGCAAAAAAGTTTAAATTGAAATTTGGAGTTACAGTTTTTGATTTATATTCAATTAAGTATTTAAAACCATATGTTGATTTCTTTAAAATTGCGTCCGGGGACAATAATTTTTTTGATCTTATAAAATCTGTTTTACAAACTAAGAAAAAAGTAATCATTTCACTTGGTCTTCTTAATTATAAGCAAATTTATAAACTTAAAAGATATGTGGCAAGTTTGACAAAATTGAATAATGTTACTTTTTTACACTGTGTCACAAATTATCCAGTTGATCCAGAGGAGGCTAACTTAAAATCCATACCTTATCTTAAGGATAAGCTGAAAATGAATATCGGGTATTCAGATCATACTTTAGGCATAACTGCACCTATTATTGCAACAACATATGGAGCAAAAATTATAGAAAAGCATTTTACCTTAAATAATAACCAGTCAAAATTTAGAGATCACAAGATCTCAGTTGATCCCAAAAATATGAAAGTGATGGTTAATGAAATTGAAAATACCTCAAAAATGTTAGGTGTGTACAAAAAGGAGTCTGCTAAAGGAGAGAAAAAAAACCTTTTCCTTGCTAGAAGGTCTCTATATTTGAGAAGAAGTATTCAAAAAAATGAAAAAATAAGCAAAAACAACTTGATGATTTTAAGACCTCAAGCAGGCATACCCCTTGAAAAATTGAAAAAAGTTCTAGGAAAAAAAAGTAAAAAAAATTTAAGATCAAATACAGTTCTTAAAATAAATTACTTAAAATAATATGAAAATACTACATATAGTTGGTGGTTCTTTTGAGGATGGTGCTTTTAAAGGAGCAAGCATCTTACATAATAGTTTAAAAGAATTTGGAGTAAAATCAAAAATACTTAATAATAATATTAAAAATAAAATATATACAAAAAACAAATTATCGGAGGACATTTTATTCATTCAAGATAGTCTTTTTAAAAGGTTACTTAAATATCTAAAAATAACATTCGAAAAAATTCTAAAAACTATATTTCTACCAACACCCAGATCAACATTTACTTTTGGTTTTTTTGGTGAAGATTTAACAAAATGTGAGGCTTACAAAGATGCTGATATTATTCATATTCATTGGATTGGTCAGGGTTTTATAGATATTTATTCATTATCAAAAATTAATAAACCAGTTGTTTGGACTTTAAGGGACATGTGGGCATTTACTGGAGGAGCACACTATTTAATTGATTTTCCAAAATATGAAAAAAGTTTTTTGTCAAAAATTGTTAAGAATATAAAGAAAAAAAGTTATCCAAAACATATAAAATTTATTGCAATAAGTAATTGGTTAAGGACCAAAGCACAAGAAAGTTATGTTTTAAGTAATTTTGATATAAAGAGAATTTATAATAATATAAATTTAGATAAATTTAAAATAATTCCAAAAAATGATGCTAAAAGAAAACTTAATATTTCTACCTCAAAAAAGATTATTTTATATGGAGCTCAAAATTCACAAAGCAAAAGAAAAGGATGGAAAATTTTTTCTGAGTCTTTAAAAAATATTGATACTTCAAAGTATTTTCTTTTAATTTTTGGGAAGTTTTGGTCAGAAAATATTTTAGATGAAATTGGAATAGAGTATAAAAATCTTGGTTACGTTAATGATAGTGAGAAAATGAATTGTATTTATAATAGCGCAGATGCCTTTATATTCACATCTTTACAGGAAGCTTTTGGAAAAACTTGGGCTGAGGCAATGACTTGTGGACTGCCAGTGGTCTGTTTTGAAAATACTTCTGCCTCAGAAATAGTTGAACACAAAATTGATGGATTTGTAGTCAATGAAATTGATCCTGTACATTTAAGAAATGGTATAGAATGGGTATTGAATAATTTAGAAAAAAGGAAAGAACTTGACCAACCGCTAGAAAAAAAAATTAGCAATTTTGACCCTAAGAATGTTGCCGCTAAGTATATGGAAATTTATAAAAGTTTAAAATAAATTTTATCTTTTAAAAATAACATTATATGTATTATTTTTCTTTTTAAATTTTTTAAAAATTTTAAACTTTTTTCTCTTCAATATATTCAAAACAGATTTTTTTTGTTCTTTATAATTATCGTTTATTTCAATATATATTTCTTTTATTTTTTTGTTGTTTAAAGTTTTATCTGCCCCTTTTAAGATTAAATGTTCATTTCCATCAACATCAATCTTTATAAAATTAGGGACTAAAAGAATTTTTTCTTTTACCATTTGATCAATGTTTATACTTAAAAGTTTATATTTGACTTCATTTTTGTGAAATCTTCCAAGATTGTCCTTTTTTGTATCAAAAAAATTTAGGGATGAACCAGCGACTAAATCTTTCTCAAATATAAAATTTATTTTTTTTTTTGAATTTGATATTGGATTCGTAATGATATTTATTTTTGAGGATAAATTGTTTATTAAAACATTTTTTAACAAAGGCAAAAGGTTTTTTATCGAGGGTTCAAATGCAGTAACATCGATATCTCTATGGATTTTCGCAGCGTAAATTGAATACATTCCAATATTTGATCCAATGTCCCAAAAAATAATTTTTTTCTTTTTAGGAAAGGACTTTATCCACTCCAGAATTTCAGGTTCGTGATTAAAGAAGTTATTTATCCTCCAATTTGTTATGTTGGAAGTATTGTAAATAAATAATTCTTTTTTTTGACTTAATTCAATTGTAGATACTTTTGATTGAAGATAATTGCTGAGATCATAGGTAATTTGTCTTTTAAAAAAAATAAAAAAAAGGTAATTAATTAAAAGGATTATTTTATAGATAATACATGCCAAAAACTTTGTTTTTTGTTTCATTGGATAGGACTTTATAAATATTTTAAATTCTTTAAAGAATTATTTTGACAATTATATGATTAAAAAAAAAAACATTCCAATAATTGAAGGCTTTAAAAAACACTTATTTTTATTATTAATTCTTAGCATTGTAGTTTCTATTTTAGAGGCAGCCAGTTTAAGTTCAATTGGTGGTCTAGTTTACACTTTCTTAAACGATATTGACATATTAAAAGCTAAAATTAGCTCTTATACAGGTATAAAATTTATTACTAATTTAGGTGACTCAGAGTTTCTTAATCTTATTATTATTTTTATATTTTTGTTATTTATTGTTAAGAATTTAATAAAACTTCTTAACAGTTATCTTGAAGTATCAATAATTAAAAGAATCCAGATAAAAAATAGTTCTGCTTTGTTCAAAAAATACATCGACCTTGACCTTTTACAATTTACCAACAAAAAATTAAATGAAATTTTAAATGATATTTCTGCAGAAACGATTAGAGCCAGTAAATTTATAAGTTCTGTTGTTGTGTTTATACGAGAAATAATTTTAGTATTTATTTTAATAATAACTTTATCATTAGCAAATTTCAAAGTAACATTTTTTTCATTTTTAACAATAATTGTTCTTCTTTTTTTATATAACTTTGTTTTTAGAAATAAATCAAAGTATTTTGGAAATAAAATCACAGAAAGTCAAAAACTTGTTCTTAAAAACATAATTGAGCCTTTTCAATTTTTTAAGTTTTTAAAAATATTAGATAAAAAAATTTTTTTTGAAAAAAAACTTTTAAGTACACTACGTGAAAAAATTAAATTTGAGATAAAACAAAGTATGGTACTAAAGTATCCCCCAAGTTATTTTGAAATATCATTCCTAGTTGTACTTTTGGTTGTTAGTTATTTCTTCTTTAAAAGTGAATCTGACTTTAATCAAGCACTCCCTTTTTTGAGTATTTTTGTTTTATTTTCACTTAGACTAGCTAACAGTTTTATAAATATTTATAACTCAATAAATAATCTTAAGTTTTATAAGAATTCACTCAAAAACGTTGAAAATAAGATTAATTCTTTAAATGTAATAAAAAAGAAAAAAGTTATGCCGATTGATTTTAATGAAATTGAACTCAAGAATTTATCATTTAGATATCCTAAATCAAATAACTATATTTTTAAAAACTTAAATATAAAAATAAAAAAAAATAAAATTCTTGGATTATTTGGACCATCTGGATGTGGTAAAAGCACACTTTTGGATATCATTTTAGGTTTATTAAAACCGACAAAAGGTCAAATTTTGTTAAATAAAAAAATATTTAATTTCTATAAATTTCATATATATGAATTTTTTAGTTATATTCCTCAAAAATCTTACCTCATCAATGATACGATACAAAATAATATTAATATTGGAAATGATTCAAATTTCTTAAATAAGAATAAGTTGCGAGATAGTCTAAAAAAATCTGAAATATACAAATTTGTGAAATCATTACCAAAAGGTGTTAAAACAATTTGTGAAGATGGCGGTAAAAACTTTTCAGGTGGTCAAGCACAAAGAATAGCTTTAGCCAGAGCTTTATATATAAATCATAAAATATTAATAATGGATGAGTCAACAGCATCTTTAGATAAAACAACAGAAAATAAAATTTTTAACAATCTTAGAAGAGATAAATCTAGAACAATTATCTTTGTCTCTCATAACAAAAAACTAAAAAAATTCTGTGATCATTCAATCGATTTTCCTGCAATAAAAAGAATTTCAAAAAAAAAAACTGATGAAAATTGATCTAATAAATAAAATTAAAAAGACTATTGGTTTTTCTTGTAAAAAAAATGAAAGAGATGATTTCGCATTATTAATTGGTCGATCTAGAATATTCAATTCAATTTATTTGGTTTTTTGTGCACTAGCTTTGAATAAAAAAAAGGGAATAAACCAATTTTTTTTAAATGAAAAAAGTTTGATTTCTTCAGAAAAAAACTTATTCATTAATTTTGGTATAAGACCAAAAAATTATAGTGATAACGTTAAATTCTTAAAAACATGTGTAATTTTTATAAAATCAGTATTTTTATTAGCTAAAGGCTTTTTTTTAATTTTCTCAAAAGATTTCGACTACTTTGTTAAAAATTTTAAAGTTGCAGATATATATATTGGTGACTTAATTTTTGACTCTTATGTAAGACACAAGCACAGATTTTTAAACCCAAAGTTTGATCTTTATTTTGGGTATTATTTATTGCTTGGAGTATATAAAACCCTATTGTTTAACGATTTTTTTGATAAAAAAAAATTAAAATATTTAGTTGTTGCTAGTCACACTTACGCTAATACAACTGGAGTTTCTGTCCGTGTTGCTTTAAAAAAAAATATTAAGGTAATAATTTCTACTCACAGTGAATTTTTAAATTTTACCACTCAGAAGTTAGATAAAGGTAAATACTATATCAATACAAAGGACAATCTTAAAAAATTAAAACAAATAGATTATTCAAATAAAAAATTTAATAAATTTCTCAAAAAAAGAAAAAAAATAAACTCTGGATTCAGCTTTACTGGCAAAAGAGATATATTAAACGCCTATGGAAGTAAAAGAATTATTTCTCGGCGAGAATTGATAAAAAAAATAAAGATTAATAAAAATAATTTTCAAAGAATAATAGTAATTGCACCTCATGCTTTTTCCGATGCACCACATTCTAATGGTAGATTGTTTCTTTTTACAGATTATTTTGCTCAGTTAAAAGAAACATTAAATTATGTCCAAAAATTTAAAAAAATTTTGTGGATTGTAAGGCCGCATCCCACTGGAAAAAATTATGGGGAACAAGGCATTGTTGAAAATCTTGTCAGCAAAATTAAAAGTTCGAATATTAAAATGTGTCCAAAAAATATAAATACAGATAATTTAATTAATATTACAGACGGTGTTATTACAGGAAGAGGAAAAATAGCTTTAGAATATACCTCAAG
>MDTA01192496.1_pt1 | contig 10430 bp, 10 predicted proteins | sample 811151 | NCBI WGS metagenome assembly MDTA01 (sample SAMN05326648, study PRJNA326480) | marine metagenome | isolation source: seawater | place: Indian Ocean: South | collected 2010 | reverse complement strand
TTGCATAAATACGATTGTAAGTAGATCTAACATTCCGTTTGTAAATCGTTCTAATCCAAATTTAGTAGTACCATATTTTCTGGCTTGGTGTTGCACTACGTGTTCACCGATTTTTGGAAAACCTGCTGCTTTTGCAATTAGAGGGATGTATCGATGCATCTCCCCTTGCACTTCAATTGATTTCACCACTTCATTTCTATAACATTTTAAACCACAGTTGAAATCGTGGAGGATTATCCCACTCATTCTTCTAGTCATTGCGTTATAGAGCTTAGTAGGAAATGTCTTAGTTATAGGGTCGTGGCGCTTTTTCTTCCAGCCGCTCACAAGGTCAAGTCCATCATCTATAAGTTTCTTTTCCATTGGAAGGATCTCATCAGGACTATCCTGCAGATCTGCATCCATAGTAAACACAACCTTTCCTGTTGCAGCCTCGAAGCCCTTTTGTAGTCCAGCGCTTTTACCGTAGTTACGAGAAAATTTTATACCTCTTACTTTATCTGCATGTTTGGATTTCAAACTATTAACTATAGCCCAAGAATCATCTTTAGAGCCATCATCCACGAATATCACTTCGTATTTACGACCCTCAAGCACTCTATCTATCCACGACATCAATTCAGGCAAGCTCTCCTCCTCATTAAATAGAGGTACTACAATGCTTATGTCCATATACTGTTGTTTACTGCAATAAAGTCCGAAATATAGCCCTGATAAAAGTATGTTACAACCTATCTTTGCGCCTGGGGCAAGTCTCTTACGACCAGCTCCCTCTTAATCCCCCAGGGTCGGAAGACAGCAAGGGTACGAGGTTGAGCGGTGCGATAAGAATAGCTTGCCCCTTTGTTTTACAACACTTTACGAGCACGCCTGATGAGAACTATTTCAAAAGTACTGATAGCTAATAGAGGTGAAATCGCCCTTAGAATTATTCGCTCTTGTCGCGAAATGGGAATTTCCACAGTTGCAATTTATTCTGAAGCTGATACTACAGCTCCTCACGTACTTGCAGCAGATGAAAGTGTATTATTAGGATCCGCACCCTCTTCAGAGAGCTACCTTCATATCGATAAAGTAATTACAGCAGCTAAACAAACTGGAGCAGATGCTATCCACCCTGGATATGGGTTTTTATCTGAAAACGCTGAGTTTTCTGAGGCTGTAGAAGCTGCGGGCATAATATTTATAGGGCCTAAAGCTGATTCCATTAGAATAATGGGCGATAAGCTTTCAGCAAAAGAGGCTGTATTGGAAAGAAACATCCCTTTAGTACCTGGAACTCAGGGATCAATTTCTGAACCTGACGAGGCTATTAAAGAGGCGGAAAGAATAGGCATGCCGCTTATCATTAAAGCGAGTGCAGGTGGTGGCGGTAAAGGAATGAGAGCTGTATACGATGCCGACCTAATAGAAGATGAGCTCGCTAGAGCTATTTCTGAGGCTGAAAAATCGTTTGGCAACGGTGCGGTTTTTATGGAAAGGCTGGTTCTAAAACCTAGACATATTGAAGTTCAAGTTTTAGCCGACACTCATGACAATGTTGTTCATCTATTTGAGAGAGAGTGCAGTATTCAAAGAAGACACCAAAAAGTAGTTGAAGAAGCTCCATCTGCACTTCTTGATGAAAAGCTCAGAGAGGAAATGGGCAATTGCGCATGTGAAGTAGCAAGGTCTTGTAATTACGTAGGAGCTGGCACCGTTGAGTTCCTAGTAGACGAAGATAAAAACTTCTACTTTCTTGAAATGAATACAAGACTTCAAGTTGAACACCCAGTTACTGAGTGTATCACCGGAGTTGATTTAGTAAGAGAACAAATTAGAGTAGCTGAAGGGCATTCCATTTCGTTTTCTCAAGAAGATCTTAAAATTTCTGGGCACGCTATCGAATTACGTGTTTACGCTGAGGATGCATCAACAGGATTCCTACCTGACAAAGGAATTCTTAAGAGATATAGTCCTCCAATTGGGCCGGGTATTAGAGTAGACGATGGAGTTAAAGAAGGTGATGAGGTTAGCATCCACTACGACCCTATGCTTTCAAAGCTTGTCACTCATGGCCCTACAAGAGAGGCAACAATCGACAGAATGATTAGTGCAATTGACAACTACGAGATTGTAGGAGTTAAGACTACTCTAGATTTTGGAAGGTTTGCCGTAGACCACGATGCTTTCCGATCAGGAGTGTTTGATACTGGATTTGTGAACGACCATTTCTCTCCAGAAAAACTAATTAGAGACCTTCCTGTAAGCGATAATGTTTTTGCTGAAATAGCAGCTGAACTCTCTTTAAAGCAAAACGCTCAAAGTTCTAAAAACCTGCAAGTTGCAGAGAACGAATCAAGGTCACCATGGAGAAATAGAGCTAGCCACTAAAGCTAACCCTTCGCTAGCTCCTTTAGAAATTATTTGCAGGTTTTTAATTGAGACCTTAGGCGGATTTGGGTCAACTAAATAGATTGGAACTCCTGGCTTAGCAAACTCCACTAAGCTAGCCGCGGGATATACCTGCATTGATGTACCTACTACAATAATGACTTCAGCTGACTCCACCTCCATTATTGCATCCTCCATTAATGGTACACCTTCACCAAACCAAACTATGTGAGGTCTTAACTGACTTCCCTTTGGGCACTTGTCACCTAAGTTTAAGTCAGTCCCGTCTATTTTAAAAATAAGCGATGGGTCAGCTGTTGATCTAGCCTTAAAAAGCTCCCCGTGCAAGTGGATTATGTGAGAGGAACCTGCTCTTTCGTGAAGATCGTCTACATTTTGGGTAATAATCGTTACATTGAAATTATCTTCAAGCTCTTTTAAAATCACATGCCCTCTATTGGGCTCAGAATCTAAAACATTTTTTCTACGATGGTTGTAAAAGTCTAAAACCAAACCTGGATTAGCTAGGAAAGCTGATGGAGAAGCAACTTCTTCAACTCGGTGCCCTTCCCAGAGCCCACCTGCTCCTCTAAAGGTTGCAATTCCACTTTCAGCACTCATTCCAGCGCCTGTTAAAACTATCAGCTTTTTTAACGATTCCATTATGCTTATAAATTTAGTGAACGGATGCTTAAAACTTATCTTTGCACCCTAATGTCAGATAGACAATTCATCATTTACGATTTAGAGGCCACTTGCTGGCGCTCGCCTAAGCCAAGACAGGTTGAAATTATTGAGATCGGGGCGGTGAAAGTAAATGAAGAATTAGAAATTATTGATGAGTTCTGCATGTTCATCAAACCCCTACTCCATCCTAAAATTGACAAGTTCTGCACTAAGCTGACTTCCATAACTCAGGATGACGTAGAAGATGCTCCACATTTTGATGAAGCCATTAAGAGGTTTGAGAAGTGGATGAATATAGAAAACACTAGGACAGCACTGTTTAGTTGGGGCGATTTTGACAGAAGACAGTTCATCCAGGATGCAAAACTGCACGAATTACATTTAGATTGGTTAAAGTATTGGGCTTGTATGCAGAGGCACTACAGTAAGTTTAAAGGCTCAAGCAATCAGATAGGTCTTAAAAATGCATTAAAGCTTGAAGGCCTAGAGTTCGATGGAGTTCAGCACAGGGCAATTGAGGATGCAAGGAATATGGCTGAATTGTTTGTAAAAGTTGCAAAACCCCTTGGCATAGTATGAGGAAGGTTTTATACATGGTACGCCATCACATAAAGATGGATTTAAGAAGCAATCACAACATCATGAGTCTTGTTGTTTTTGCTCTCGCTTCAACCTACACAGCATTCCAGGTTTTGCAAGGAAGACCAGATCCAAACACATGGAACGCAATCGCCTTAATTGTATTAATATTTACAGCGTTTAATTCTGCCGCAAGAGTCCTTCCTGAAGACATGTCATCTGTTAGATCATACATGCACTGGACCGTACCTCCTAAGGTTATGATTGTTGCCAGAACCTTGCATCAATCATTTATAATGTCTTCACTTAGTTGCCTACTACTTTTAGCACTAGGATTCTTTATGGGGTTGGCAGAAATGAGTAATGAAAACATAGCGGGATTTTTACTAGGCATGGTGCTTACATCAGTTGGACTTTCAGCAGCCCTAACTCTCATCTCAGCTCTTTCAGCAAGAGCTGGAGCAGGTTACGGTCTAACAGCAGTTTTAGGCCTTCCACTTACCATCCCAATAGTTTTAATTAGCACTGAATTTGGAACAGATATGGTAAGTGGCCGAATGCTAAGCAGCAGCATACATAACCTATATTATTTAGGTGGATTATCAGTCTCAATTAGCATATTTGGCTACATCCTATTCCCATACCTTTGGAGATCATAAAAAAGCAATAATGACAGCACTTAAATACATAATAAAGTTTCTTGGAATTGCTTTGATTGTTTATGTTTTTGCAATGGTTTGCATGGTGCCATTAGGCCCTGGTTTAAATTCTATTTCTAAAATTGAAAATCATGATACTCATACTGAGTTAGAAATAAATGGGTTTGCTACAAACTTCAATAAGAGTCCAAATAGTATAAGAGCTTTTCTTGTTTCATCAGACTCAGTGATTACTCAAGAATGCTTTGATGTAAATGTTATAGACAATAATAATATTAAGCTAAAAGTCACCTTACCAGACACTGCCAATTCTAACTCATGGATTGTCCGTGTTAACTCAATAGACAATGGATGGCTTGTCATGAACCCAGAGTTTATAAAATTGCCTAAACATAAGGGAGTATCAACTAATACTGGTATAGCGACAGAAGACCTTGACCCAAAATCAATACACGCTAAAACTGAGAATTTTCACTTTCCATTTCTCCCAAGGATTATTGAATCTATAAGAAATCTGCCATTACATGTTCCAATGTGGTTTACAATGTTTGTTCTTATGGCGATTGCGTTTGTTGCTTCAATAAAAGTTTTGAATTTAAATAAAATTGACACAAGGCAAGATTTAATTGCAAAATCAGCAACAAAAGTTGGACTCTTATTTGGCTTTTTGGGTCTTATTACTGGTAGTCTATGGGCCAGAGGGGCATGGCTCTCATGGTGGGTATGGGAAGATCCACAATTAAATGGAGCGCTTGTAACTGTATTTGTTTATTTAGGTTATATAATTTTAAGAAAATCATCAGATAACGAATCATCTACACCAAGAATAGCAGCAGTATATACAATTTTTGCATTTATCATATTATTCATACTTCTGATGATTATGCCACGATTTACTGAAAGTCTTCACCCAGGAAAAAGTGGGAACCCAGCATTCAGTAAATATGATTTAACAAACTCATTAAGAACAGTTTTTTATCCATCTGTTATAGGATGGATTATAATTGGGCTATGGATGTATCGCATCACTTTGAGATATGAAATCATTAAAGAAAAGGTTCAACGAAAACTAGAACATTAAATGAAATTACTTTTGAACTTTGAAGAAACGCTATTCGCTGCAGGAAAGGCCCCAGTTGTACTTGGGGTTACAGCAATTATCATTGTTGGCATTGGTGTTTGGCTTTTCTATATGGATAGAAAAATCAAAAATCTTGAAGAAAAGATTGACAATCTAGATTAAACCATGAAACAAAATCATATAATAGTTCTTGTTATTGTTGCTGTAGTCACCACATTACTTATAGCATCTGGACTTAGCAACAATGATTTTAGCGTCGACATCCTAAACGCAAATAGAAGTGTTGATTTTAGGTACGCATATGAAAATCCTGGCAAAGAAATCGCTTTAAGCGGGACATTCGACTCAGAGCATCAGGTAAAATACGATCCTCTTGTTGACGCTGGCATTACTATCTTTTATTTAGTTGACTCTTCTGGTGATACAAGTCAAGTTTTCTTCCATGGAACTGAGCCTCAGGGCTTAAGGCAAAGTGAAACTGTTATGATTAGTAGCGCTGAAGTAATAAATAATGAATTTCACGCATACTCTATTCAGCTGAAGTGTCCGTCGAAGTACAATGAGCAAAATCATTTAAACATTGAAAGTGAATGATCTTTGAAGGTGAGTGGATAATTGCTGCCATTACTGGTAGAACACTGATTGCACTAGCTTTTACTTCTGCAATTGTAGCTGGCATTTCATACTTAGCGGGGTGGAAAAAGCTGGGAAGAGCATCTTTTATAACTCACTCGATTGCTTTATTCAGTGTCATCGCACTTCTATTCACACTATTTGCTTGCCATAGGTATGAATTCCAATATATCTGGAAACACCTGAATAATGAAATGCCCATGCGCTTCATTTTTAGCGCATTCTGGGGTGGTCAGGAAGGTGGGTTTTTATTATGGATGTTTTGGCATAACATCCTTGCCCTTATTATTATTTGGAAGCGAAACATTTGGGAAAGCAAGGTGATGACCATCCTTGCAACAATAGAGGCTTTTTTAAGCATGATGCTTTTAGGTATCTACTTTGGTGATTTCCAATTAGGCCTTGACCCATTTTTATTGATAAGAGAAGCGCCAGAGAATTTTGGGATGCCTTGGACTAATTCTGCCGACTATTTAAGCCTTGCACACTTTACTGATGGAAAAGGGCTGAATCCTCTCTTGCAGAACTACTGGATGACCATTCATCCTCCAACTCTTTTTCTCGGGTTTGCTTCTACTTCAATTCCCTTTGCATATGCCATAGCGGGTTTATGGAAAAGAGACATGAAGGGCTGGATTACCCCTGCACTGCCTTGGGCATACTTTAGCATAGGAATACTTGGAACTGGCATTTTAATGGGCGGAGCTTGGGCTTATGAAGCGTTGAGCTTTGGAGGCTTTTGGGCTTGGGATCCAGTTGAAAATTCATCTCTTGTTCCTTGGCTAGTTCTTGTAGCTGGTGCTCATCTAATGCTGATTAACAAAAACAAAAAGAAGCCAACTGCGATATTATCAACTTTTTGGTTTACAATTCTTTCCTTCCTGTTAGTTCTGTACTCAACATTCTTGACTAAAAGTGGAATATTAGGAGACACATCAGTACACAGCTTTGTAGACAGTGGAATTCTTCCACAATTACTAGCGTACTTAATGAGTTTTACAGCTCTATCCCACGTAATGTTAATTGAGGGACTTAAGAGAAGGCTATACATCATTGCAACAAATATCATAGCTCTAATTCCTATGTTTTGGGGAGAGTACGCTATTTCTTGTTTGATGTTTTTATTAGTCCAAATATGCACAGCAACAATCGCAAGCTTAAAGGACTTTAAGAATCCAGAACAAGAAGACTCTATAATGAGCAGAGAGTTTTGGATGTTTGTTGGATCACTGTTACTAATCATATCAGCAATACATATTACTCTTCAAACTAGTCTTCCAGTATTTAATAAATTCCTTGAGCCATTTAGTGGTTTTTTTACATTTCTGGGAAATGAAACTGAAATTGCCAGAAGAGCATTAGAAGCTACTAAAGAAAACAGTTTTGCACTGATTATGATGCTAGAAGATGTGCTTCAAAACGGAGTTTATTTTTTTGAAGGTTTGGCCGCACATAATTTCACCCCATCAAGCAACCTCGACAAAGCGTATCACTTAATTCAGGTTCCATTAGCAACGCTTATCTTCATAGTCATAGGATTAGCTCAATGGATGAAATACAAAAAATCATCACCATCTGAAGTATTTCCAAAGCTTGCTAGAGCAATAATAGGCTCAATCGCAATAACATTTCTTTTAATGATGAGTTTTACTTTTAAAACTCATGAGTACCCACGAGTAGCTTTACTATTTGCTACAAGCTTTGCTGTACTCTCAAATGCTGACTTTATTTGGTCTTTACTTAGAGGTAAGCTGGACAAATGGGGATCGCCGCTTGCCCATATTGGATTTGCACTTACAATTTTTGGAGCAGTTATATCAACTGCTGAAAAACAGTTTATTTCAAGCAATCAAATCGGCGACATTTCTTCTTTGAATAGCGAGTTTAAAAACAACGAGGATTTGTTACTTATGCAAGGAGACACTCTTTTAATGGGCGACTACTTTGTGACATATACTGATAGGCGCACATTAGGCATCCATGTGTTCTTTGACATGGTCTACTTTGACAGAAGAAGCTATAAATATACAGAAGGAGATATAGTGGTTTTTAAGGATTTGGTTTATCAAGCAAAAGAAAATCACACAGCATCATATTACTTTCTTGATGATGCGGAAAAATATTGGACTCCTCTCCCATTCCCAACAAAAAATCAAGCTTCAAGAGCACAGCCTTGGAAAAATGGAATACCTGGGGATTCACTATTTACACTTAGCCCTAGAATTCAGTTGAATGAACAAATGGGGAATTCTCCTGAGCCCGACACTAAACACAGCCTGACTTCAGATCTATACACTCATATTAAATGGGCAAGGATAACTCCCCCTGAGACTGATGAAGAGGGATTTGTAGGTGGTCAGCAAGCGACATTTTCAGTTGGAGATTCTATGTATGTAAGCTCAACTGTTCTTAAGCTGGATAGTCTTTCTCTTGTGAGAGATGAAGACAGACCTTTGTTGGGGCTCTTAGAAAAGGATCTTGCTCTAATGGCTTGCTTTTCAATTGGCGGGAAAGACACTCGAGGAATAGCAACTCCATTGTACATTGTAAGAGACGACTTTGTAGTTCCTGATTTGTTAGCTCTAGAAGAGTTTGGAATGAAGATGAGAATTGACTCATTTGACCCAGCTACTGAGGAGGTAACGCTGACTATTTGGGAGCATGAAAGCGTTAGAAGCGACTTTATAGTAATGCAAGCTATTGTCTTCCCGTTAATCAATGTACTTTGGCTTGGATGCATCCTAATGGCTTTAGGATGCTTTATGGCTGTAAGACAACGAATTAAATGAGCATAACCAGCAAAATAAGTATCATTGGGACTGGCAATATGGCCAATTCTATGGGGCGTGCGCTATTAGAAAGTGGAGCGTGCATTGTTGAGGTTGCTGGTAGGAATGCTAAGAAAGGAAGACAACTTGCTGAAGATTTAGGTGCTAAATATGTTGAAACTATCGAATCCCTGAGCTCTGAAGTTGACGCCTTTGCTGTACTTGTTAGCGATGACGCTATTAGTTCTGTAAGCTACCAGATACCAGCTGGAGTATGCCAGTTCCATACATCAGGAGTAACTGAAGCTAAGAAATTATCGAGTGAGGTTAAAGGAGTGGTTTGGCCTATCAAAAGCATAAATGAAAAAAGCATAAACGAGGGATTTCGAGGAGTTCCTATGGGAATAGAAGCAAGTAATCAAGAATTTGCTGACTTTTTATTTGAACTTGCTCAAAAAATGGGAGCTGAAGCCTTCACTGCTGACTCTGAAACCAAAGCAGTAATCCACCTTGCTGCAGTTTTTACCGACAACTTTGCTAACCATTGTTTGACTTTGTCTCAAGAAATTTTGAAAAATGCTAACCTTGACACAGGATTAATGAAATCACTTGCTGAGGGATTAGCTAAGGGAGGTGTCAATGGTGATTCTGCTTCACGCCAAACAGGCGTAGCTCATAGAGGTGATTTAGGAAGCCAAAAAAAGCATATCTCACTTCTTCACTCAGAGGAAACCATAGAATTTTACAAATTCCTGAGCAAACACATTGCTGAACACCATGAATTACAAGATTAAACTAGAGGAAATAAAGCTGTTTGTATTTGACTACGACGGTGTCTTTACTGACGGCATTGTGCTACTTATGGAAGATGGCTCCAATGTTAGACAAGCTAATACTCGTGATGGATTTGCAGTCCAATGGGCTGTAAAGCAGGGCATGAAAATAGCTATACTTACAGGTGGAAAAGAAGAAGCTGTTAGATCTAGGATGAAGCTTTTAGGAGTTGAAGAAGTGCACATGGGATGCCACAATAAGCTTCAATCTCTTAAAGATTTATGTGAAAGATTAGATGTTTCATTAGACAAAGTTCTTTACATGGGAGATGATATTCCTGACTACCCTGCTATGAAGGAGGTGGGACTTGCGGTTTGTCCTAATGATGCAGCAACAGACATTTTAGAAATTGCACACTACGTCAGTCCACTAAACGGCGGCAGAGGGTGTGTAAGAGATATTTTAGAACAAGTGATGAGACTAAAAGAGATTTGGTCTTCAGAAAACTCATACAAGTGGTAACTTCGCAGATCCATGGATAAGAATACAATAATTGGATTTTTTCTAATGCTTGCGCTAGTATTAGGTTACAGCTATTTAACAGCTCCAACTGAAGAAGAGTTGAGAGGTGAACAAGAGGCTATCGAACAGGCAGATTTAGAATCTTCTCAACAAGCTGATGAATTAGATCAGGCTCAAATAAGTGGAACCTCTCAAATATCAGCAGACATAAATAAAATAGTAAGTGATAGCATTCTTTCAATAGAGATGCTAAAGCTTAGAGATGAATTTGGGCAATTTGCTGAAGCAACAATTGGAAAACCTTTAGTTACTGAACTAAAGTCAGACAAATTAACTCTAGAGTTAAGTAGTAAG
>MDTA01121644.1_pt1 | contig 10430 bp, 6 predicted proteins | sample 811151 | NCBI WGS metagenome assembly MDTA01 (sample SAMN05326648, study PRJNA326480) | marine metagenome | isolation source: seawater | place: Indian Ocean: South | collected 2010 | reverse complement strand
GTGTTTTGCCGGTTATGAGCGTCCATCGACGAGAAGCTGGAATACATGCCGAATGTAGCTGTTTTTCAGCGACGGTTTCTTTCTTGGTTTTGCGCTTTAAGTATGGCCATTCTGCGCCCAGCAAGCTGTTTGAGAACGGGCTCCTTTTGGAAAAGATAATCTTTGATTGCATCATTGGCCTGCGCAATCGCTTTGCGCAGCATCGAGAAATTTTCATTGTCTTTAAGGCTTAAGGCATATGCTTTTCGTTGCACGACCAGTTCCTCGACATTCTGAAACGCTTTTGGAAAAGTGCTGTGCAGGGCCGCTTCCAGCGAGGCGGTGTGTTTTTCCAGTCTCTTTAGGTTGGCATCGCGAGTCATAGTCCTGCGGTGTTGTTCATAGGCGGCGTAATAAAGATGTTTGGGGAGCTGTTCCAGTTCCGCGTTCTTGGAATGAATGTACTCTTTTTCTTTTTGCCGGGCTTTGTTAACGGCCCTTTCCATTTCCTTATAGCGGAGATTTTTTTCCCTGAACTTGATACGCTCCTTGGCGATTCTCTTTGAGAGTTCCTTATGAGTCAGGAAGGCTTCCGGGTAAGCTGACTTTAGATCTGCTTGAAGATTTGCATGGTGAGTAACCAAATTCCGGTATTGAGGGTCGTTGCGACTTAGTTTATCCTTCAGGTTGAGCATGATGAGCTCGTAGCGTTCCCGGGCATCCCGCTTGAAGGCTGGGGGGCGCGAATTTTGAGAAGCGGTCAGTTCATCCTTCTTTTTTCGCCAGCCTTTCTTTAGGACTGATTTCCAAACGCAAAAATTGTCGAAGCTGGCTCCTGTTCCACTAACCTGAAAAGCTAGGTAAGTACGTTCGGTATTGATGATAGGATGGCTTCCAATCACGAAGTGTTCCTTGCCTACATGGGCAACGACTTCCTCATCGTGAAACTCCACCGTCATGGTATACCATTTCCCCTTCTTGAAATCGTAGGCGCACTCTCCCTGCGTTGACGGTGAGAATTCGTTGTTTCGTTTTGCCGTATTGACTTGAAAATGTTTCGGGGAAATCTGGGTAACCGTGTTGTATCCACCACCACCACCGGTCATGAGTCGAATTTCCGATGCTCCGTCAAAGCGGAAATCGAAGCGGAAAATTACATTGTGAAAGGCGGAGTCCTTGAGGAAAGTGCGTGCGGTTTTTTCCGGTTCGTGGTCAGTTCTCGTGAGTATTCCATCGTCAATTTTATAATGTGCGCGGATACCCCAGCGATCACTGACGGTGCCAGGGGTAAAAGCTTCACTGAAGATCACTTTACCAGGTGAGCACATGAAGAAATTCTCAGACGCAGGGGATCTGGCTTTAACGGTATGGAGGGCGGCTGCAACGATAATAAAGCCCACCCAGAGCACAAGAGGCACAAAGGATCTTTGAGTGTGGTTCATGAAAGCTTATGGATTTAAGGCTTTGTATTTCAAGGAGTCTTTTTACTCAGTCTTTCCGTGTCCGGTTTCCTTGAGGATAGTTTTCAAGTTTTGTTGAATCCGGTCAGTGTTTTCAGCGGCAATCTTTTTTGCCTCGGCGATCGACTTGCCTTTTTTCATGGGCCTCTTATGCCCGATTTCCGTCAACCATGCATCCCGCATTACGCGCATACGTTCCCGCAGGAACATCATCATCCTTCCATAGGCATTAGGATGAGGATCTTGGAGAGGGGGATTGATTGCGAAGAAGTCTATGATTTGTTGTGCCATTAACTTGTGGCCTTCGCTTCCCGGGTGAACTCCATCGCGGGAATATTTGAAATTGGGATCCTGAGTTCGCTTTTTTGTGAGCTCTTTTTTCATCACGGTGTGTAGGTCAATTACTCGCCAGTCATCATGTTGTTTGGAAACCAACCACTTTGAATAAACTGACATGACATCATCGTAATCAAAACCCGATCCCGGTTTATCATAGACTGGAGGTGTCATAAAGATGATCTCCGCACCTCGGGCTTCCACCTTCTATTTTAGGCGTTCAATGCCTTGCTGATATTTTTTGAAACGCCCTTCGTTGAGGGGTTGATAGATGCCGCAATTAATTCCGTAGCAGGCGATCACGATATCTGGATTCAGAGCTTTAAGGGTTCGTTCCAGTCGCTCGTGAAGATCAGGGCGGGCAAACCCGTGCCGGAGGTGACCTGGTTCCGAGAGACCGGAGATGGTTTCGCTGGGGATTCCTTGGTTAAGAATTCTTACCTTTAGTTCAGGATGGTTGACGCGTAACCATCGCTCAAAAAACACGACGTATTCGCCTCCGTAGGTAATGCTATCGCCGAGGAAGAGGAGAGACTCGGCACTCTTGAGTGATTGAAAATTTTTATTGGTTGGTGAGGGGTTAGCATGCAGAAACTTGTTGGTGACCAGCAGAGAAAGGGTGAGGATCAACAGGATTTTCATGGTGGCATTATGTGTTTTACTGGCAGGTGGGCATTATGGATCACCTGTTCCAGAGCTTGGAGCATAATAAGATAAAGGGGGGATCGGGTTTTCTTTAAAAGTTTAATATTTAAACAAGGGATCCTGAGGGTTGCCTGATGAAAGCAGGTAGGCAAGCAGGTCAAGGATATCTTCCTGTTTCATGGTGGCCAGCAATCCAGGCGGCATCATCGAGATCGGAGAAGGTTCAATGGACTCGATGAGTTTGACATCGACCTTGGTGATCGTGCTGGGGGTCATCATGTCGGTATTGATCCAGTAGGAATCCTCCTTGAGATTCATGATTCGCCCTATGACCTGACTGCCATCATTCAGCTTAAAGATGCTGGCGCCATACTGGTCGCTAATCTCCCTGCCTGGATCGACAATCGCCTCCAGCAGGTCATGTGGAGTAAACCTGCCGGCTACAGAGGTAAGATCAGGGCCAACTGCACCGCCTTCGTTATTGAAACGGTGGCAGACATAACAGGCACCTGCGCCGAACATCTTGCGCCCGTTCTTGAAATTGCGCCCGCCTTCAAGTCCCGCGCCGAGTAGTCCTGTCAGATCTTCCATTTTCCACATTTTGACAAAATCCCTAGGCTTTCCTGTGAATTGCGGGGATGCTGCCTTTGCCGAGCTGGTAAAGATCTTTTTCAGATCAGGAGTTTTTTGTGACTCAGGAATGGAGGCAATAGCGTCCTTTTTAATATCATTGAGGTAGTTGCGGAAACGTGCCCCTCCCTGATAGTTTTCAGCGCGGATAAACCAACGGAAATACTTTTTTCTCAGTTCGGCAGTCCAACCTTTCTTCATGAATCGGAGGTTGATGGCATAAGAGATTTGTTCCTCCTGCCCCGGGGCATTTTCAAGCAGGGACATTGTTTTACTTACGGCATAAGGAGCTTGCAGAAACGCAGTGATGGCCGAGAGATCCCGGTTTTCCTCGGGGCTTATTGCCGGATAACAGCCATCAAGCCAAGTGGTGAGTTTTATCTTGGTTGCAGTTGCCGGCATGCCACCACGGGTCAGTGCGAGGGTAATAGCCCTCAAAAGGTCCAGCCGATACTGTGGATCTTTAATATCACTGTAATCGAAAGTCATGGCTTTCTCGAGAATGAGCCTGGCAGATTTCCCTTTGTCCGCTCGGGCAAGGGCAATAAGGGCGGCTGAAGCAGTTGCCGGGCGCTTTTCATTTTCAATGCGTTTCTGCCAGTTGATGACCGGTTGTTTTTCTAGGGCAGCCCGGGAGGCATGCCGTATGCCCCTGTCTGGCGATCCTAATGATTGCCAGATTTGATCTAGTGCATCTTTGGGTGCTGGGCTGCTCTGTTTTCTTAGGTGGGCTTCCAATACACGGCGGTGTTGCCTTTGTTGATCGCCGTCTGTTTTGTCTTTTTTCGGGGGAGCAGGGGATGTGGATAGTTTGCCTGTGTAGGTGACCCTATAGATTGCCGATTGAACCCGCCTGCCGCCAATGGTGAAATACATGGCACCATCTTTTGGATTTATGAGAATGTCAGTAAGAGGAAGGGGTTGCGAGCGTGCGAATTCTTCAAAGCGTCCTATGTAGGTTGAACCTTTTTCCTCCATGTGAACGGCATACAGTTTGCCGTAGGACCAGTCACAGACAAAAAGCGCGTTTTGGTAATGATGAGGAAATTTTGCACCGTAACCAAAGCTGATCCCTGTTGGTGAGCCCGGACCAATGTCTACCACCGCACCAAAAGTGTCGCTGTAGTAGGCAGGGAACTTTCCTGATCCAGTTCTCCATCCGTAGTCAGCTCCATCGATAACATGATTGATGCGGGTTGGTCGATACCAGGGAGTATTCATGTCCCATTCCATGTCGGCGTCGTAGGTGAAGAGTTCCCCATCACGGTTGAATGCCGCATCATATTGGTTGCGAAACCCTGTCGCGATGATTTCCCATTTTTTGCCCTCGGGATCAATCTGGGCCATGTGCCCGCGGGGAGCTACCACCCCTTTCATGAAATGTTGCAGGGAAGGTAGTAGCTGGTCTTCGCCCCAGAATTCAGGTGGCCGACTGTGGCTGTAGTCCGGCGGCAACTGGGTCTGGTTTCCCATAACCACAATGAGGTGCTTGCCGTCTGGGGAGGGCAGGATGGCATGTGGACCGTGTTCGCCGCCAGTGGCCTCCAGTTTCTTGATGGTAACCACTTGATCAAATTGGTCATCGTCATTTGTATCAAGTAGCCGGAAAACTCCGCAGCCCGTAGTGCTACTGCGTGAATTGACCACCACATAGAGACTGTCAAATGCGTAGCATATGCCTTGCGCGTGCCCGATCTTGAGAAGCTTGCTTTCTTTAGCGGAGATTTTTTGTGGAGTGCTAGCTGTTTTTTTACCCCCTTTTTTTCTTACCGGTGCATCGATCGCATATGTAATTTGCTCAATGTCTTCAGAGTTCAGAGGCTTGCCTAGCTCAGGAACCGGAAAGCGGTAAAGGCCTCCGTATTGATCACTTACGATGAGTCGGTTTTTGTCATCTAGACACATGGCCACCCATGAGCCCTGCGTGTCACGAGGCACCGTGTAGAGCAGCTCGATTTTGAAGCCTTCGGGTAGGTGGATCTTGTCTGGAGAGGCTGCATTGCGCTGGGCTTCCGCAAATGTGGTGACACCAACCAGCAACATTGCTGCCAATAAAAACGGTTTGTTATAGGTCATTTTAATCAATGAAGTATGAGTGTATTTTTGGCAACGGGAATTCTGTTTCCTATGGTAAATTATTTTATTTGATAAAAAGGGGAAGAAGGTGTTCCAGCACGGCTTGCAGTGGCAGATTGATTTGGCCTTTGTTGTGAGCAGTAGCGACGGCCACAAGATTCAAATCGGGAAAAGTGGCCATATGTTGCCCGCCTGCACCGACTCCGCTGACCATGAACACATCCCTTCCAGCTGCTCTCTTTTGCCGATTGTGAAAGTGATAAAAATATCCCTCACCTTTTTTTCTGTCCATGACCAGTTTTATGTAATCCTCAGATAGAAGCTGTCTGCCGTTGTATTTACCGTTTTGGATAACAGCGATTCCGAATTTCAGCAGCGCTCTTGAGGTAAAGCTGCTCCCTGCACCACATTTTGGAAGACCGCAGGTCTGATTACCCCAGTGATAGGCTCCACCAATCTTTTCCACCACTTCTTTGGCAATGAATTCCTGAGCTGTTCCCGGGGCTAGAAGGTCAACAATCATCATGATCATCGATGGGTCCGTGCCCGTATACTTGAACTTCTTGCTCTCGGTGGTGACGAGTTGGGTATTCTCGAACAATAACTGGAAGTAATCCTGGCGTTGATAGTCTTTACTGATCGACTTGGTAAAGTTTTTGTCACCAAAGCGCAGTCCGGATTGCATATAAAGAGCATTGCGCAGGGTGATGCTCTCGACACCGGGTCTTATTTTGGAACGATCTATCGCCGGCATGAAGCTTATGACCGGTCTATCAAGATCTGCGACCGTTAGCAATTGCATCTGAATGGCTCTTGCCAGAATGATAGAAGTAAGAGTCTTGGTGATCGACATGGCATAGTGAGGGCCGTCGACCCGGCCACGGCGGTTGTACATCTCAAAAACCAATTTACCGTCATGCCATAAAAGGATACTATCGAGATTGGAGTATTTCCCTGCTTTGTCGTCCCGAAGCAGGTTATTGAAGGCTTCCTCCGCTCCCGGAAGATTCAAGGTGCCTACCGGCAGTCCGTCGTTCAGATCTTCGGGGGAACCGCTTAGGTAAGCTTCAGCGAGATACGGAATTTTCTGCTGTGCCGCATAGGTCTGCGTTTTTGGGTTCAGCTCACTGGAGAGTCGGGGGAGTTCGCTGGCGGGCAGGATATCAAGAGGTGCGAGAGCGGCTAGAAGGGTGAATAGAAACACCCGTCTGCCTCTGCACGTTCCGCTTGGGCTTGCAGGGAGCACGATGGATTTACAAGAAAATTTCATCGTGGAAGCAGGCGAGGCGAGGGCTGTTCAACCCAGCCAGCTTTCCGTTGCCCTTTTCCTGGTCGGTCCACATCCCCAAGATCTTCTCGCGCAGCTGCTGCATGCGCTAGGAGCCGCTTGACAATTTCAGGGTTGTCAGCGGCCACGTTATGATCTTCATGGATATCTGCCGCCAAGTTAAAGAGGGCCAGAGCCTTTTTGCCTTCCGGTTTTCCCCAGTTGCGTTTTTTCTGATCCATTTCCAAGAACAGTTTCCAGTCTCCTGAGCGGATTGCCTGTAGCTGATCCATTTGGTAGTAAAAGAATGCTTCACGAGGGTCGTTCTTGGACTTGCCGCTGAGAATCGGCCAGATGTTCTTGCCGTCAATGATCCGGTCAGCCGGGACTTTGCCGCCGGATATGGCAGCAAATGTAGGCAGTAGATCCATGGTATTAGTCAGGGCATTCCTGCTACTACCGGCAGGAATTTTTCCAGGCCATCGCACAACGCAGGGAACACGCATCCCTCCTTCATCAGTGCGACCCTTACGCCCCCGTAGTGGCAGGTTGCTGCCCTGCTTCTCGCGGGCAGAGCCGTTATCCGATGTGAACAGAACCAGAGTATGTTCATCGATACCCGTAGCTTTGAGTGTTTTGAACAGTTCCCCCATAGACCAGTCAATTTCCTGCACCCAGTCGCCGTATGCCCCATTCTTGCTGGTTCCTTTGAAATTTTCGCCGGGGACTAGTGGCAGGTGCACGGCTGTATGAGGAAGGTAAAGGAAAAAAGGTTTGTCACCGTTATCCCTAATGAACTTCAATGCTTCAGTTGTATATTGTGCGGTGATCGTTGTTTCTTTCTGCACGCTGTCCCTTATAACGGTTAGGTCACGCACTAAGGGCAACGGCACTTCCTTGCGGTTCATGTCGTTACTGTAGGGAATGCCAAAGTAATGATCGAAGCCATGATTAGTGGGCATAAATTCGGGATGGTCGCCAAGGTGCCATTTACCGATGCACATGGTGGCATAGCCCTGCTCTTTCAATACTTCGGCAATGGTGACCTCACTGGGGTTGAGCCCTTTTCGGGCCGCGGGAAAGAGCACGCATAGGTTCTTTTCATCCACGTGCATGTTAACACGGCGTGGATAACAACCGGTCATCAGACTGGCGCGGGATGGCGTGCAAACCGGGCATGTGGAATAAAAGTCAGTAAGTCGCATGCCTTCACTGGCCATTTTGTCTAAAAACGGCGTAGCTTGTGTCTTGGCTCCAAACGGGCCGATATCGGCGTAGCCTAGGTCATCGCAGAAGACGACAATGATGTTGGGTTTACGTTCAGTGCCATGCATCTGAGTCAGGACAAGCAGGAGGAAAAGCAGGTGTGTGAGGATTGACCTTTTCATAAGCACTGGGAATGTATGTATTTTCTGGCGTGCTAGTGGTTTTTACTAGGGATATGCACGTTGCAGAGAGCGTGTAGATATTCTACACGTTGTTGGATTGTCGTAAAGCGGGCACGTTATCTCCTACATTCCGGAGTGGTTCTAGCCCCGGCGTTGGAGGGCTTATTCTACAGCCTCGAAAGGTATTGCCGAAGAAGCAGGATGCCATGTGTGAATGGCTTTTGTTAGTCGCGAGACAATCGCCGGGTGCACTGAGGAAACCTCGTTTTTTTCGTGAGGATCATTTTTCAGGTTGTACAACCTAACCGGTGCCTCATCCCAGATGTGAAGTTGTCTGTAGTGTGTTGTATCAAGTCCACGAAAGCGAATCAGCAGCTTCCACTCACCTTCTACAACCCACAAATATTGAAGAGTGCCGTCGGGGTTTCCAGGTGTCATGTTGTATACAGAGTGGCAAACACCGAAGACACGTTTGCGGCCAGATCTAGCCTGTTTATCCAGTAGGTTGATGCCAGAAAGATTACCTTCAATTTCCAGCCCGGTAGCCGCCGCTATGGTGGGGAAAAGGTCAATGGCGTGAGCGAGGTCCTGAACATGGCCACTCTTTATGCGTCCAGGCCAGGACAACATGATTGGCGAGCGGATACCGCGCTCAAACGGTGAACTCTTGGAGCGCTGTGCATAACCTTTCCAGAGTTTCTGTGCTGGGTCATTGCTGTTTGTGCTGGTCGCGGCCCAGCCATTGTCACAGATGTAAATAACGAGTGTGTTTTCCCGGATTTTTTTCTCATCCAAAAAATTGAGGAGTTTCCCGCATGTTTGATCAAACCACTCGCACATCGCGTAGTATTTGGCCACATCCTTGGGGCGTCCCGGAACACTGTATTTCTTTAACAGATTTTTGGGGGGATTGTGAGGTGTATGCGGCAGGAACGGGGCATACCAAGTAAGGAATGGCTTTTGTTTTTCAATGGCAATCTCGATAAAGTTTCTGATTGGCTGCATGGATTTGCGTCCGATGGAGAGTCCACTGTCCCCATGTCGCCCACCGCGTGCAGGATCGCCGTGGGTCATGCCGTGGGTGAAGGATCCGTCCTGCCATGAACCTTCCCACCATTTTCCGGACTGGTGTGCAAGGTAGCCAGCTTTTGTCAGCATCCTGACAAAGCTCTGGTGTTTGTGGAATTGTTTGCGTAGTGGGAGGTCGAGTTCAGCCCGGCGGTTTTTTCCGTCAACATCGTTTCCCGTGATTCCATGCTGGTGGGGGTATAGACCGGTGAGCATTGATGCCAATGACGGCCGACAAAGTGGAGCTGCCACGTATCCCCGCTCAAAAACCAGACTTTGACTGGCCAGTTTATCAAGGTTTGGAGTGTTGATGACAGAATGCCCCATGAAGCCGTAATCCGTCCAGGCTTGATCATCGCTCACGATAAAGACAATATTCGGCTTAGCAGGGAACGGGGTCAGAGCTGATTGGCTGGGTAACACCCAGAAGAAAACGAGTAACAATGGTGGAATTATTTTTTTCACAGTCCTTTGGCTCGGTAGATAAACGAATCCGAGCTTAAAAGTGATATGACCAGAGCGTCCATGCTGCCGTCACTTTGTTGATACGCTTTGTGAGCCTCCTGCAACGTTTTGGCGTCTCCCAGTGTCTCGTTGCGTCCCAGGAAGAAGCGAAAGACGTAGCGAACGAAGACCTGCTCACAATGAGTGGAGTTGGCTAAGCGCTCGATCAACTCGAAGGGTCCATTCACTTCGCCGTCCATATCAGGGATACCAGTGTTGATGATTCGGCTTGTTGCATCGACGGGTCTATCCAGTTCGTTCAGTCGATAACGACCATAGTGATCATATAGCTCGAATGGGAGTCCAAGGGGATTCATCTTGCTGTGGCATTTGTAGCATTGCTCCACACGCGTGACATGCATTCGTTGCCTAAGTGTCCAACTCGGCTCATCAGGAAGCTTCGCATCAACATTAATGGGGATGTCAGGGACGATACCCCCAAGCAATTTATAGCGGATCCAGTGACCACGGCGGATAGGATCATTGTCGAAATTCGTGGAATGGGCTACTAGCCAAGCGGGGTGGGTAAGTACTCCCATGCGTTGATTTTTGGGAAAAGTGACTGGTTTAGGGGTTGGCTTCCAGTCTGGGGGCAAGTTGTAGACGAGCGGGTTGCCATGATCTCGATGGCTGTTGACGTAAACCAAGTATTTCCGGGTGGTGAGCAATGTCTTAAAGACTTGTTTGTCCTGTTTTAATACCTGTGTAACCAGAGCATTGAGGTCGTAAACCAAAGCTGGAGCCCAGTGCTTGTGCCCCTTGATCTGATCTTTGAAGACATCCTCTGCCTTCAGGTAGTCGAAATACTCTTGGAAAAATTGCAACAAGCGGTTTCTCGCTATCGGGCGCTTCTCATCGTCGAGAAGTCGTTGAGTTTCCATGCGAAGAATTTCGCGTGGAGTCAAATCCTCGTTTTCGAAAGCACGCAGCATGTTGCTATCCGGGGGCAAGTCCGTCAGAGCAAAAGAAAGCGAGTTTGCGAGTTCGCGTCGGGTAAGTGCGACCAATCCATTTACGTCGATGTTTTCGGTCCCCTCAAATCGGAACAAGGTCTCGGGTCTTAGAATGATAGATGCG
>MDTA01119749.1_pt1 | contig 10430 bp, 3 predicted proteins | sample 811151 | NCBI WGS metagenome assembly MDTA01 (sample SAMN05326648, study PRJNA326480) | marine metagenome | isolation source: seawater | place: Indian Ocean: South | collected 2010 | reverse complement strand
TCTTGATAATCTATATTTCCATCAAAATTCATATCATCAAGATTGTTCCAAATAATATCACGATTAAAATTAATTTTAGCACCTGTATTACGAGGCCAATTTAAATTACTCATTCCATACAGATTACCATCCTTACTGATATGATTTATAATAAAAGAAAGATATCCATCATTCCAAATCTCATTACCCTCATGATCAATAACTGCAGTTGCTAAATTTGTAGATTCAGTTCCAGAAAATCCTCCAAAAACAACATACCCATCTTGAATAGCATTAGAATCATATACACTTGCAATATTTTCTGGATATTTTTTACTTAAAATTTCAAATGTGTTTACACCTAACCAATTTAGACTATTATTTTCGTCAACAGACTTTACTCTCCACCAATAAGAATTATCCCATTCAAGTGTACTTTTATCTAAAAAACTAATGTGCTGAATAATCGTATCTAAAACAATCTCATTGAATTCTTCATCTAATGATAATTGAAAATTATATAAATTAGCATTTGGTTGCTGACTCCATTCAAAAGGAACATAAGTTGTAGTTAGACTACTTAAATTATCTGGTCTTAATAAGCCATTATCAATACATAATTGATTGCAAGTTTCAGCGCAATAAGATTGCACAATATTATTATTTTGAATTTGAAAACCATAATTAGCCCACTGATCTTGGCCATTCCAATCACACATTGATTGCAAAGGGGCATTTAAAACTAACCCCCATCCAGAATAGCCATCGCTTTGCCCAGTAACTGCAACAACATACTCATAAGTTCCATTGTCTAACTCTAATGATCCTTCAAAAATTCCATCTTGATTATCATCAACTAAAGAAACTCCCCAACCTTGCCATCCATTCCAGCTACCATTAATAACTACTGAGTTATAATCATTATTAGGATAAGCTGAATCATTCATATCAATTGAAAAACTAACAGTATAACAAAATGCAATAGATTGTATTATTATTATGTATAAAACATTTTTCATTTTCTACTAAAAAGAAAATTTAATGGTATACAAATGAACATCTCCAAGTACTCCTATTGTTTTATAAGTATAATCTACATCAAAAAAATTGTTATCAGACATAAAATATCGCAATCCAGCTCCTCCAGTCAAACCATATTCAGAATCTTTAAGTCCAATCCCCTTATATCCTAATCTTATAAAAAATGAAGCTTTCCCAGGAAATGTAACTGCAAATTCATTACCAACATTAATAGACTCATTATTATTGTTTGGGTGCAATGCATCAACTGCCAAGAGCCACCTGAATTTTTCTGCATAAATAGGTTGAACTGAGAATCCTAATCTGAAAATTAAAGGCAATTCCCACTCTGAGGTTTGAAATTGTCCTTCAACATTTGCAAAATTTCCATTTGTTGCGTAGGGATCTATTGGGAACATTAAGTCAATACCATCATACTTCATACGAGTACCATAGTTTGAAATACTCATTCCAATTTTCATTCCTTGATTATTATTTCCCGTTGGAGAGAAAAAGCCCGTTGTAACCAGTGCACCAAAATCAAATGCCATAGCACTAGCATTTGAATGCCATATACTAGATGAAACATATTTAGCAGATGCTCCAAAAGAAAACCAGTTAACTAGTCTTCTTCCATATGAGATAGTTGCAGCAAACTCACTTGCAGAGTACATCTCTCCATTTCCTTCCGGCTCAGAAACTGTAGTTACAGCTTCATCACCATAATCTAAATAATTCATAGTAACAGCTAAAGTGCCATAATATCTATAATTAATTGCAACTCCAGTATATAAATTACTTATACCTAAAACCCAAGGCTGATACATAAAAATAGCCTGTCTATTTTTAACATACGCTAAACCAGCTGGATTCCAATAAGCAGCTGAAATATCATTTGCTACACTAACGTAAGCACCTCCCATTGCAGTTGCTGCACTACCAATATCCATTTCTAAAAAATTAGCTGCTGTTGTTCCATTTCCATTAATTTCAGTTGAAAACAAAAAGGATATTAACAATAAAACTATAGTATGTTTTTGATAATTTTTCATTTTATAATTCCAAACTTGCCCATTTTATATTTGGAATTAATATCTGATTGAACATGATAGATGTACATACCCGCAGCAACTTCTAACCCTTCATTTGAAGTTAAATCCCAATATGCTTTTCCATCATTGCTTTCATTATTAACTTCAATCTCATCTACAAGTACACCACTAACAGTAAAAATTTTAATTTTACATTTAGATGGGAGATGAGTAAACATAATTTTTCTTTCTTGGCTTTGATTAGAACTTGAAAAGGCTTCCTCCATCATATTACTTCCTACATATGGGTTTGGGACAACCTTAATTTTATTCATATCGTGATTATGCTGGGTTATGTCAATTTCACCTTGAGCATGCGTAGTAATAAAAAACTGATCTGTATCTAAAAATGGCATACTACAATTAATAGAATAAATATCTCCAGGGCTTGGATTTTCGTTAAATTCTAATGAAAAATGAGTCCCTTTCCAACCAAGTCCTGGAAGAGCAACTACACCATCCTCTGCTTCGCCAACAAGAATTTTATCATTCAAAATATCAAACAAACCATCATCATCATTATCTATGATTAAAATATCTAGAATTTGATCATTTTCTTCGTCATATATATAAAAATCAACATCAATAGATCTTGAATAGAATGTATCTCCATCAACAAGTATATCTGTTGGGCCTAAAACATTACCCTGTGGAACTATGCCAACATTACTATCATTTTCATCTAAAACTTGATATCCTCCAACTTCCGCTAAAATAATCGATCTACTTTGATATACTTGATCAGTAAAAACAATTTTAACTTTCTTAGGATTCAACCTATACATCCGTTCATTCAAATTAATAACTGGATCTTGAATCAAAAAATTATTTGTTTCAAGCCATTGCATATCAACATCAGTATCTACATAACCTAATTCAACATTTCTAATTGAGAAAACAAGCCCATCAATTACATCTGTAGTTATTGTTTGATTTGGGTCTAAAGTCCAATATGTTAACTGAGGAGTTAACTCATTATTATCAATATCATAACCCACTCTATGGAGAAAATGATTTTGATAATTACCAGCTTCAGAATCTACACCTCTTTCATTCCATACAAGTTCTCTATCATCTCCGGTTTGTTTATAAATACTAAATCCTGAAGTAACAGTAAAATTTTCATTATCTGTTTCATTCTCAAATTCAAGAATATAATTTTGATTATCTTGAACTAAGGATTGATTAAACACTTCGACCTCTAAAGTTCCAGTTCCTCTTAATTTTTTTAATGTATCACAATATGGGGGAACATGTCCTGCTGAAGGTGCAGTAGGAATAACTACTGCAACATTTGGACCAGTTGAAATAACATATTCATTTTCATCAAGTTCAACCAAGGCTTTATTTTCAGATGGAGGAATTCCTGTTGACATATTATCTGTAGGCTCTAATCCATAATCATAAGCTACAACTGCATAATAATACGTAACACCATTTTGGACATCATAATCAATATATTTATGCTCAATACCTGAATCAGAACCTAAATAGTATGCTGCGCCAAATACAGTTGCATAATCAGCAAATCCAGTAATACCATCAATTTTATCACATTGATATATGGGCTCATAAAACATAGGATTTCCATATCCATCTGTTATAACTTGAGCATCTCTAAAATACTTATCTGTTGCTTTATATATTTTATATCCCTCAAAGTCTTGCTGTAATTCTTCAGGCAAAAACCTGTCTACAGAACTTTCTGCAACATCATTCCATGATAAAACAACCTTTTCATCACCAGCCTCAGCAGTAAGTGTTGGGATATTAGGAGGGGTAGCAAAACGATAATCTGTTTCATAGATTAACTGCACTGTTCTTTTTAAAGCAAATAATGCTGGCACATCTTCACTGGGATTTGATGGTGTTTGGACAATATCATCCATAGAGTGAAGTTCTGCCATTGAAATTCTTTCTGTTCTTCCTTTCAATAAAGGAAATGTACCTGATGCAAAAATCTGAACTAAATTAGATGGATCTGTTCCATAAATATCGAACGCCTCATCTTCATCTGATGGATGCAAAAGCTCTTCCCACATTGTTTCTTCATTAAAAAACCAATATAAATCTGAATCCTCGAAGTCTTCATCTGTTCCTCCAATTATATTAAAAAGCTGAAATGATGTTAGACCTAACATATCAGATTCAGAAACATCTGTTTCTCCAAAATTAGGCTCACAACCCTCACCTTCTACACAATCAGGAACACCATTACATTCTGTGCCATCAACATCTGGTCCTACATAACCTAAATCATTGGGACCAACTCCATCAAGACCAACATCATCATTAACTTCTACACAAGCACCATTTTGATCAAAAACAGATGGAAACCAATCTCCATCTTCATCCCCTTCAAAATGACACCAATTTTCATCAATCGAATCTAATCCATAAAAATTTAAAAATGCTGTTATATCATATATTTCTCCACCACCACAAATCCACGAACCCGCATCATTATCACGAGATTCATTAAGCAAGCCATCTTGGTCATTATCTATATTATCTGATTCAATTCCGGGACTTTCTAAAAATGCAAAACCCATGATTCCTGGATCTGACTGTCCATCTCCAACACCATCAATATCCCACGAATAAGACATATCAAGTTCTATATCAAAATATCCAATATCATCGTCATCCCCACCACCACCTACATTATTGTCTACCCAATATCCAAATACAACTTCATTGATATCATAGTCTGATATATTTGAAATATTATATTCCCAAAATAACGCATCTCTAACTAGCGGATTATTCCACTGAAAACCTCTTGCTTCAACCCTAATACCTAGACCTCCCCATGGCTCACCAGCTTGATAAGAAGCATCTTGCTGTATTGTTGCTCCCTTAATGGGTTCATATCTAAACTCAGGATGCTGGAGATATTCTTGGTCTTGAGCATCATTAACTACAAAATATGTTTCTAAATCAGCATATTGAACACCCTCACCAAATCTGCCATCCCATTTGCCTGGCCATTTTGTATCAGTTCCACTTGCTGGCCATGCAGATGGCCAAGAAAATGGATCATTACTCATAGCTGGTTTGTCTTGGCCAGGGTTAAAATAACCAAAAACAGGATAAAATCCCCAATCAATTTCCAGCTCATCAGATTGATCCATACCTTCTCTATATCCAGTTTGCAAAAAGTATATAGTTCTAAGATTCCCTGCAGCTAAACCATTTTGAATACTTATCGGATTATCAACAACAAGCGTATCAACTTCAATAGTAGGATCTCTTTCAATATATGTTTTTGCACCTACCATAAGCGCAACACCATCTAGCATATGATCTCCATAACCATCATTTGGCCAAATTGATACATAATCTAAAGGCGCGCCATTCCAATCTGATAACTGAGTAGTATTTTCAAAATACAATAAAATCCTATTACCATCCATTTGAGCGCTTCTTTGAGCTGATTTATCACCAGCAGGGTCAATTGGTCCATCATAACTAAAAACAAAAGATATAAGAATAATATATAAGAAATAAACCATTAAAATCTAATCTCCAAGCCGAGCTTAACTGATCTAGGAGCACCATATTGCGCCGGATTTTGATATAAATCATTAATAGTTGTATAATTATTTTTAAATCCTGCAACATCTGCATCATTTATAATAGCACTATAGGCTCTTCCTGTTGATGAGTTAACTCCAAATTCATTTAAAGTATCAAATACATTATAAACTTCAAATGTTATTCGAGTATTTAATTTTTGAATATTATAATATGAAGAAAAATTTAAAGTATAGTTAGATGGCTTATAAGCATTATTTGGCAAAAGATTAATATTCGATATGATACTTTCAGAAACAGGTGTAAACGTATAAGCTGTACCTGAGTTAAAATAAGCGCTTAAAGTGGCTCCATATTTTTTTTCATTATATCCAAAAGTTACATTAAAAGTATGTCTTTGGTCCCAACTTAAGGGAATAAGCCTGGAAATTGGATCTAAATTAGCACCTTCTCTGCTAAAGGAAGTACTTGGTGAGTCAGCGATACCTCTTGTATATTGAAATGTATAGTTAGCAACCAAGCTAAGAGGACCATCATGATAATCATAAACTAATTCAATTCCTCTAGCATTCCCATAATCCTTATTTGTATAAAGACCATATACTTCATTATCATATGTTGTAATTGATTTCACCGATAATAAGTTGTATATATTTTTATTAAACAAAACAAGTTCATAACTCATTTTTTTATTTATCTCTTGCCAAAACCCAAGCTCATAATTCACTGTTTTTTCAGCTTCAAGATCAGGATTACCTAAAATCACTCCATAGGTTGATCCTGCTGGAATTAATCGATTAGCTTTAGAGTACATTGCATACAATGGAGGCATTTGGAAAAAATGACCATAACTAAATCTTAATAAAGAACCGTAACCAATCTGATAAGACAATGCAAACCTTGGACTAACTTGTTGCTTTGCTTTTGTATCTATCTCATAAGATTGATTTGTATTTGTAATATCATTAGCAGGATTCCTGTAATCTGATGGATAGGTTGTGTTGGGATCAAACATATCATACCTTAATCCAAAATTAAGCACCATTTCATCAAATTCCATCTTATCCTGAATGTACCCAGAATATTCATAACACTTAATATCATATTCCTCTGTTTCAGAAATTCTTGCACCGGGCCTAATTCCTGGCGAATATTCACCTTCGATATTGGACAAGTTAACAATTTGATAATGCCTAACAGATAACTCATGAGAAGCATTATCAATTCCTAATTTCAGATTATGAATAGAATTAAGCTGAGTATTAAAATCTAATTTTAAGTTTAAATCTATTAGTGATTTTTTATTATGGACCTTATCTTGTCCTCCCTCCCTGAAACCACTTTGACCTATTCCACTTAAACTTAAATATTCTTGATTGTATGGATTTTCATAAATATAAGTCCCATCTTGTTTTTCATTCATTGAAATTTTTAAATCAATGAAAGATGATGCATTGAACATATAATTTAGAAAGATTGAAGAGAAATCATTTTGGGAAAAATTTGTTGATCTTGAATCAGGTGAATATTTATACCAATTATCAAACCAACTGCCTTCATATTCATTATAAGTTTTCATAATAGATACCTTTGAAGGTCCTAGTTTAAAAGTTATTTTACCCAAAGCAGACGAACTTATAAATGAATTCATTGCCACAAAACTATCATTTTTATCTCTAATTTTCGCAGGCATAAAACGCGTTGTAATAAATCCTGTTTCATATTGATTGTTTTGATAAATAATTGTTAAACAATCATTTTCTGTTACCAAGGTATTACCTCTTGATTCAACAATATCAACTCTATCAGAATAAATTATCTCACAATCCCCTACCATTCCACAATCAGAACTATCTGTAATATGGTTAACTGTCCCTGGATAATAAAGCTCTACTCCATTTGAATTTGCACAATGAGTTTCAACTACGTGAGAACCAGTATGTTGAGAGACGTAATCAGTAGTAGAGTTAAAGTCACTCTTATCTGAAACATTAAAATAATCATAACCATTAAGATGACCTAAATTATCTTGATATCTTAGATTTAAAAAAAAAGTAATATTATTCTTTATAATAGGACCACTTATCTGAAAATTATAATCTTGATTTAAATTTAATCTCATATTATTAATTCCAGGAAAAATTTGTTTATTTGATGTTAAATAGTTTTCATACCTAGAAGAATAAGAAATTTCAAATTTATCACCTCCATCCTTAGTAACTTGATTAACAACACCACTCATTGCTCTTCCATATTCAGCATTAAATGTTCCTGTAATCACCTCTAAATCCTTTAAAACTGAAGGTTCTAGATAAACTGTTTGAGAGGTTTGGCCATAAGTATCATCAGTCCTCACTCCATCTAAAAGATAAGTCACTTCGGTACTTCTTCCACCTCTAAAATGGCCATCAACAACCCCAGCCTGCATACTTACAATAGACGCAACATCTTTTATTGGAAGAATTTCAATATCTTTATCTGAAATATTTTTTATTGTTCCTGATTGATCTTTTTTGACAGATATTTTTGATGCCTTAACATAAACTATTTCTCCATCAATTGAAGTTTGCTCCATTACAATATCTATACGAGAAGTTTTGTTAACAGATACAGTAATATTTTCAACCTGTACTGTTTTATAACCAATCATATCTGCTTTTAGGGTATAGTTCCCTGGAGATAGATTAATTATATAATAAAATCCATCCATATCAGCAGATGTACCAATATTAGTCCCTTCAATTGAAATATTTGCACCAATTAAAGGGTTTTTATCTACATCTACAATAGAGCCTGAAATTTTTCCAGTAGTTTGCGCATAAACACTGCAAACTAAAAAAAATAAAAAAATCTTCTTATGCATTTTATTCTTCTACAATGAAATCAATATTATCCACCAAGAATAATATTAACAATTACAACGATATCAACTACATTTACAGTACCATCTTCATTTATATCTGAAGAACAAAATTCGCTATCAGAAAGACTCGATGAACCAAGTACATAGCTAACTAAATTAACAACATCAACAACATTTAAAACACCATCAGCGTTTACATCACCATTGGCGTTGCATCCAGTTGAACATGCTTCATCACAAGACCCAGCACAATATGAAATTGTCATATCTGAGCCATTAACATTAAATATGTAATTAGGATAATCATCGTTATTATTCCAACAAGAGCCACCTACTGGAGCAGAATATTGAATTGAATTACCCCAAATATCATTATACCACTCACCGGAAGTATCCTCTACACATAAAATTGTAAATTCATACTCACCATCTTCAAGTTCAACTGTCATATTAGTATCAGTGGTAGCGCCCCAACCAGACCAGCTATCCCAAGTCCCAGTTACACTTAAAAATCCACAATCATCTACTCCATCAATATCAAAGGTTACAGAATATGTCGGCAAATCACCTCCATCATCGCCATTATCGATACACGTCTCATTGCAACTACCTCCACAAACTGCTACATCGAGATCAGAATCGACTACAGTAAATCCATAATTTCCATATTCATCCGATGAATCAAAGTCACAAGAAGAACCAACTTCAGGTCCCAATTGAACACCCCAACCTGAATAACCATCTGCCGGACCAGTACAAAAAACAATAAACTCATAATCTCCAGATAAAATACCATCAATGCTACCTTCAAAGATCCCATCATTATTATCATCAGATAAAGTCAAACAATTTCCTGGCCAAGATTCCCCATCAGCACACCATGAACCATTTACACCACACTGGTCATAGTCAGCATTTGGATATCCTGAATAATTTAAATCAATTGAAAAATTAACTGATTGCAAGCTGCAAGAACTAAAGCTTGATACATCAACTGAAAAATTTTCTAATACGCAATCTCCATTTTCTAATAGCTCACAATTTGGAATACTCAATTCTCTATTATTGCAGTTATCTCCAGGAGTTGTACATGTAGAATTTACATTATTACCACATCCACCTAAATCTTCATCAGACTCTACTTCATTTCCATTAACAAACTTATATTCAATAGTTTGTCCTGATTGAAGAGAGACTGTAGCTGAATAAATACCATCGCCATCATCATCAAGCATTTCTGTTGGGAAAAAACTTGTACTCCATGGAAAAAGCTGGAAATTACCAATCATATAAACATTATCTGCTATGCTTTCAGTAGCATTCATATCTACATAAAAAGTAACATCTACTTCATCAGGCGGTTGACATGTGTCCCAACAAGTTCCAAAACAGTAAGGGCCCAAAAGCAATGCAGTTTCTGAAAGAGAAAATCCATAGTTGCCAAATTCATCTGAACTAAGATAATCACATTCACTGCCTACTGGAGCACCACCTTGTAATCCATTCCATCCATTAGTAGTAAACAAATATTCATATTCACCAACAGGAATTTCTAAAGTCAGCTCCCAAATATCATCTTCATTCACATCACTCATAGGATTACAAAAACCACACCAACCATTAAATGAGCCTTGAACATAGACAACATCATTTTGAGAAAGCTCCTCATCACTCATATCAACTTGAAAAGTTACAGTAGAATAAATAACTTCTATACACTCAGCAGAGCAGCTATTAAAACATACTGTATCAATATTAATATTCTCATTTGAAACCGTCACTTCTCTATCACCAAATTGCCCTACTTCACAATCAGTTGGAACTTCTTCCCAGCCACTTCCCGTATTCCAATCTGTCCACCAACCATTACGAAACTTATAAGTATAAACACCTGGCTCAAGATCTAAAGTATAAGACCAAACACCATCTTGATCATCATC
>MDTA01153547.1_pt1 | contig 10432 bp, 11 predicted proteins | sample 811151 | NCBI WGS metagenome assembly MDTA01 (sample SAMN05326648, study PRJNA326480) | marine metagenome | isolation source: seawater | place: Indian Ocean: South | collected 2010 | reverse complement strand
ATTAACTTTATTCCATTTATGCTTCCAGGTAGCCCATCCCCAACTAGAATGTCTTTTCACTTTGCATAATTGTTTCTTAAAATTTAATTTATAGTTTTTTGTATAAGAATATGCTGAAACACTAAATACTTTTTTATTTTTTGAATAAAAAAACAAGCTTTTATTTAAAAAATTTAAAACATGTCTATTCAAAATTAAATCATCTTCTAGTATAATTGCTGCGTTATATTTTTTAAATACATGATTTATTCCATTAATTATATTTTCAGATAATCCAAAATTTTTTTTCCTTATTATAATTTTTTTTTTTTTAATTTTTTTTAAATTAAATATTATACTCTTTACTTTATTATTATTTTTTTTATCTTCTATATTTTTATATAAATCACAGAAAAAAAAATACTGGTGTTTATCAAATTCTTCATTGAGATATATGGATTCCATTAGATTTTTTAAATGATCCGGTCTATTAAAACAAAAAATAATAATTGGATAGTATTTCATAAACTTAAATCTTATATAAGATACATTTGAACTTGTTTTAAAAGTATAAAATTATATTATAATTAAATGAAAAAATATTTATTAACAATTTTTTTAATTTTTGCAGTAAGTACAAATGCTTATGCATACCTGGATCCAGGCACTGGATCGTCAATTCTTCAAATAATTTTGGCTTTTTTTGCAGGAATTGGTGCTTTTTTAAGCCTTTACTGGAACAAGTTAAAATTCCTAATAAGAAAAATTTTTAATAAATCAAGTGCTAGTAAGGAAGAAAAAAATCAATAAATTTTTAAAGCTTAATTTAAAATTGCCAAAAAAAAATTTAACAAAAGCAGAAAGTTTAGAATTTTTAAACAATAACTATAAAGGAAATTTTCTTGTCCCAAAATTTATTTATTTTACTTTAGATTATTTTAAAAAGAATAAAGATAAAGCACTAATCAAAGTCCATAATATTTTTAAGAATAAAAAAATAATTGTCAGATCTTCATCAAAAGATGAAGATAACTTTAACAAATCTAACGCTGGAAAATACTTATCAGTAGTAACTACAACTAAAAAAAAGGATTTAATTAATTCTATAGATTATGTAATAAAAAAATTTCGTAATAATAAAGATCAAATACTTTTTCAATTATACATAGAAAAACCAGATATGAGTGGTGTAATTTTTACAAAAGATCCTAAAAATGGCTCTGACTATTATATAATTAACTACGATAAATCAAGTAAAACTGATCTTATTACCTCCGGAAAAAAAAATGAAAATATGAAAACAGAAGTAATATTTAAAGATAAAATTCATTTAAGTAAAAATTTTTACAAGACTTTAAAAATTATAAAATTAATTGAAAAAAAATATGAAAATAATTCTTTAGATATAGAGTTTTGTATAAAAAAAAAAAAACTAATATTATTTCAGTGTAGAAATTTAATAATAAAACATAAGACAGTAAAAATTAATGATGCTCTAGTTAATATCCACAAAAAAATTAAAAAAATTTCTTCTAATCCATTATTGCCTGGCAAAACTACTATTCTGAGCAATATGGCTGATTGGAATCCAGCTGAAATTATAGGTTTTAAACCATCTAATCTTGCAATTTCTCTATACGATGAACTTATAACAAAAAATATTTGGGCAATACAAAGAGCAAATTATGGTTATAAAAACGTTCAGCCTAATGCATTAATGTTTAATCTTTTTGGATTTCCTTATATTGATTTAAAAACTGATATAAATTCTTTTTTACCAAATGATTTGCCTGAAAAAATTTGTTCAAAAATAGTTGATAATTCTATCAGAAAAATATCTAAATACCCATACCTACACGATAAAATTGAGTTTGAAGTTATTGAAACGTGTTATGATATTTTTTCATTAAGAAATTTAAAAAAATATTTAAATAAAAAAGAATCAAAAAAATATTTAGATTGTCTTAAAAAACTTACAAATAATATACTATTAAATTATAATAAGATCTTAAAAAAAGAACTAGATTCACTAGAAAATTTTGAGAGAAATATAAAGCGATTTAAATATCTAAAAATTAGCGAAGTTCAAAAAATTCATTTTCATATTCATAATTTAAAAAAATTTGGAACGCTTCCATTTGCAGGTATTGCAAGAATAGCTTTTATAACAACAAAAATACTTAAATCCTTTGTATTATTAAAAGTTATTAGCACAAGTGAATTAGCAAAATTTTATGAGAGTATTGAATTATGTACTAATGATATTTTATTATCTGCAAACAAAGCATTTGCAAGTAATAAAGAAAAATTAATATTTAATAATAAATATGGACATTTAAGGCCTTCCACTTATTCGATCGTTTCAAAAAATTACGAAGAAAACTTTAATAATTATTTTATAAAAAAAAAAATATCTATTAGAAAAAAAATTAAATATCAATTCGGTAAAAATAAATTAAAAAAAATGAGTTATATATTAAAAAAACATAATATAAAATCTTCAATTGGTAAGTTCTTAAATATATCTAAAGAATCAATAAGATTGAGAGAGGAAGCAAAATTGATTTTTTCAAAGGGTATAAATGAAATTTTTATTAATTTAGAAAAGCTTGGTAAAGAGATGAATATTTCAAGAGAAGATTTGCAATATCTATCTATACAAGAATTTGAAAATAGATACCAAAATCTAGATATAGATAAATTATCTGTGCTATTAAAATTGCAAATAAAAAAAAATAAAAAAAGTTTTAAGTTGCTTAAAAATATTAATTTGCCAGATGTAATAACTTCACCAAACTCGGTTTACCAATTTGAAAAGTATCAAGCAAAAGGGAATTTCATAACTAGTAAAGTCGTTACTGGTAATATTATAGAATACATAAAAATCAAAAATAAAAAGTTATTAAATAATAAAATAGTAATGATAGAAAATGCAGACCCAGGTTTTGATTTTTTATTTGGTCTTAATATTAAAGGGCTAATAACTCAATACGGTGGTGTTAATTCTCATATGGCCATCAGATGTCTAGAAGAAAACATTCCCGCATGCATTGGTATTGGAGAAAGTAATTATGAAAGTATAAAAAAAAATAAAATTATTGAATTAAATTGCTTCCAAAATAATTACAAATTATTATCTTAAAATGAAATTTTTAATAACCCCTTACGTATTCAAAAACAATTATAAAAAAATTTGTTTTTCAATTAATAAAGAATGGTATGATTTATTTAAAACATTTAAATCAAACTTAAATATGGTTACTTATGATGAAAATATATTAATAAATAAAAAATTGCTTAGTGGCTACAATGGAGTAATTTTTTCTGGAGGCGGAGAAATTTACTCAAATAAAAAAAATAAGTTAAATTTACTTAGGGATAGGTTTGAAAAAAAATTATTAGATGCTGCTATTAAAAATCATATTCCAATTTTAGCAGTTTGTCGTGGATATCAATTAGTAGGTAATAAATTTAGATTTGTACAAAAAAAAGTTAAATTTCATAAAAATAATAATCATAATGTTTTTTCGGAAGATAAAAAAAAAGTTATCAATGTTAATTCATATCACAGCTATGGAATAATTAAATTAAATCAAGATTTTAAGAGTTTATTTAAACACAATGATAAAACAATTGAAGCATGCATATCAAAAAGTAAAAAAATCTTATGCTTGATGTTTCATCCAGAAAGATATTCAAAAGATCAAATCTATATAAATAATTTAATTAAAGAAAATTTTAAAATTAAATGAACATTGTAATTATTGCTGCCGGAAAAGGGTCTAGGATTTACAAAAAAGTCAAAACAAACAAACAATTAATAAAAATAAACAATAATATTCTATTAGTAAAACTAGTAGAAAATGCAATTAAATCGGGCTTTAAAAAAATTTTTATAGTAGTTGGATTTAGACCAAACAATATAAAAAAAGCATTAAAAAAATTTAAAAATATTACTTTTGTAAATAATAATTTTTATAAAAGTAGAGAAATGTTATTTTCAATAATATGCGGTTTAAAAGCGTCAAAAGAAGATACGATAATTTCATATTCCGATATAATTTATGATCAGAATCTTTTAAATTTAATCAAAAAATCAAAAAGTAAATATATTTCTTTACCAGTAAATTTAAATTGGAGGAAAATTTGGAAAATTAGAAAAAAAAATATTTATGAAGATGCTGAAACTTTAAAATACGATAAAAACCTCAAATTATTTGATATTGGAAAAAAATTAAAAAAAACTAATATTCCAAAAAGTCAATTTATGGGGCTAATTTACATACCTAAAAACAAAATTAATCGAATTATAAAATATTATCATAAAAATAATTTAAAAAAGATGCAAACAACTGATTTTTTAAATTATTTAATATCAAAAAAAGAAATTATTAAAGTACATCCGAATAGAAGTTTTTGGTATGAATTTGATGATTATGAAGATTTATACAATTTTAGAAAAAAATTTAATTAACATCATTGCAGATTTTTTTAAATTTTTTATTTTTTTTTTAAAGAAAAAAAGATTTAAGAAGTGTTATTTTAACGAAAATATTTTTACTTTTAAATATATAGAAAATTCTTTAATTAAAAAATGTCAAAAAAACAATGTTGTTTTATTTAGTTTCGAAAGAATAAAATTTAAACATAGAAATTGTTATAATATCACCCTAAAATCAAATTTTTTTAGAGAATTATTTTTTTTAACATTTAATTTTAATTTTTTTTATTCAACAACACCAAATTTAAATTCATCTTTATTTAAAAAATCAATCAGTAAAAATTCTAAATATATTTATTTACAACATTCTCCTGTGAGTTTGTTAAAAGCCTATAATAAAGATGCATTTATAGAATTTGACGCTATAGAAACTATTAATAGTTTTCAATATGCAGAAGTAAAAATTTTAAATAAAAAATACAAAAAAAAAATTAGACCATTTAAATCAAGTTATAAATTTTTAAAAAGATTTAATAATAAAGTTCAAAAAAATATAGATGTTCTTATTGCACCAACATGGAGCACAGATTTTTATAAAAAAAATTATCATAAGTTATTAATTTATTATTTGAATAAAAATAATATTTCTTATGTCTTAAGACCTCATCCAATGTCAATTCAGAAAAAAGAGGTCAATTTAAATGATTTGAATAATGATAATATTATATGCGATTTAAATAGTAATTTTCAGATTCAAAATTATTCAAATTTAATTTCAAACTGGTCAGGAATTTTTATAGAATTTTCTTTAATTAATAAAAAAAAATCTTATCATATTAATACTAGTAAAAAAGTATTGAACGAAAATGATTTTGATGACTACGAAACAATTGAAGATTATGCCAACAAGATTCTTACTTATAATATAGATATGAATAAAATTGATATATTTAATTTTGATAATCTTAAAGCTAAAAGATTAATCAATGATAATGAAAAATTTGTTGTAAATAAATTTTATAAAGATTTTTTTTACAATGACATCTAGTTCTAAACTAAATAGAATAATTGATAATTTTAAATTTGATAAATTTAGAATTTTTAGAAAAAAATTGATTAATCTTAATGATCGTAGTCAGAAAACTAAACACGATTATGGCAATGGTTACTTTTATCAAAGCTTTGAAAAAATAAAACTCAGCGGATTAAGAAGTACTAAAAAAAGAGTAGATGTGTTAAATTTAGATAAAATTCTTATCAATAAAAACATATTAGATATCGGAACAAATACAGGATTTCTAATCATGCAAACTAACTTAAAATTTAATAAATGCATTGCAATAGATTGGGATCAAAATAACATAAATATAGCAAATCAATGTAAAGATGAATTGAAGATAAAAAATATAGAATTTATTTGTGATGATTTTTTAAAATTTACAAATTATGAAAAATTTGACATAGTTTTATCACTAGCCAACCATACTACATATGATGGTGGCATAAAAAATTATGTAGATTATTTTAACCATATAATAAAATTTATGGATAAATCTTCCATATTAATTTTTGAAACTCATCATCCAGAAATCGAAAATAAAAATCAAATAGAAAATATAATAAGTTATTTAATAAAATATTTTAAAATAAAACAAAGAGGAGTGTATAAATTCAATAATTACGCAGATGATAATAGAGAATTTTTTATTCTTGAAAAAAATTAATTGAATATTTTATCAAAAACTATCTTTAAATTATAATTATTTAAAAAACTGTAGTAATTTCCAACATTTTCTAAATTATTTGTTTTAGATTCAATATTTTTTAAATTAAATAATTTTTTTAAATGGGAAACTCTAAGCAAAGGATCAAAAAAACTATACCAAATTCTATAAATATTTTTTAAATCATAGTTGTGGTAATTTTTTAATTTAAATTTTGGAGCTTCAAATTTTTCTCTTAAAAATATAGGACCTTGGTCAATTTTTTTTGTTATTATAAATGATGTTACTCCTAAGCAATTATTAAAAAGTATACTGTTAAGAGTGCCATCTGCCCCCCTTACATCAGGAAGAAATCCAGGATGTATATGAATAAAATTAATATTTAAATTTAATGCATCTTTAATTATCTCATTACCTGTATTTAAAACAAATGAGTTATTTAACTTTTTTTCAGAAAATACTTTTAAAGTTTCAAAACTATTTATACTTTTATTTTGAATGTAGTTGATTTTATTAATTATATCTAAATTTGAAAAATAGTACATCTCTTTACAAAAACTGTTTGGCATACCAAAATATTCCTCAAATTGAGAAATTAAGTTTTTTATATTTTTATCTTTTAAAAAATTTAAAGCATAAAAATTATTTTTTTTAAAAAACATGAAAGAACTAATTTTATTTGGTAAAAAGGATTTATCTTTTAAATAAAAAAAATTTTTAATATTTAGAGACTCATCATAAAATAATTTTAGATAAGCTCTACTTATTGGATTTTCATAAAAAACTATACCAATATCATTTATATTTATTGTTAGCATTATTTAAATGATTAGTTATAAACATTAGTTATTAATATATGAATAATTATTTAAAAAATATAATTTTTTCAATTACTTTATTTTTATTACCCTCAGCAAAGTTTATTCACAGTAATATAAAATTAATAGATTTAAGTATTTTAACTTCTTTAGCAAAAATAAATCTTTTAAGTTTATTAGTAATTTTTTCTTTTTCTTTTATAATATTTATTTCATTTAAAAAAATTAAAATTTACGAAATTTTAATTTATCTTTTTGTAATATATAACATTTTATTTTATTACAATGATATTAAAATTCTACTTTTAAAACATACTTCTTTTGCCTCCTATTTATCATTATCAATAATCATTATTATTAGCTTATTATTTATTAAATTAATAAACAGAAAATTTTTTAGAAACTTTATAATAATTTTTTTAACTTTAAGCTATATAAGTATACTGTCTATTATAATATATAATCTTAATACAAAAAATTCAGTTACTCTTAAAGCTTCGAATAATGATTTTTTTTTAGAAGAAAAGATTTATTCAAATAAATCAAATTATCCAAATATATATTTTATTATAATGGATGGCATGACATCTTTAGATTATGCAAAAGAAAAATTAGAAATAAATTATACAAAGCACAAAAATTTTTTGATAAAGAATAATTTTGATATTATACCTTCAAAATCTAATTATAATACAACGTATTTAAGTCTTGCTTCAATTTTACAACTAAATTATGTAGTTAATCCATCGAGTCCGAAATATCACGACAGAAATAATTTTTGGCCATATATATTAAGTAAGAAAGAGAATAAACCAAATTTAATAAAAATCTTAGAAAAATATGGTTATAATTTTAGATGGTATGGAAATATAACTGCATCTTGCAAAAATTATTCTTATAATAAAAATTTCTGCTCCTCTAGCGAGATCCAATCAAATTATTATGTATTTAACACTTTTTATTTAAGTACACCTATAATAACAATTCTTAGAAAATTTTTTCCAGATACCATGCTAAACTTTTATGGGGATAAAATCGACTCTTTGTCGAATTTTTTAAATGATGATAATAAGTTTTCAAAAAATAATAAAAGTTTATTTACTTTTATTCACCATCTATCACCTCATCCCCCTTATATTTATAACTCCGATTGTTCTCTAAAAAAAAATATCAATACTTCAATATCTTCTAATGAAATTGACGGATACAAAGACTCCTATTTGTGTTCATTAAAAAGAATAGAGCAATTTGTTGATTATTTAAGCAAATATGACTCGACTGCTCTAATTGTAATAACAGCTGATCATGGATGGATTTTGGAAAAGAGTAATTCAAATCAAATTAATGAAATAATAACTGGTGCAGCAGACTCTGAAATAATAAAAAATTCTATGCGTGAAAAATCAAAAATATATAACAGCATTAAAATAAGCGAAGAATGCAAAGAGACTTTGCCCAAAAACTTAGACAATATAAATTCTATAAGATTAATTTTAGGATGTGCAATAAATAAAAGGGCAAAATTATTAGACACAAAAACCTTTTACGGTTTTCAAGAAGAAAACAAAAAAGAGTATGGAAAAGTTTACGAATTAAACTAATTTTTTAAAATAATAAAACATTTTACTTAAACAAAAATATAAAAAGTTAAAATAAGGCCTGTGTTCTCCTGGAAGATTTAAAGTAAAATCTTTATCTATATATATAAATTTTTTAGTTTTTTTATGAATTTTCGTATTTAATGTTACATGCTCAACTTGAGATCTCATTATTTTTTTTTTATCAATGTATGAACCTAGTTTAAAATATTTATAATAATATATGCACATTCCATTAAAAGATGATATTGTGTAATGGTCATTTGTATCTGTAATTTTTTTCTGAACATCATATATAAACTGTTTTCTTAATTTATATCCTTTGAAAATATTTTTTTCTAAAGAGATTGGATAAATATTTTTTGTAAAAAAATTTTTTTTTCTATAACTTAGAATATCATAATAGAAAGGTTTAGAATTTGCAGATATCCCAAATAAATTTTTATCATTAATTAATTTTAAATTTGTATTGCAAAATTTATTCACACTTAGACTTCCTTTAATAACATCGTCTAAGTCAAACCAGCATATAAAATCAATTTTTTTTTTAAACCTAAGGTTTTTCTTACTAAACTATCTCTAAGATAAGACATTTTTTCTAATCTAAAATTATATCTGCTAGAAAAACTAGTATCTACTAAAAAAAAATTTTTATTTTTTTTTTTAAATTTGTTCAAAATTTCTTTTGTATTATCTTTTGAATCGTTTTCACCAATTATTAAATAGCAATTATTATATTTTTTTTTAATTTTAAGATAGAAGTTCAAAAAATATTTAAGTGTATTTTCTGAATTTTTTATTAGTCCTAAAAAAACTATATTCTTTTTCTTAATTTCTTTCATGGATAGAAACGTGTTTTTTTATGTATTACAAATTTAGCTAGATCCTTAATTGTAGAAGGAAAAAAAATATTTTTTCCATCATAAATACTTTTTATGTGGTCAATCCTGTATTTTGCTTTTTTTTTTTCATAGCTTTTTATCATTTTTATAACACATATTGATCTTTTTCCCTGGTATGCTAATGGCGTTGATCCACAACCAATTAAATAATCAAATTTTTTTTCTAACAATTCAAACGGTTTGTTTGGATTAATTTTGTTCATATTAATAAATTTAGGGTTTAGTCTAGAATTTCTATTAGGATGATCTTTGTAAAAAATCTTAAATCCTTTTGATTTAAATAGATTCGAAATTTTTTGATATAATTTTATCACTTCGAAATTATCACAAAATTCACGACTAACTAAAAATAAAATGCTTTTGCTTTTAAATTTTTGATTTAATTTTGATTGATTAAATTTTTTTATTTCAATTTTATTAGGGTATTTTTTTATTGAAAAATATAAAGAATAAACAAAATTTACTTTTCTATAGTATACAATAAACATGTTGTAAAAAAATAACTTGAAACAAAGCAACTTTATTTTCTGTAAAAGGCTAATTTTCTTACTTTTGTCTTCTAATTTTTTAAATCCATTCATTGTGACTAAAGGTATATGAAATGAAATTGGATTAAATATTTTAATAATTAAATCAAATTCAGGCCAGCAACATTCATGAAAAAAATAAAACTTTATACTTTTTAATTTATAATACATAATTAAATTGATAAGTTGAAATATTCTAACAATAAAGCTTTTACTCAATAATTTTAATTTTATATTTTTTCTTTTTTTTTGAAGATATTTATATGACTCAAATACATCTCGATTTTTTATTATAATAAGGGTTTTTTTACTTTTATTATTTTCAAAAATATATTTTATTGGAAGTGTTGACGCTACAAAGTAGTACTTAACAAACATTATTTTATAGCTTTTACATTTAAACTAATTTTAAATTTCTTACCATTAACTTTATAGATACCACT
>MDTA01171238.1_pt1 | contig 10434 bp, 6 predicted proteins | sample 811151 | NCBI WGS metagenome assembly MDTA01 (sample SAMN05326648, study PRJNA326480) | marine metagenome | isolation source: seawater | place: Indian Ocean: South | collected 2010 | reverse complement strand
GGCTGAAAAAGCAATAGCTGAGGCTCAAAGACAATTAGATGGGAAAACTGAACATAATCTCAAGCATTTACATGAAATGTTAGCGGATGCAAAAAAGAAATTGATGGCTGAATCTCCAAAAAAAGCATTTGAATATGCAATTGTAATTCCTACCCAACTTGCTGCTGGAGATGATGCGCTGAACCGTGCATCAGAAGCGATAAAAGAAGCTGAAAGGCAATTAAAACAAGTCGATGGCATTGATACAAAAGATATGGAAGCGAGGATGAAATCAGCCCAAGAAGCATTGGAAAATGGTAATGCAAGTCAAGCAACAGGACTTGCTGATGGAGTAGTTAGAACTATCCATGCTGAAAGAAGTGCTATGGATGATGTGCGAAGGGCATTAAAACAGAAAAAGCAACTCACTAAAAAATTCGAGCATCGAGAAGATAAGAAAGATTGGGAAGAGCGACTAAATGAAATTAATGCTGCTGCTGATGAAAAATCATGGACTCATGCTGCTACTTTACTCGAAAGATTAACATCCGACTTGGACAAAGAAAGTAAAGCTAGTGAAGATGCTAAAGAACTGCTTGATTTTGTTAATGAAGAATGGAAGGTACTTAGAAATCAATGTGAAGCGGCATTTATCAAAGTTGATGACAAAGAAAGGAGAGAGTGTGAAAAAGCGATTGCATTAGCAAAAGATGCGTTAGAAACTGGTAAAATAGACCAATGTCTAAATCAACTATCTGATGCCGATTCTTTGATGGAAAAACTACGTAGAAGAATTTGAAATCAACCTATATTATTCATAGAACTCTGCATTCTACTTTGATATTGCTTTCGCAGTACTATGCAAGCGATTACTGAATAAACTGCTTACAGCGCTTATTGTTCACGGCGTGTAGCGATAAAGAAACCGAGACTTACAGCAACAATTGTTCCAAAGACTCCAATTGAAGGTACGCTATCATCAGATTCCTTGTCGTCATCCTCTGAATCAGACTTTTGCATTCCATCTGAATTAGTGGAAGGATCTAATTGAGAACATGGAAGCCAATGTCCATCAGTGCCTGGTTCGATTGAACCTGTTAATCCGCCGCCTTCTGAAAGATAGAGCGTTCCTGAACCTGCTGGCCATTCTACAACATAATTACCTGGATAATTCATCTGTGTTGCATCCCATACAGGCATTCCATTAGCATTCCATGTTTCTTTACATGGGCACATCTTAGATGCCCAAACATCCATGTCAATCAATGGAGAATTGGTTAATTGATCAGTATATCCTTGAATCACAACTTCATAGAAAACTCCTGAATTTGCTGGATACTCATAAACTTCCCCAGAAGAAACTTCTACTGAAGGAGACCAAACACCGGCGAAATTTCCATCAAAGCCAGCACAAGGGCCTTCATTAACTGATGGCGCTTGATCACAAGGCATCCAATGACCGTCTAGGCCAGGTTCTCCAGCTCCAGTTAATCCACCGCCTTCAGAGATGTACAAAGTCTGAGAGCCAGCTGGCCATTCTACAACATAATTACCCGGATAATAGAATTGAGAAGCATCCCAAACCGGCATTCCATTAGCATGCCAAGTTTCCTTACATGGACATGCAATAGGCTCCCATGCATCTAAATCGACACCTGGAGCACCGACATTAGTTGGAGTATTGAAGGGAATTACAATTTGATAAAACATTCCTAGTCCAGCAGGATATTCATACACTTGGCCAAATTCAACCAGAGTTCCCGGTTCCCAGACGCCGGTGACATCAAGTCCAGCACAAGGGCTACCTTCGTTCTGAGGAGGCATTTCTTGACAAGGCATCCAATGAGGATCAGTTCCTGGTTCAACATTGACAGCTAATCCACCGCCTTCTGTAATCCACAGATTCATTGAACCTGCAGGCCATTCAACGACATAGTTTCCTGGATAGGTTAGCATTGTATCATCCCAAACAGGTTGCCCGTTTGCCATCCATGTATCCTTACAAGGACAAGCAATAGGCGCCCATGCGTCTAAATCAACTCCTGGAGAACCTACATTCGTAGGTGTAGTAAATGGAATCACAATCTCGTAGTATATTCCACTTGCAGGTGGGTATTCATATACCTCTCCGAAACTGACATTTACCGAAGGATTCCATGTGCCCATAAATGGGATATTAAGTGCATCGAAACCTGCACAAGGCGAGCTACCAACTTCTGTTGCACATTTGTTCCAGACCATAGGGGTTGCACCTCCAGGGTGATCTGCAACTACTGAACTGTCTGTGGCAATCCACAAGTCACCGGAATTAGCAGGGTATTCCACAACCATGCCTGAATCATAATCAATTGATGCATCCCACACTGGCATACCAGCATCCATCCAGATTTCGTCACATGTACAATCTCTAGTCCAAAATTCATATGCCTGAGCCTGATCTGGGGCGACAGTTACAACGCCATTTGGATCAGTGTGGTGTGCTAAATAGTATAATTGACTATTTGCTGGATATTCGTACACATTGCCAACAACAACTACGCTGTTAGGAGACCAAACTTCATCTCCGATGCTTCCATTAAATTCAGAACACGGACCGCTAGGATCTGTTCCGTCGACTTTACATTCCAGCCAATGGACATCTACTCCAGGTTCCCCTGTAGTTACTGGAGTTGTACCAAATCCACCGACTTCACCGTTATACCAAATCATCTGTGAACCTGCTGGCCACTCTACTGTTGGATTACCGCTGTAAAGGTCATTAGCAGACCATACTGTTTGTGGTCCGGCAGTCCATATGTCTTCGCAAGAACATGGTTCGGTCCAAAATTTGGCGTAATTTGGGTCTGTTGGAGCTACATTTACTTGTACATCGACTTGATTTGGTTGCCACATTTGGTAAAACATTCCTGAGGATGCGGGCCATTCTACAACATCACCTGTGCTCAGTAGCACATTTGGATCCCAAACAGCGCCTGTTTGCCCATTGAAAGAATCGCAGTTTCCACTAGATGTATTTGTGCCTTGACTGCAAAGAACCCATTCATTTCCATCTGCCCAAGGATAGTCTGGTTCAACGCCTGCTGTAACAGAAGGTGCTGTTGCTAGCCATATATCTTCAGATCCGGCTGGGTATTCTACAAGGTTTCCTGTTTCATAAACTGTATTTGCATCCCAAACATCTCCCCATGGTGGGGCTCCATAAGCCCATATCTCATAACAACTACAAGGTTCTGAAGACCAAACATCTAAATCAACGTCGGGGGCATTAACACTTTGATTTGTATATCCTTGAATGACAACTTGATAGAACAAACCAGAATTGGCTGGATACTCGTAAACATCCCCAGTTGAAACATTCACAGCTGGGTCCCAAACCAAACCACCCATTCCATTGAATGATGAACAATTTGCATCTCTAGCAGAGGTTTCACTGACCGCCTCTAACTGATTTGTAAACTCATTTTCATGGGCATCATTACTGAATCCAGATGATAAAAACTGAAAAATCATTATTGTAATTAATATATTTGCAACTATCTTTCGCATGTACTAAGCAAATCAAACTAACTTATATTATTGCCGCCAACAAAATTACTCATTAAAATTATTTTGCAAGTGGTTATTATACCATTTCTAACAGTGGAATCCCTTGTTGTACTTGGTCACCTTCTGAGAAGAATATTGAACTGATTATTCCTTCTTCAGAAGCCATTATTCTGTGTTCCATCTTCATGGCTTCAAGTATCATTAAGGGCTGACCAGGTTCTACTTTTTGTCCTTCTTTTACCAATACTTGTAGGATTTTCCCCGGCATTGGGGCTGAAAGGCTAGCATCGCCTTGATCTTGTGTTGCCCCCGGTTCGATTCTTTCAATACAGAAAATTTGACCGGATAGATGAATCCACCAAGTATCACCTACCTTAGCACTATGAGCGAAATGAATGGTTCCATCCGGCATTTCCACCTTGATTCTACCATCACTAAGAATATTAGCAACGTTGCCCGCTAAAACCCAATCATCGCCCTGCTTGGCAACAGTGACTTCAACAACCTCGCCATCAACTCTAAATTCATGTTGCATCAAGGAAACCTCCTTGAAATTGTAGAAAATGGGCTTTTTGGGCCTTCTATCGTCTGACTTTCAGAATTCGTTTTGCGATGCTTACCTGAACTTTCACTAACCCCTGCTACCATTAATCCGATATCGAGAAGTTCTTTCGGAACATTAGGGTTCCAACCATTTGGCCACACTCTGTCGATTAAAGTGGTATCGGTAGAACCATTAATGACATCTTCTTGATCACATAATTCTCTAAGAAATCTAATATTGGTTGTAGTTCCTAATACTACGAATTCATCTAATGACCTACGCATTCTTTGAAGTGCCTCTTCCCTAGATGGGGCCCAAACTACAAGTTTTGCTAACATCGGGTCGTAATTAGGAGTTACATCATCACCTTGTCTAACTCCAGTATCTAATCTCACGCCTGGCCCGACCGGTGGTTGAAAAACAACTAGAGGCCCTATTGCTGGCAGGAAATTATTGGTAGCATCCTCAGCATAGAGCCTGACCTCGATTGAGTGCCCTCTTATGCTTAGTTCTCCACAACTCATCGGTTCGCCCGAAGCGATTCTAATCTGCTCTCTAACAATGTCGACTCCAGTGACCATTTCAGTAACTGGATGTTCAACCTGGATTCTAGTATTCATTTCTAAAAAGAAAAACTCTCCTGATGGGGCTAGTAAAAATTCAACCGTTCCTGCTCCTACGTAGTCCACTGCTTGGGCCGCTAAAATTGCAGCTTTGCCCATTCTTTCTCGCAATTGCGGAGTCATTGTTGGACACGGAGCTTCTTCAAACACTTTTTGATGTCTCCTTTGTACACTACATTCTCTCTCTCCAAGATGAATTGTTCTACCGTGCATATCTGCTAAAATTTGAATTTCAACATGCTTTGAGCCAGTTAGTAAGCGTTCAACATATACTCTGCCATCACCAAACGCAGCAATAGCCTCTCTACGAGCGCCACTCACTGCGTCATCAAGTTCTTCAGAGGAATTAACGACTCTCATGCCCTTGCCTCCACCGCCAGAAGATGCTTTGAGAAGTAATGGGAATCCTACTCTTTGACTTGCTTCTCTAATTGCTTCCAATGCTTCTTCAGCATCATCTTGCTCAATCTCTTCACCAGGAATAACGGGCACTCCAGCAGCCTTCATCGTTGTTCTAGCTGTCATCTTATCACCCATCTTTTCAATGGCCATGGCGGAAGGGCCTATCCAAGATATTCCTGAATCGATGACTGCTTGAGCAAAATCAGCCCTCTCAGACAAGAATCCGAAACCAGGATGAATTGCATCCGCACCATTTTCTCTAGCGATTTTTAATATCTGATTTTGGTTAAGATACGTTTCAGTAATGCTTTCACCCTCAAGACGTACCGATTTAGTGGCGAGTTCAACAAATAGTGAATCTGCATCGTTATCGGCATAAATAGCAATTGAAGAGAGCCCTGCTTCATTGCAGGCGCGAAGAATACGGCAAGCGATTTCGCCTCGATTCGCAACCAATACATTGCTAACCATCTAATCTCTCCGTTTATTTCTTCCAATTCGCCGGTCTCTTATCTAAGAAAGAAGACAACCCTTCTTGGCCCTCTTTAGAACCTCGCATTTTACTAGTAAAATCTAATGTAAATTGTCGTAGTTTTTCATCATCAAGCGCCCAATGATCAAATTCCAATGTCAGCTCTTTGGCTAGTGAAACTGCGGAAGGGCCAGTAGAGAGTATCTCTTCGAGGATAGCCTGTGAAGCATCTTGTAAATCCTCCTTGGTTTTGACAACTTTTTCAATAAACCCAATTCGAAGGGCTTCTTCGGAATCTATTCTGCTTGCTTGCATTGCTAGTCTTCTAAAACACGCTGAACCTAATCTTCGATACACATATGGGCCAATGACTGCAGGAAGAATTCCTAATTTACCTTCTGACAATGCGATTTTAACATTTTCAGTTGCTGCCACATAATCACAACAAGCGATTAAGCCTGCACCGCCGCCTAAAGCAACTCCTTGAATTAATCCAATTGTAAAACAAGGATGAGCCCATAGACTGTTGAATAAGCGGTCTAATCGTGCTGAATCCTTACGGTTTTCTTCCGCTGTTTGTGCTCCTGCATCACGCATCATATTGATATCAGCACCGGCACAGAAATGCTTTCCTTGACCTGAAATTACCAATGTTCTAAGATACTCTTGGCCGTCATCATCGTGTAATTGATTGACATAACCTGCACTACGCTTTGCGGTCCACTCGAAGATTTCACATAACTCAGAAATCATTTGGACATTGAGAGCATTGTATTTTTCTTCTCGATTTAATGTAATATGACACGTTGAACCTTTAATTTCAACTTTCACTAACTCAGTTTGAGGGGGATTTTGCATATTTTCCATGATTAAAACTCCAATTGCATATTTGATTTTTCAATTGACAAATTACATCCTAAATACTCCAAATTTATCGTTTGGTAGTGGAGCATTTCTAGCTGCTGCTAAACATAGTCCAAGAACGTCCCTGGTGTCTCTAGGATCGATGATGCCATCATCCCATAATCTAGCTGTAGAGTAGTAAGGGCTTCCTTCTGTTTCATACTTGTCAAGAATTGGTTTTCTAAATTCTTCCAACTCTTCCCCTTCCATCGCAGGCATTCCTTCGCGCGCTCTTTGATCTTGCTTTACAGTTGCAAGAACGTCTGCTGCTTGAGGCCCCCCCATAACAGAAATTCGGCTATTGGGCCATATGAAAAGGAACCTTGGGTCGTATGCCCTACCGCACATCCCGTAGTTACCAGCGCCATGTGAACCTCCAATAATCACCGTAAATTTCGGCACATTAACGCAAGATACAGCGGTGACTAATTTTGCACCATCCTTAGCAATTCCTCCTGCTTCGTAGGCTTTACCAACCATGAAACCAGTAATATTCTGTAAGAAAACTAACGGTATGCCTCTTTGACCGCACAGTTCTACAAAGTGAGCACCTTTAAGCGAAGATTCTGAAAATAAAATACCATTATTTGCCACAATTCCAACTTTATGTCCGTGAATATGTGCAAAACCACAAATCAACGTTGTACCATACCTCGATTTGAATTCATGGAATCTAGAACCGTCGACAATCCTAGCAATAATTTCCTTTATGTCAACTGGTGTACGATTATCGCTAGGTATTAGTCCAAGTAAATCCTCTACATCATGAGCAGGTGGTTCTACCTCAGCACTTGCTGCTGGGGCTAATTCACGAGGCCCTAGATTTTCTACTATATTTCTAACTAAACGTAATGCTTCAGGTTCATCCTCAGCAAAATGGTCTGCAACACCGGATTGTGCAGTATGTACATCTGCACCACCCAATTCTTCAGCGGTAACAACTTCACCAGTTGCTGCTTTAACCAACGGAGGGCCTGCAAGGAAGATCGTCCCATTTCCTTTGACAATAATTGATTCATCAGACATAGCAGGCACATAGGCGCCCCCAGCAGTACAAGATCCTAATACTGCTGCGATTTGAGGTATATCGTCGCCTGACATCCTTGCCTGATTTCTAAAAATTCTTCCAAAATGATTTACATCAGGAAAAACTTCGTCTTGCATTGGTAAAAATGCACCTCCGGAATCGACAAGGTAGATGCATGGCAAATGATTCTCATGCGCAACTGTTTGGGCTCTAATGTGCTTTTTTACAGTCATTGGATAGTATGAACCTCCTTTTACAGTTGCATCATTAGCAACAAAAAGACACTCTCGCCCATGTACCAATCCAATACCGGTAACTATTCCTGAACTATGAGCACGCCCATCATAAAGTTCGTATGCGGCTAAAGGAGACAATTCGAGGAATGCAGTACCTGGGTCAATAATTCTCTCAATACGCTCCCTAGGTAATAATTTTCCACGTCCTCTATGACGTTCAACATACTTGCCACCTCCACCATTAGAGGCAACCTCCAAACGTTCTCGAAGTGTATTGATCAGAATTGAATTGTGCTCGACACGTTTAGAAAAATCCGCATCTGCTCGATTTACCCTAGTTGGCAATCTGTCCATGATACCCCTCAAATCAATGCAAGAAGAACCGACATTTAACATTGAAGATTAAATCAGATGTTTTGTCATTATACATCAAGTATTAAACGCCCTATATCTCTCAAACCAGGAGCCAAACCAACTATAAGAACTGCTAGAACAATCAACATCCGCATGTGAACTTGTCTTTTCTCAACACGCATCTCGATAAATAGCCAAACAATAACTGCAACTAGAATCGCTTTTACAAGAGCAAATAGCCACGCACCTTCACCCCATGAAATCCCTATTGAATCATTAATTTGGCCGCCGAATTGGATGACTGCATTACTAACTGGATGTTTTTCTCCATACCCAAAGAAATCTATACCAACCATAGTTGCAATACCATCACATAACTGTCCATAAACCATAGCCAAAACCATAGGATTAGCCAATAATGCCTTTTTCGATAACTGTTCAATAGGGTGCTTAGATACTATTTTTTTTGCATCTTCCCACGTTTTGACAGTTACTCCATCAGGCAAAACTCCAGCTTGATAACCACTCATACTGATATGTCTGGCATCTTCAATGCCATATTTGTACATGAACCAACAAACTACTGCTGGAATCCCCAAAACAACAACTAGAGGCCATAGTGGTTGAGATTCAACAAGCCTACCGCTTTCTTGCGGCCATGGAGTATCTAGGAATTGAAGCCAGTGGAAAAATCCAAGAACGGTCGCTGAAGAGCCAAATGCAGTTAATCCTCTTGTGATAGAGGGCCATTTCCATGTCCAAACTAAAACCATAAACAAAAGCAAGAACGATAATGTTAGGCCTATCAAAATCCAAAATAATCCCATATCTTGATGTTCAATGTATGATGGACGGTATAGTAAAGCCCAATGAAGGAATAATGCCATTCCTAAGGAAATGAATAATACTGTACGGCTTTTTTCAATAGTTTTATCGTCATCTATTCCATCCCATTTTGAGCAGAAACTATGAGATAAAAATGCAATACCAACCAACCAAAGGGCTAGATGAAAATGAATTATTGGAGAAATCAACAACCAGTCAATACTTGAACTAAAGAAATCCGAGTCTTCTAGAACCCTTAATACAGGTGCCAGTAGCACCCACATAATCAGAGCAATCATCATTTTATCATCAGCAGGCAAACCCATTTTACGAAAAATTCCCTGTAATACCACTACAGAAAGTAGGATTGTGAATGCATAAATTGCGGTATTCTGAGGCGAATAACCGGCATCTCCAGCAGCACCTGCATCTTTTACAATAGGATCCCAGACTATCGGTTTAAGTCCATCGCCCCAAAAAATATCATTTGCAAAAATCAAACCGAAAGATAAAACTGAAACTAACGCAACTAGAAACCAAATTGAGACTTTTTCTAATTGAGAAAAAACATCATCCGGCAATGCAGAATCATAATCAGAGAGTTTTCCTTCAATCTCTGATGCTGTAGAAATCATCCTAACCAAACAGCCCTAATCACGGTTGAATTATTAGTTTACTATGTTGTTCACTCTTCTTCTTGAGAAGATAAACGTTCGATTAATTCAGCTTTTTTACCGCCTACAGGTAGGCCTTTGGCCTTGAGCCTATCTTTTAGTTCTGCAACTGAAAGTTTAGATAAGTCTTCACTAGATTCTTCTTCGGAATCTTCAACCCCGAATCCTCTAGGTTCATGGACTTCAATGAAGGAAATCTTTCCGCACTCCATTGCGTCGCGAATAGTTGTAACCAGTCTAAATTTCATCATTGCAGCATTAGTATCAAACAACATAGCCTGTGGAAGAGTTATCGAAAGATCTTTTCCTTCAAAAGATACTTCAAATCCAGAGTGACCAGTATTAGATTCTAAAAGGCCCAAAACCTTGTCATCATCACCTTTTAATTCCTTGACAACGGTAAAGATATATTTCAGAGTTTTACCTGCCATAGGGTGATTATAATCTATCTTAGCTCGACCTGCTGCAAGATATGTTAGGTATCCTTGACGTCCGCCGATAGTGATTGGAGCACCGATGTAGAGTGATTGAGGGTCTTGTACCGATCTCTTCAACTTATCAATACTAATTACCTCAGTCATAGTAGGGTCTTTTTCGCCATATCCTTCCTCAGGAGGGATTTCTATCTCAACTTGCTTTCCAACTTTTGCATCTTGTAAAGCTGCTTCGAAACCAGGAATAAGTCCACCTGAACCAACAACGCAGACCATAGGGGCATAACTACGGCCTTCTTGGTGCATTTCATGCTCCTTTGCCACCTCTTCTCTGGTAGTTTCAATCAAGTCACCGGTTTCACCGCTGAATAAGTCATAATCAACATGTATAATTGCTCCATCTTCCATGGTATAG
>MDTA01192320.1_pt1 | contig 10435 bp, 7 predicted proteins | sample 811151 | NCBI WGS metagenome assembly MDTA01 (sample SAMN05326648, study PRJNA326480) | marine metagenome | isolation source: seawater | place: Indian Ocean: South | collected 2010 | reverse complement strand
TAAGCTCTGCGAGATCTTCAATCGAGTATATGTCGTGGTGTGGTGGGGGAGAGATTAGACCTACACCGGGTGTAGTACCGCGTGTCTTAGCGATTTGAGGAAGCACTTTATGTCCGGGTAATTCACCACCTTCGCCAGGCTTAGCACCTTGTACGATCTTAATTTGGATTTCGTCGGCATTGACCAAATAGTTACTGGTCACACCGAAACGGCCAGAGGCGACTTGCTTGATAGCAGAGCGACGGCTGTCACCGTTGGTATCGGGTGTGAAACGGGCCGGATCTTCACCGCCCTCACCTGTATTAGATTTTCCGCCGACACGATTCATTGCAACGGCCAGTGATTCGTGTGCTTCTTTTGAGATTGAGCCGTAGGACATGGCGCCCGTTTTGAAGCGCTTCATGATCGCCTCGACGGGCTCTACCTCCTCAATCGGAATAGCCTTTGACTCGTCAATCTTGAAATCCATTAGGCCACGAAGCGTAAACATCTCCCTAGACTGGTCATTGATTGCCTGTGAGTATTCTTTAAATACCTCAAAATCACCCAAGCGTGTCGCCTTCTGAAGCTTGTGAATCGTGATCGGGTTGAATAGATGGCGCTCGCCTCCAGCACGCCATTGGTAGATGCCACCGGGATCTAGGTCGTCGCCACGCTTATCGTCACGAGGAGCGAAAGCTTTATCATGGCGTGCCATTGTCTCCTTGGCGATGGTGCCGAGGCCTATGCCTTCCACACGAGATGCGGTTTTGGTAAAATATTTATCGACGACCGACTCGTTGATGCCGATGGCTTCGAAGATCTGTGCGCCACGGTAGGAGGCGACTGTAGAGATGCCCATCTTTGACATGGTTTTAATTACACCATTGAGGTTAGCCTTGAGAAAGTTGTAACAAGCTTGATCGGCATCAACCTTGAGGTCGCCACGGCTGACGAGGTGGCGAACGGTTTCGAGTGCGAGATATGGATTTATTGCGTTGGCACCGTAGCCAAGAAGCAGAGCGAAATGTTGAACCTCACGCGGTTCACCAGACTCGAGCACTATGGATACACGGGTGCGGGTGCCTTGGTTAACCAGGTGGTGGTGGAGACCAGCAACTGCAAGAAGTGCAGGGATCGGTGCTTTCTTGGCGCTTACTTTGCGGTCAGATAGAATCAGAACGTTAACTCCGTCACGAATGGCGGCATCGGCATTTTCGAAGAGTTGTTCAAGGGCGGCTTCGAGACCTTTTCCAGAGATGCGTGGGTCTACAATCGCATTGTGTCCTGATTCGAGACCACCGGCAGCAGACTCAAATAAGATTGGTAGTCGAGTAGCTTTGAAGCCCGGTAAGTCTATATGGCGAAGCTGCGCAAGCTGCTTGTGGTCTATCAGTGGGGACTCAAGCTTGATCATGCGGCAGCTGTTAGCGCTCGGGCGGGTGAGGTCGCCTTCAGACCCAATAAAGCTGATGCTTGCGGTAACGAGCTCTTCACGGATCGGGTCAATCGGCGGATTTGTGACCTGTGCGAAGAGCTGCTTGAAGTAATTATAGAGAAGTTGCGGTTGATCGGAGAGGACGGCGAGCGGTGCGTCGTTACCCATAGAACCGAGTGGCTGCTTACCTGCTTCGGCGCTTGGACCAACGATGAAACGCATGTCTTCAAAAGTATAACCAAATGCCTTCTGGCGGGTTTCGAGGGTTTCGAAATCATCGACAGGTACTTCTTCAACAGCGGGAAGCTCCTCGGAGTTGACGAGATTTTCTTTGAGCCATTCGCCATAGGGTTGTTCCGAGGCGATTTGCTCTTTCAGCTCTTCGTCACCTACAATACGGCCTTTTTCCATGTCGATGAGGAACATGCGACCAGGTTCAAGGCGGCCTTTTTTAACCACGTTGGCTGGCTCGATTCCTTCAAGCACACCGACTTCGGACGCTAGGATGACTTTGTCGTCGGAGGTCACGTAGTAGCGAGAAGGGCGCAGACCGTTTCGGTCAAGCGTAGCGCCAACTTGCACGCCGTCGGACATAGCCATAGATGCGGGGCCATCCCATGGCTCCATCATGCAGGCATGGAATTCGTAAAAGTCGCGCTTCCACTGTGGCATGCTCTTGTGGCGTTCCCAGGGTTCAGGAATCATCATCATCATGGCATGTGCGAGGCTGCGCCCAGAAAGAACGAGGAACTCAAGGCAATTATCAAATTTCTGCGAGTCGGAGCCGTCTTCGCGGATGATCGGTAGGATTTTCTTTAGGTCTTCGCCGAATACTTCACTAGCTAGCTGCATCTGACGGGCGTGAAGCCAGTTCTCATTGCCGCGAACGGTGTTGATCTCACCATTGTGACAAAGGTAACGGAAAGGTTGAGCGCGAGGCCAACTTGGGAATGTATTGGTCGAAAAACGGGAGTGAGTCAGCGCGAGCGCTGACTCCATTGCCTCATCTGAGAGGTCAGGGAAGTATTTCTCAAGCTGCTCAGTTGTGAGCATTCCTTTATAAGTCATGGTGCGGCTAGACAGCGAACTGATGTAGAACAGTGCGTCTTCATCTTCACCCGAGTAGCGTATGCGGTGAGTTGAGAGGCGGCGGACTATGTAAAGTTTACGCTCAAACGAGATCCCCGCTTCGCAAGCGCCGCCACGAGCAACGAAGAATTGGCGCATGCAAGGCTCGCAAGCAGCTGATGCCTTGCCTAGAATCTCGCTGCGAACGGGTACATCGCGCCAGCCGAGCATACTGAGGCCTTCTTCCGTAACGATCTCTTCAATGATTGCCTCCTCGTGCTTTCGCTCTTCATCGTTTTTAGAGAGAAACACAAACCCGACACCATAATCACCCTCAGCCGGAACTTCAAATCCCGCTTCTTTTTTACAAACCTTCTTGAAAAAGTTGTGAGGTAGCTGGATGAAGATGCCAGCACCATCCCCAGTTATTGGATCACAACCACAGCCACCGCGGTGATCGAGGTTAACGCAAATCTCGAGCGCGCCCTTAACAATAGTGTGGGACTTGCGGCCTTTCATGTCGACAATCAGGCCGATTCCGCAGTTTTCGTGTTCGTTCCTGGGATCATAGAGACCCTGTGATTTGGGTGGATTGTGAGAGAATTCCATAACTGTCTTTAAATACTTGATATGCCGCATTAGTCGCTATTTGCAAACTGGATCCAAATTAAATAGAGAGCTAATTTGTTAAGGACCAAATAGAGCAGAAATTTAGTCACCAGAAGTTAGCTGTCTAGAAAAATTACCCAGACTTCTCCGGGATAGAATTTTTTTTGCGCTAGTTTGATTTTGGAATGACTAAAAAGTTGTCGCTAGCTTTAATTCATTAAGTTGGGAATGGATCGTTCTTTTACGAGATTCCAACCTGGCTATTTACATGCCTTAGAAAAAACGGACTGTTTTTGAGCGCATTGCCTCGTGTTCTTCATCGGTGCAGGGTGAGTTGGTTGGCGCTTCCGCCTCTGCGTTGTTCTGAGAGACTAAGCCGTTACTTAGCATGTAATTTTCAACTTCTTCACCACTCACATCTGCGAGCATGGAGCCGTTTATTTCGACGCAGGGAGATAGGGGTTGTCCAGATTTTTCGACCATCTCCGCATATTGAGCTGAGTCGTTGATAATGTCTCGGTCTTCGTATTCGAGGCCGTACTTCTTCATGATTGCGCGGACGCCCATGCTCCAGCCGCAGGTCGGTTTTAAGTATGCTATGATTTTCATAATATTGTTTTGTGTGTTGGATTTTGAGAACTTGTCAACTACGAGGATTTACGAGCTACTACCCAATCAATGAGTTTGCTAGTTTCGTTTTCGTAGGCCCATGCCGCTCTAAGAAACTCAGCAGGGTGTATATCGTTTTCCTTAAAAAAGTTTCTGTCGCCCCCGCAGCCATACATCGTTTCAGGTGGCAGCTCGCCACGTAGTTTAGCAATTGCTTTGGGAATGATGCGCGGTAGCCAGGCGATTCCCGCTGCCTCATCGGTCTTTGGAGGGAGTGTTTTGGAGTCGATTGTATTGGCGGATGGCACTCTGTCTTGCACGGTCAAGAAGTAGTCGCGGCGAACTTCGCAGACCATTAGGAAGGTCTCAAAGTCTGGCTCGCCCTGGTTCACGAAGTCCTCTGCGTAGTCATAAACATCCATCACATTGAGCCCGATGGAAGCTAGCTCAGTCAAGGTCGTTTCTTCGAAGTAGCAATCTACATCACGACAACCCTCTTTATATCTAGCAACAGCCCCTTCCCAGATTATTTTCAAACTATTTTGATATGTGTAATTTCTCATAAATATATCAATAGCAATGGGTGAGCCGATAACAAACAAACTTGTTATTTTTTAGTCAGATGTATGGGTTTACGAGTCAATATCTTAGGGCGAGGTAGGATGCTCCAATATTTCTTCAATTGTAATCCGCTTAGCCTGACCAATGCCATGGGAAATTTGCTAAAAATACACTTTACACTATAATAGTGTGCACTAAAACAGTGATATGAAGAACATTACTCTAAGTGCCGATGAAGATTTGATTGCCCGAGCTCGCGAGCAAGCTCGGGCCCGTCAAACCACCCTAAATCAACTCTTTAGACAGTGGCTGGCAGAGGTCGCTGAGCAAAAAGAACGCAGCTCTAAAATTGGAGCGCTTCTCGATCGTCTCGATGGAGTCGACGCAGGAGGCAATTTTAGCCGAGAGGAAATAAATGCCCGCTAAGGTATTTCTAGATACCAATGTATTGGTTTACGCATTTGATTGGTCAGCGCCTGAGAAAAGACTGGTCGCGCAGGAGATAATCCAGCGTGAGATGGACTGGTGCATCAGCTGGCAGGTAGTGCAGGAATTTAGTAACCTTGCTTTACATCGATTTAGGAAGCCTATGTTGCCCAAAGATCTGTGCGATTATCTAAATCTAGTTTTATTGCCGAATTGTCGGGTTATGCCGACTCAAGCCATTTATGAACAAGCTCTGAGGATTCAGTCGCAAGCGCAATACTGCTTTTATGATACTTTGATTGTGGGTGCAGCGCTTGCATCAGGAGCGAAGCAGCTTTATTCAGAGGATTTAGAACCGTGTAGTTTACTCGGTGTCTTGGAAATAGTAAACCCATTTGGGTAATTAATAATTAGCTAGGGGAGCTTATTTGCAAATTACACCCAGGACTAATGGTACTATCTTTTTAGTAACAAACCTTCAAATACCTCTGATGCACTGTTGTATACGTCACTAGTGGCATTAGGTTCTATGGTTGTGCCGGCTTCAGGTTTGCAGAATTGGCTTTCCAAATTGTATAGCTGAAGACCGAGGCTGTTGCTTACGGCGCGCAGGGCGGCACCAAGCGCTACCGAGCCACTGATAGCGAGTCGCTTGACTTTGGATTGAAAGACATCAGCAGCGACTTGAGCGATGGCATCATTTCTTGAGGCGCCGCCTGTCAAGTAAATGACTTCGGGCTTCAACTGCATCCAATCAGTACGCAGTTTCATGTTTATAAATTGTCCTTCCACACAAGCACGGATGGCTGCGTCGGCATCTTGCCAGCTTTTGAAGGCATCACTACCATTGAGGATGGGTGCATCGAGATCCATACGTGGGCTGGTCTCGGGTCGAAAGAAAGGGACCATAATCTTGCCATCGTTGCCGACGGGTGTGTTATCTAAGGCTGCGGTGAATTGATCCCAGTCGTAGCCAAATTTATCTTTAACCTCCTCACGAGCAAGGGAACCGTTGACAAAGCATTGTAGTGACATCGAGCCTCCGGCGGGATTTCCAAATACGTGACCGCAACCTTTTGGATCAGCTACGACACCTGGCATGGCAGCAAAGAAAGTGTCGGAAGTACCAAGTGAGATGACGAGTTTCCCTGGTTTGCTTGCGCCCATGCCGACGAGGCTGCTAGGATTGTCGCCCGTGAAGACGGTAATTGGTGTGCCTGAGGCAAAGCCATATTTTTGGACAAAGTAATCGGAGATTTGTCCAGCTGTAGTACAGCCTTTAGCAATTTGAGGTAGCCGCTTAATTAGCTCTGGGGCGGTTGCTTCGAGTAGGTCGGCATCCCAGTTCCACTCATGAATATTAACCAGATTCATGCCTGCGCCGTCGCCAGTATCTATCGGGGCGTCTATGCCGCAGAGGACAGAACAGAGAAAGGAGCTAACTAGGTGAATGCGGACGGTTTGAGCGTAAGCTTCGGGTGAGATTTTGTAGAACCGCCTTATCTGCGGGCCAGTGAAGCGCTCGATGGCCACGGAGCCAGACTTACTGCAGACGATCGAGTTACCACCGACTGCCTCGGCGATTTCTCGGCATTCTGTTCTGCATGAACTGTCCATCCAGATAGGAGATGTGGCTCGTGCAAGGCAGGGAGCGATTTGCGCAGAGAGACTTCTATTAGTATCTAAAGTATTGATACAATTTGGCCAGCGAGCATTCAGGTAAACTGAGCCATGTTGTTGGCCAGCTCCTGAGATGGCGATGATTTTAGAAAGGTCGCATTTTGCCTTTAAGTCTCCAAGTAATTGTTCTAATGCGTCCAGCCACATGAGTGGGTCGCTGTGGACTTCGCCTTCTAAGCCTCCTGGAATGAAGCCAGAGGGCGCATTGTATTGCGGCAAGCATTCGCCGAAATTAACGGCCGCTTCTGCGACGACGGATTGAGTGTCCGTATCGATCACGATACAGGAGCAACTTTGAGTTGAGGAGTCGATGCCGAGTGCGTAGGGCATGATTGCAAGCGTGGAGTCAGAAGCGGATCGGGGAGATAGGCAAAGGAGTTAGAGGTGGAGAGTTTTGATCACTCTTCACTTCTCACTTTAGTCAGCGAGATTTTATAGAAACTCGTTAATTAAGTTTTCTAACATTTCTTGACGTCCGCTGCTGAGGACTGGCTCGCCGTTACTGAGGGCATATTTTTCGAGTTCTTCGAAACCCACCTCGCCGGCTTCGACCTTGGAGCCAATATCTTTGTCGAATGTGCTATAGCGTGCATCGACAAAGTCTTTAAGTCGGCCATCTTCGCGGATTGCGTGGGCGACTTTGAGGCCTCGTGCAAAGGCATCCATGCCGCCGATGTGGGCATGCATTAGGTCGATCGGTTCGTGAGATTCACGGCGGCGCTTGGCGTCGAAGTTGAGGCCGCCAGTCGTGAAGCCACCCATTTCGAGCACGCATAGCATGACCTGTGTGGTTAGATAGATATCGGTCGGGAACTGATCGGTGTCCCAGCCGATAAGCTCGTCGCCACGGTTGGCGTCGACACTGCCAAGCATGTTGGCGTTGTTGCAAACGGTGAGTTCGTGTTGCATCGTGTGTCCAGCCAGCGTGGCGTGGTTCGTCTCGATATTCAATTTAAAGCGATCCATTAGACCATATTCGCGGAGAAAGTTTAGACAAGCCGCGGAGTCGCTGTCGTACTGGTGAGTGGATGGTTCACGTGGCTTTGGCTCGATGTAGAAGGGGCCGTCGAAACCGATTTTGTCTGCATGAGCGATAGCCATGTGCAGAAAGGCAGCGAGGTGGTCTAGCTCGCGCTTCATGTTGGTATTGAGTAGTGTGCTGTAGCCTTCGCGACCGCCCCAAAATGTATAGCCGAGGCCGTCGAGTTCTTTCGTGCATTCAAGAGCTTTTTTGACCTGCGCAGCTGCATAGGCAAATACGTTGGCATCTGGCGACGTGGCGCCTCCTTGCGAATAGCGTGGATGGGAAAAGAGACAAGCTGTGCCCCAAAGCAACTGGACGCCGGTTTCCTTTTGTTTGGCCTTAAGCTTGGCGACGACGGCGTCAAGCGCTGCGTTGGAGGCGGCAAGATCGCCCAGTTCGGGGGCGATGTCGCGGTCGTGCCAGCAGTAAAAGTCGATCCCAATTTTCTCAAGAAATTCAAAGAATACGTCGACGCGAGTGACGGCATTTTCGACGGAGTTTGAGCCATCATCCCAGGGCATGACGGCAGTTCCAGTACCGAAGGGGTCACCGAGTTCGTTGCGCATGACGTGCCAGTAGGGCGCGGCGAAACGAAGGTGATCCTTCATTGATTTTTCACCGACTACCTCGTCGGGGTTGTAGTGCTTGAAAGCAAGTGAGTTCTTAGAGTTGGTGCCTTCAAATTGGATTTTGTCGCAGTCGAAATGTGGCATAATGTAATATGGCGCTGATTTGGTTAGTTAAGTTTGGATAATTTGACTGGGCGCTAAATCAACCCAGTTTCTTGGTCTATAATACCAAATTGACCGAGTAACTAACACCGCAAAATGCGATTATATTCTGTTGATTTACGCCAAATTGTATTTTGAACTGATGTTTGATGAGCCAGCAAATTGCCATAGTCATGTCCGAGGTTTTTTTGCGCCGCCTGACGCCTGCATTGATGCCTTTCGTGCGTCGAGAGCATGACTTTCGAATTGTAAGTATCCACCGACCCATCAATGAGTTATTGGATTTGCTTCGCGAGTTGAATCCTCGTGGACTGATCACCGAATGGTTACCCGAGGTGACCGAGGCGATGCTCAAGCTCAATCTACCCACCGTGATCGCAGACACGGACTATAGCTATCCAGGCGTCGTCAGTATTGATGTGGACGACCGCGCAGTGGGTGCAGCCGCGGCAGAGGCCTTTCTACAAGCAGGATTTCGCAGTTTTGCTTGTTTGGGTAATGGCTCGCCCTACTCGGGGCAACGGATAGACGGTTTTTTGCAAGCGGTAGATTTTCCTGTGTCAGTACACACAGAGACAGCTTTTGAGGATGCGCGCTACAGCGAACACTTTGTTGAACCGGGCGATTCGCTGCGCGCTTGGTTGGAGTCGCTTCCCAAGCCTGTAGGTATTTTTGCGGTGCACGACCCTTTGGGGCGTTTTCTTTGTAGCAGCTGTTTGCAACTCGGCATCGCGGTGCCAGAGCAAGTAGCTGTCATAGGCGCGAATAATGACGAGCTGGTCTGCGGGCTAAGCCACCCGATGCTTTCAAGCGTGGCGATCCCATGGGATGCGATCGGTGCGCTGGTAGGGGAGTCGATGCAAGCTTTGTTGTTCAAAAAGAAGCTTGCGCCTGAGCCGGTTCTTGTCGCACCCAGCGGCGTGGTCATGCGGCACTCAGCCAATCACCTCGCAGTGGATGATCCGCAGTTGCGCCGTGCGATGTCCCACCTTTCCGAACGCCTGCAAGACTCCATTAGTATTGGGCAGATGTGTGATGACTTACGGATTGCCCGGCGCAGCTTAGAACGCAAGTTTAGGGAGTTTTACCGTTGCTCGCCATGGGAGATGCTTTGTCGATTACGTATCGCTCGTGCAAAGCAGTTGCTAGCGCAGACGAATCATCCGATCGGAGTGATCTCGGATTTGTGTGGCTTCAACGATGCCGAGCGAATGGCTGCGGTCTTCAAGCGGGTCGCTGGCGAGCCACCATCAAGTTTCCGTAAGACACGTGTATGAGTGTCCCCAAGATTTTTTGTGCTCACGCGAATTTGATCTTATTCAGGTGCTCGCAATCACCTTTTAGGTAGGTCTTTGCTCTAAGCCACTAGTAAACGTCGCGCAGGTAACGTTTGTCAGTTTTCAGCTTTTTCACGTAGGCCGCGGCTTCTTCTTTATTTTTGCCACCCTCTTTTTCGATAATTTCGTGCAGTGCCATATCGACATCTGTTGCCATGCGACTGGCGTCACCACAGACGTAGAAGCTCGCACCTTTTTCTAACCATGCGTAGAGTTCTTTGCTGTTCTCACGCATGCGATCTTGTACGTAAACTTTCTCCTCTTGGTCACGTGAGAAGGCGACGTCCAACTTGGTCAAAATGCCGTCTGCGAGGTAATCCTGCCACTCGGTCTGATAGAGAAAATCTGTGAGGTAATGCTGGTCGCCGAAGAAGAGCCAATTTTGGCCTTTCGCTCCGATGGCTTTGCGCTCTTCAACGAAGGCGCGGAAGGGAGCGATACCAGTACCAGGACCAACCATGATCATCGGAGCGTCGTTATCGGCGGGGATCTTAAAGTGTTTGTTCGCGGTGACGAAGACATCGGCCTTATCGCCTAGGGCGATGCGGTCCGACAAATAAGTAGAGCAGACGCCTTTGCGCTGACGGCCATGGGTATCGTATCTGACGACGCCTACGGTGAGATGAACTTCGCCTGGGTGCGCCTTCGGACTGGATGCGATCGAGTAGAGACGCGGTGGCAGTTTTCGCATGATACCGACAAGGGCGTTGGCGGTAATTCCTTTGGCTGGAAAGTCGTTCAGCACATCGATGATCTCCCGGCCATGGAGGTAGGCTTGTAGCTCAGTTTTTTTAGCAGGGTCTAACATAGCTGCAAGTTTGCGGTCTTTTACGATCTCGTTGTAGCGCTTTAATACAGGTAGGGAAATTGCCGTCACATCGAGATGGCTTGTTAGGGCTTCTTTCAAGGTGTATTCCTGCTCTTTGATTTGTATGGGTGCGTCGGCGACGAGCTTAGTCGTTTCGATGATCGC
>MDTA01180717.1_pt1 | contig 10435 bp, 8 predicted proteins | sample 811151 | NCBI WGS metagenome assembly MDTA01 (sample SAMN05326648, study PRJNA326480) | marine metagenome | isolation source: seawater | place: Indian Ocean: South | collected 2010 | reverse complement strand
TTGTTCTTAACCTAAGTATATCACCAGAGTAAGAAAGCCTTAGAGGTCTAGCTATATTTAATAAACGCGATGAAGCAATTCGTGATATTTGAATTGTTATATCAGACCTTAAGCACAAAGTTTTTTGTGTCTTTGGGTCAATAAGCTTGAACATATTCTCTTCAAGTTTTTTGCCAACATTATTTAAAATACTATCTTCATGTTCAATTAGAGGAGGCTTAACTATCTCATAACCTGAAGACTGAAATGAATCTAAAAGGCTTCTTATAAGCTCAGACTCATCTGATGCTTCTTCTATCAAAAGATCTTTTAAGCCTTCAGGAAGCAGAATATTATTATTTTTTATCATAATGCAAACTTATAACAGAGAGAGATTATAAAGTAAGCAATTAATTTAATTAAAATTAATTGAAATTGCGCTATTTACTAATGGCAGTGAATTAATGGAATCAAGTGTAACTTTGTCTAAAGGGTTGTCAACTGAAATCAATGACAAAGCCTTACCTCCAGGTTTTTCTCTTCCCAGATGCAACGTGGCAATATTTACACCAGCATCTCCGAGAACTTTTCCAAGCAAACCAACAAAACCTGGCTGGTCATCGTTCGTAACTAATAACATATTATTTGATAATTCAGCTTCTATTCTTGTGTCATTTATCTGGATAACCCTTGGTTGTTTGTTCTCAAAAACTACACCTTCAACAGATCTTACTATACCATCACCTTCAACAATCAATTTTATAGTTGAACGATATTGCTCACTATTTTCATTTGTAATCTCAACAATTTCAATTCCTCTTTTGCGCATAATTATTGGAGCATTAACCATATTTATTGAATCGATCCCATATTTAAAAACACCTTCTAGCGCTACTGAGGTTAAAGGCCGAATATTTAAAGAAGCAACCTTCCCATTAAATTCAATGACAAACTTTTTTACTTCAAAGTCAATCAACTGACCTAAAAGGCTACCTATTTGCTTTCCAGCTCTAAAAACGGCTGGATTTTTGGAGCATCTTCTCCTGAGATGGATGGCATATTTAATGCATTTTCAACAGCTCCTTTAAGAAGAAAATCTGATATCTGTTCAGCAACTTGGATAGAAACATTCTCCTGTGCCTCTAAAGTAGAGGCTCCTAAATGTGGCGTAACAATTACTTTATCATGACCAAATAGAACATTTTCATAAGCTGGCTCTTTAGTAAAAACATCTAGTGCAACACCTGAAATTTTCCCTTGGTTGAGATGCTCAAGTAATTCTCTTTCATCAATGAGCCCGCCTCTGGCGCAATTAATTATACACACACCTTCTTTCATCTTTTTAAGAGATTCTTTATTGATAATATTTCTTGTTGTATCTGTTAATGGCGTATGAAGTGATATAAAATCTGAATTATTCAATAGATAGTCAAAATCAACTTTTCCTACACCAATTTCTTTAGCTGATTCTTCAGATAAAAAGGGATCAAATGCAACTACTTTAAGTTTTAAACCTATAGCTCTATTTGCAACAATAGAACCAATTCTGCCACAACCAATTAATCCTAAGGTTTTTCCATAAAGCTCTGAACCCATAAATCTATTTTTTTCCCATTTACCTGAGTGTGTTGATTTATTAGCTTGCGGTATATTTCTAGCTAATGAAAACATCAATGCGATGGCATGTTCTGCAGTTGTTATAGAATTTCCAAATGGCGTATTCATAACAATTATACCTTTTTCAGATGCAAACTTCACATCAATATTATCTACACCAATACCAGCACGCCCTACAACTTTTAAATTTTCCCCTGCATTCAGAACTTGTTTATTTACCTTAGTGTTAGATCTTACAACTAATGCATCATATAGTTTAATTTCTTTTATCAATTCTTCTTCGCTAAGATTCACTTTTTCTTCAACATCAATTCCTTTTGATAAAAAAATCTCTTTAGCACTTTTGCTAAGAGAATCAGATATTATTACTTTTGGCATATTAACTTCTTTCCATATTTTTTACTTTATTAAAAACCCATTCAAGCCATGGCAATAAATTTGCAATGTCTTCTGACTCAACTGTGGAGCCACACCAAATTCTTAAACCCAAAGGCGCATCCCTATAAGAATGTATATCAAAGGCAACGACTTCTTTTTCAAGAATGTCTGTCATTTTCTTGACAAAGTTTTTTTGATTATCTTTTTCTTGATCAAGAAACCAGTTATCAACAATCTTTAAGCAAACAGACGTGCTGGATCTATTTTCACTACTTACTGCAAGATAATCGATCCATGGGGTTTTATTTACCCAGTTTTCAATAATTTTAGAGTTTTTATTTGTCCTATTTATTAATTCAGCCAGACCACCAATCTGTTGCACCCAACTAAGAGAGTCTAACAAATCTTCTATGCATAACATTGAAGGTGTATTTATTGTTGAACCTGAAAAAATTGACTCATTAAGCTGATCACCTTTTTTTATCCTAAACAGCTTTGGCATTGGCCATTCAGGACTATAAGTTTCAATTCTTTCAACAGCTCTTGGGCTAAGAATCAATACGCCATGACCACCTTCACCACCTAAAACTTTTTGCCAAGAATATGTTGCTACATCAATTTTTTCCCATGGGATACTCATAGAAAAAACAGCCGAAGTAGCATCACATATAGTTAAACCAAGCCTGGTTTCTGGGATCCAATCTCCATTTGGCACTCGCACACCAGAAGTGGTTCCGTTCCAAGTAAAAACAACATCATTCTCAAAATTAATTTTATTTAAATCCGGCAAATAACCATAATCAGATAAATGAACTAAAGTTTCTTTAAGTCTTAATTCATCAATTATATCTTTGACCCAGTCTTTTCCAAAACTTTCCCATGCTAAAACTTCAACTTTATTTTTTCCTAATAAAGACCACATAGCTATTTCCATAGCACCTGTATCGGAACCAGGAACAATTGCTAATTTATAGTCCTCTGGTAGGCCTAAAATTTGTTTAGAAAGCTTAATTGTTTTTTGGATTTTCTTAAGTGCTAATTCCGATCTATGAGATCTTCCCAAAGTGTCAGAACCAAGATTACCTATACTCCAACCAGGTCTTTTATTACATGGACCAGAAGAAAATTTTGGGTTTGATGGCTTTACTACTGGCTTTACAATTTTTTCCATATAACCAAACTCCATACTAAAAAGTTACTTAGTTAATTATAAATAACACTTCATTATAATCAACTCGATTAAATTTTATAAAACCAAAGGTTGAATAGAATGCACGTGATTAAGAGGACCATGACCTCTGCCAATATTTGGAGCAGTTCTAATCGCATTATAAACATATTTATGAGCCAATGAGATAGATTCTTTTATGTTATACTTATTAGCTAAGCCTGAAGCTATTGCAGCAGATAAAGTACATCCGGTCCCATGGGTATTATTCGTATTTATTCTAATTGCCTCAAAAGTATCAATACTATTTTTCTGAATTAAAAAATCTTTTACAACATGACCTTTCCCATGACCTCCCTTCATTAATACAGCAGATGGTCCCATTGATAAAATTACTTTACCAGAATTAATCATATCTTCCTCAGATTCGATAGACATTTCAGCAATTATCTCAGCCTCAGGGATATTCGGAGTGATTATGAAAGCAAGAGGCAAAAGTTTTTTTATCAGCGCAGACCTAGCATCTTTAGTTAGAAGAATATCACCACTTTTTGCAACCATCACAGGGTCAATTATTAAAGGGCAATTTATAGCATGATCTTCTATTTTTTCTGACACAAGATTTACAACATCAGGTTTATTTAACATTCCTATTTTTATAGAATCAACACTTATATCTTCTAAAACACAGTCAAGCTGTTTAGAAATAAAATCAACAGGAATATCCATAATTGCCTTTACCCCTGTTGTATTTTGCGCTACTAGTGCCGTAATAACTGATAAGGCATAACCTTTAAATGCAGTTATTGTTTTTATATCTGCTTGTATACCAGCTCCTCCTGAAGGGTCTGTTCCAGCAATACTTAAAACTCTACTAATCATATTAATTAACCTTCTAACAATACTTTTTCTATTGATAGGATTGCCTCTTCAAGCAATTTATGGTCCTTGCCCTCACCCATAATTCTAATTAACGGTTCAGTTCCTGAAGGTCTTACAATTATTCGACCAAAAGTGCCTAATTTTTTTTCCCATTCTTCAATTGTATCTTGTACAACTTTAGTATTAATAGGACTTGCAGTGGAGGCGCTAATATTTTTAATCATTTGTGGATATAATTTAAAAGGATGCAATATTTCACTTGGTTTTGTATTTTCATTTGAAATAATTGATAATATTTTTATTGCTGCGAGGAGCCCGTCACCTGTGGTAGAATGGTCTAAAAAAATTAAATGACCTGACTTTTCTCCTCCAAAATTTGCATCTATTTTCCTCATCTCTTCTAAAACATATTTATCACCTACTTTAGATCTTATAAGCTTAACACCTATCTCTTTCAAATATATTTCCAACCCGATATTTGACATTGAAGTAGTAACTACAAAATCTTTTCTTAATTGCCCTATCTTTTTAAGGTGGGTGACAATAGCACCAATCAAATGATCTCCATCAATTAGGTTTCCTTTTTCATCAGATACCACCAGCCTATCTGCGTCCCCATCTAAAGCAAAACCAATATGAGCGTTTTCTTTTATAACTTTTTGGGCCATTTGTAATGGATGTGTAGAACCGCAGTTATCATTAATATTTACTCCATTTGGTTTAATATTTATCGGGATTACCTCAGCGCCTAACTCTCTTAAAACTGATGGTCCAGCTTTATACGCTGCGCCATTAGCACAATCTATTACAACCTTGGTTCCTGAAAGTGATTTTTTAAATTTAAATGTTGATTTAAGGTTTTCAACATATCTGCCTATTTCATCTTCTAACCTATTAGCTCTACCTAAGTTATTTGGACTTGATAATTCCACACCATTTAATATACCACTTTCAATTTCTAATTCATCACGGTCTGATATTTTGTAACCATCCGGACCAAATATTTTGATACCATTATCATGGAATAAATTGTGGGAAGCAGATAAAACAATTCCTAAATTGGCACTTAAAATTTTTGTAAGCATTGCTACAGCTGGTGTTGGCATAGGACCTACGAGGATAACATCCATACCTACAGAAGTTAGTCCAGAAATGAGAGCCGATTCTATCATGTAGCCAGAAAGCCTTGTATCTTTTCCAATTAATATAGTATTTCTAGTATTATTTTGTGAGAAATAACTACCAATGGACATTCCAAGCTTCAGAACCATATCAGGAGTCATTGGAAATTTATTTGCTTCACCTCTCACGCCGTCAGTTCCAAAAAATTTTTTTTTCATCTCAACCATAGTAAATATTTTTAATTAGTTTCATACAATACATTTAAGTTTCTGTTTCAGCAATACGCATCCATATTTTAACAGCCTGCAAAGTATCTTTAACATCGTGCACTCGAAATACTTGAACGCCTTGAGACAAGCTCCATAATACCGATGAAATGGAACCTCCAAGACGGTCCATTTCTTTTTCCATTCTACTCCAACGGCCAATAAAACTTTTACGTGAAGACCCAAGCAATAATGGACAACCTAAACTATGAAAAAGGCTTATGTTTTTCATTATTTTTCTTAAATGGTTATCATTTTTACCAAAACCTATACCTGGGTCAATAATCAGTCTAGATCTATCAATACCATATTCAGCGCAAACTTTTATTCTATTTTCCAGATAGTCAAAAATATCTAAAATGACATCATCGTACTGAGGATTAGTTTGCATATCTTTCGGGGCTCCTTGGCTATGCATTAAAATTACCCCACAAGAGGTCGAGCAAATTTTTTCAATACTATCGTGATTATTTGTTAGTGCTGAAATATCATTAATTATCCTAGCGCCAGCATCAATTACGTCATCCATAATTTTTGATTTATTTGTATCTACAGAAACTAGCGTTTTTTTTTCTAAACTTTCAACTACTCTTATTATCCTATTTCTCTCTTCAATATAAGAAACAGGCTCTGAACCTGGTCTAGTAGACTGACCTCCTATATCAACAATATTTGCTCCTTCGCTAATCAAACTTTCACCATGCTTTACCGCATCTTCTTGCAAAAAATAATCACCTCCATCAGAAAAACTATCTGGGGTTACGTTTACAACGCCCATTAAGTTAGGACGTTTAAATGAAATTTCATGTAAATTTCTTCTTTCAATTAAAATTAGATGTATTTTTTCTTCTATCTCTTGAATACGTTTATTTTTTTTTGCCCAATTAAGCAAATCTTCAAGAGTTAGGTTAAATGTAAAGGTTTCGTTATTATTTCTTACAAAAACTTTAAATAAATCGAAACCTAATATAGAACTCCCAAGTTTCAAAGTGCTATTAGTTTCAACTCTTAACCCCTCAGGAGATATATATACCTTATCATCATTTGTAATATTTTTCAGCAAAGAACTTCTTAAATTAATAATTATGAGTTAGGCTGAGGAGAGGGTTTGAACCCTCCAGCCTTTGAACCTTTTTTCTTAGATTTAGGAACAGAAGATATTGTATTTCCGCGGTTATGCTCTTCCGTATTATCTTCTTCTCTATTTAAATCTTTACCGTCAATGATCAGTTTTATTTCTTCTCCAGTTAAAGTCTCATACTCGAGAAGAGCTTTAGCAAGTCTATGAAGGTTGTCAATATCACCTTCAAGAATTTTCCTAGCTGCTTCATTAGCTTCATTCACAAAACGTTTTACTTCTTCGTCAATTATTTGAGCAGTACTCTCTGAAACATTCTTCTTTTGAGCAACAGAATGACCTAAAAAAACTTCTTCCTCATTGTCACCATAACGCAATGGCCCTAGCTTTTCACTCATTCCCCATTCAGTTACCATTCTTCTTGCTAAGTCTGTTGCCATTTTAATATCGCTTGAGGCCCCAGTAGTAATTTTTTCAACACCAAATATGAGCTCTTCAGCTAACCTACCGCCAAAAGCAATAGCTAGTGAGTCTTTTAAATATTCTTGTGATTGTGAATACTTATCCTTTTCAGGAAGTCTCTGAACAAGACCAAGCGCTCTGCCTCTAGGAATAATGGTCGCCTTGTGGATTGGATCAGTCGCTTTACAATGAACTGTTACTAATGCATGACCTGCCTCATGATAAGCTGTTAACTCTTTTTCATCCTCAGACATAACCATAGACCTTCTCTCGGCCCCCATCATTACTTTGTCCTTAGCATCCTCAAACTCAAGCATAGTAACTACTTTTTTGCCTTTCCTTGCGGCCCAAAGAGCAGCCTCATTTACTAAATTAGCTAGGTCTGCACCTGAAAAACCAGGCGTACCCCTTGCAATAGTTCTTGCAACAACATCCGGGCCTAAAGTAACCTTTTTCATATGTACTTTAAGAATTTTTTCTCTACCTAAAATATCTGGATTAGGAACCACTACCTGACGATCAAAACGCCCAGGTCGTAAGAGAGCTGGATCCAATACATCAGGCCTATTTGTAGCAGCAATTAATATTACTCCCTCATTTGCTTCAAAGCCATCCATCTCAACTAAAAGTTGGTTTAAAGTTTGCTCCCTCTCATCATTTCCACCGCCCAAGCCTGCGCCTCTATGTCTGCCTACAGCATCTATTTCATCAACAAATATTATACAGGGAGCATTTTTCTTTGCCTGCTCAAACATGTCTCTAACTCTACTAGCACCTACCCCAACGAACATTTCCACAAAATCAGACCCTGATATTGTAAAAAAAGGCACGTTAGCCTCACCTGCTATTGCCCTAGCTAGTAACGTTTTACCAGTTCCAGGAGGTCCAACAAGCAAAGCGCCCTTAGGAATTTTTCCACCTAATCTTTGAAATTTTTGAGGATCCTTTAGATAATCAACTATTTCCTCAAGCTCTTCTTTTGCCTCATCAATTCCAGCCACATCTTCAAAGGTAATTTTACCTTGCTTTTCGGTTAGCAGTTTAGCCCTAGATTTTCCAAAACCCATTGCTCGACCGCCACCGCCTTGCATTTGACGCATAAAAAATATCCAAACACCAATTAAAAGGAGCATTGGAAACCAAGCAATTAATATATCTATAATACCAGGCCTACCTTTTTCAAGCGGTATAGCGCGAATCAAAACACCCTGATCAGAAAGAGTCTTTACTAAATTAGGATCGTTTGGAGCATATGTTTGAAATTCTCTACCATCATTTAAACTTCCAGATATTGAATTACCCTTGATAGAAACTTCTCTAACTTGGCCTGACTTAACCTCAGCTATAAATTCTGAAAAGGCAAGGTCTCTTTTTTGGCTTTCTGGGTCTGAACTTTGAAACAACTGATACATTGCTATCACTACTAAAGCGATTATTGCCCATAAAGCTATGTTCTTTCCGAAATTATTCAAGGGATCTACCTCTCAAATTAAAAAAATATAATACACGTATAATATCCATAATTAGTTATTTTTTTTTAATTTACAACCGCAAAACCAGAAGGAGACAAAGATTGGTGTGGCGAAAAATTGGCAGTTACCTCAACTTTTTGTTCTAATTTAACCCCCAAATGAGGAACTGAAACAACTTTATCTCTTTCCCAAAGGGCCGGCAAACTAAATAAAGCTACTTTAGGAATATTAGAATTGTACCTATAATAACCCGCATTTCTTATCTGTTCAAAACCCTTTCTTCCAAGTCTATGTAATTTAATCTGTTTTTCATTAGTTTTAGACATTTTTACAATAAATCTTCTGTCCCATATTATTGACCCACCGTTAGATATAATTTTCTTTGGCTCATTATTTCTTATCTCCCTAACAATAAATAAACTATCTAACTTTTTAAAAATTAAACAGCCCCCAAGCGCTTTGGATGTTGAAAAATTATCAAAATGTTCAGAAATAAGGTTAAGGCTAGAGAAAGAAGGAGAGTATTCAAGCCCTCCAACAGTAGAAATAGACCTTGATAATATCTGCTTTCTTAAATACTTTTCACTAATAAGAAATTCTTTAAAGTTAATTCTTACATAACCAAAACTGCTTACTTCTGCATTTAAAGAAAACCATTTACTAAGCTTCATCTCGAGTTCAATTCTTTTTTTAGCAAAAAATGTCCCAATTTCCCAACTACTTCTACTCAAGTATTGTCGAGCCCTTACTCTTAAATAGAAATTATTTTTATTTGATACATCTTCTATCCAAATAACTTTGTTTTCAGTTAAATATTCTTTTAATTTTTTAGGGTCTAGGTTTAACATTGGCCTGAGCAACCTATGATTCTTAAATTCTCTTACAGCACTCATCCCAGCCAAACCAATAAATCCACTATCTCTCCAATTTCTCATCAAACAAGTTTCTTTTTGATCTAAACTATGATGCCCAATCAGAAGGTGGTATATGTTTCTGCTTTTACAAAAATCGCCTAATAATTTGTATCTATACTTTCTTGCTATTTCCTGAATTCTAGTTTTTGGTTTAGGTCCACTATACTTAATTATCTCATGGCTAATATGAAATTTTTCAAGCTCTTTCTTGACATGTTGTGCTTCTTCTGCGGACTCATCTCTTAATGAATGGTCAACTGTAACCCCTACTACAGAACCATTTATTTTTTTTACCCATTGATTTGTAAGCAATATTAGAGCCAAACTATCTGCACCACCTGAGACGGCTACACAAATTTTAGGATTATTCTCAAATGGAAAAAAACTTTCCATATTTTTAGAAAATTTTTTTTCTAAGGAGGAACTTATTTCTAATTTAGTTTTTACAACCAATTCGAACCGATTCCTGTAAAGCTCTTCTTCTAAGACGGGAATTTGCTTCAGGGAACTTCAAAAGCAGCTCCTCAAAAGACTCGCATGCTTCATTATTGTTTCCCAATTCCGCCAGAGACATACCTAGTTTTAAGAGACTATCAGGGGCCTTGTTACCAAGAGGAAATAATTTATAACTATCTATAAACGCACCAGCAGCTTCCGCATAACCTTTTCTGACATAATAAACTTCTCCTAGCCAATAGTATGCATTACTTGATAATTTGTGTTCTTTATTTAAATCAATAAACTCTTTAAATGCAAGTTCTGCTGATTGATAATCAAGTTTCATCAGCAAACCTCTTGCAAATGCATATTGTTTTTCAGGGTCTGTTTTAGGAAGTACACTTTGATTTATTTGTGAGTCTGGTGTGACTTTATCTAACCTTTCTTTTAAGGCGTTTTTTTGTGGTACCTCCGAATTAGTAGCTGTGTCTGGCTCCTTAAACTGATCAGAAATTGACTTTAAATTTAAAACAATACTTTCTATAGATTTTAGCCTCAAATCTAAATCTTCCACTAACTTATCTATTCTGAGGCTCATGACATTCACATCATTACTTGCTGTTTCAACTAGACCAGTTAATCTTCTAAATTCAGACTCA
>MDTA01144440.1_pt1 | contig 10436 bp, 17 predicted proteins | sample 811151 | NCBI WGS metagenome assembly MDTA01 (sample SAMN05326648, study PRJNA326480) | marine metagenome | isolation source: seawater | place: Indian Ocean: South | collected 2010 | reverse complement strand
TAGACAAAGTAGGAGAAAAATAATATGCAATGGTTAGTAAACTTAACTGATAAATTATATACTTTGGCATCTTTTTTATGGTCAGCATTTTTATTGTTGACAGTAATCGTATTACTAAGTTATACAGTGCATGAATTAGCAACTATAACTGAGATATTAAAAGGTATGCAAATTAACTCATTTGAGATTCCAAAAATAATTGAGGATATCAGAGGTTAATGAAATCTTTTAAAGAATATACGATGCCATTAGGACACTATCGTCCTATCGCAAAGATTGGCAATATGAAAAGTCCTGAGCCAAGACCAACGTATGCTGTAAATGCAAACGCAAAAGGTCCTGGCTTAGGGACTATGAATCCTGCAGCTTTACTTGCAAAAAAGATTAAGAAGTTTAAGAAAGAAGATCAAAAAAGAATACCTAGAAAACCTGGTCAGAAGGCTGGGTCTGATAAACATAGTGACTTATATACAGATGAAAATCCAAAAGGCACTATACATGGTCTAGGCTTTACTGATGGTGCAAAGGCAAGACAATCAGTAAATAAAATAAAAGGCTCTGGTAAGACACATGCTCATAAGATGCAGGCTGCGATTGCAATGTCACAGAGAGCAAAGGTTGCCAGTCAAAGAGCAAAAGATCCTGAGAAAAAGAAAGACTTGGGACAAGCTCACAAAGTGTATCAGAGATATATAGATACGAATAAAAAAAGTAAGGACTAAAATGGAACTATTAAACATAGATTTATTGATTAGTTTGGCTATGAAATTTTGGCAATGGTCATTATTGATCGCATTAGTCATTGTTGGATTTATCATCAATCTATTAGATAAAAGAAAAAGTAATTGTACTTTTTCATACGAAGAATTACCACACTTACAACCAGTAAAAATCTCTACTAAAGGTAAAGGTTTCTGGAAAGGTATTGCAATGTGGCTACTATCAACAAGAAATTGGGTAGTAGAAAAAGATTGGAAGTTTTGGCATAACGGTATTGAATATATTATACCAGCTGGGTTTCAATTTGACGGTGCAAGTATACCGAAATTTTTAAGAACATTTTTTTCACCAGTTGGTGTTTTATTAATTGGTGGATTAGTACACGACTACATGTATAAGTATGCGTGTCTGAAGCCAGTGCCTGTCGGCGACAAGTACGGCAGAACAGGTAAAGAGCAACTTCTATTAGTAGATCAAAAGAAAGCAGATCAAATCTTTAGAGATATTAATATAGAAGTTAATGGGTTCTGGTTTATGAACTATTTAGCGTATTGGTCTTTAAGACTAGGCGGCTTTGTCGCTTGGAATGGTCATAGAAAGAACGACAAATAAAAAGGAGTATTTCATATGGATTGGTTAAAAGCAAGAGTAAAAGAAGTATCAAGTTGGTCAGGCGCAGGTCTGATTGTACTTGGTGGTCTCATCATTCTAGGTGGTCCGTTTGTTAATTTATTAGCATGGGCTGCTGTCGCATGGGGCATCTTCTCAATCTGGAAGAAAGACTAACATAATGTTTGGGCAATTAAAATTGATACTTATCGCAATTACTTTATTAGGTGCCGCCGGCGGCGCAGCTTATGTGTATAAGTTGAAAGCAGACAATGCTATATTAAAAGAGAATCAAATAAAATTAGAACAATCTGTCGCAAGTCAGAAAGAAGTTATTGCCCAACAAAAAGAAGATTTTGAAACAATCTTAAATGCAAATAAAGAACTAACAGAATTAAAAGCGAAACTCGATAAAGAGTTAGCCGCACTAGATGATAAGTTTAATAAAACAAATGCATCTGGTAAGAAAAGAGATATTGGTGACCTTGCAATTGCAAAGTCAAAAGTTATACAAAAAATTATTAATAGAGCAAGTGACAACGCTGTGAGATGTGTTGAGATTGCTATGGGCAGTCCACTAACTGAGAAAGAACAAAATGCTACGAAGAAATCTGAAATCAATTCAGAATGTCCTTCTATTGCTAATCCTAACTATATTCCTTACTAATTGTGCAGGAGTAAAATCGTTAGAGATTTTAACAAAAGAAGTAGAAAGACAACCACTTAACTTAGAGAAGCCTGAGGCTCCTAAGATGGAAAATCTGAACTGGATTATTATCACAAGTGATAATGCTGAAGAAGTGTTTGCTAAATTAAAAGAGAACAATACAGATCCTGTACTCTTTGGTTTATCAGATGAAGATTATGAATTACTAGCAAAAAACTTTGCACAAATTCGAGCATACATCATTCAACAAAATGCTACACTAGACAAGTATAAAGAGTATTACGAGGGAGAATAATGTCGCAATTGGATGATATCACAACAAAGGTTACAAAATTAGAAGGTAAGGTAAACTCAATTGAAACAATGAGTGGTAAGTTAGATACCACAATTGAGAAACTTACAGACGTGTCTACATCTATCAAAACAATGTTAGCTGTACACGAAGAAAAAATTAATCGTGGTGGCGAAGTTGATGATGAATTATTTTCACAAATAGAAATGAGAAGACGTGAACTATCAAAAGATATTAAAGAAGTTCACAGTAGATTAAACACTACATCAAAAGAATTAAGACAGTGTATTACTAACTTAGGTAATCAAATCAGACAACAAGAAAGATTTAAATGGTTACTGATTGGTGGTGCAACTGTTCTAGGATATTTTATATCAAACTCAGGTATGTTTGATCGTTGGTTTTAATCGGGCGGTCCACTCTCGCTTCACGCCCGACTGCTAGCATACTACTACTTATATGAAAAAAAAGAATATGTTTAGTTGGCCAGAAAGAATAATGGGTTACCTAATCTTAGGTTATCTATGTTACGTTATAGTTTGTATGATATTAGGAACGTTTGACATATTGTAACACCTAATATGCCAAATTAACACTTGCAATTTACCTCAAAGTGTGGTATAATGAGACTAAATTTATCATGGAAGGATGTTGAACAAATGTATAATCTCACAAGATCAGCGCAAAACTTTTTTCTCAATATTGGTAGTATGTTTTCTAACAACTCTACTGATAAATCTGATGATGGCATCAAACTATACTGCCAGGCAGAGTATGGGGAAAATTGGTATTGGGCGTATAATTCATACAAAATTGACGGAAGATTCCCGAATCCATACGACAATTAACCCTTGACAATATCGTATATTCCTGATATAATATGCGTTCTATGTCGACAATTGATATTCAATATATTATGCAGGTTTCTCCTCGTTTAGAGGGCTTCAAAAAGAAATCTAAAAACCTATATAACTTTCGTTGTCCCTACTGCGGTGATTCCCAAAAGAAACGTAGTAAGGCACGAGGTTATTTCTATCGTGTAAAAAACGATATGTTCTTCAAGTGTCACAACTGTGGCGAAGGCAAGACTGTCGGTACATTCCTAAAAGACATAGACAACGACCTGTACAAACGATACACCATTGATAGATACAAAGGGTCTTCTACATCCCACGTAGCAGAACCCACGTTTGAGTTTAAACCTGTAACATTTGTTGACAAGCCACTACGAGGGTTGAAGTCATTCGACAAACTGAAAGAGCATCCTGCGTTTCAGATTATGGAACAAAGAAAGATACCAGAGGAGTTTTACTCTAAGTTGTATCTTGTACCTAAATTCTATTCATACGTGAATGAGTTAATACCTAATAAGTTTCCTAAGATAGATAATGACCACCCTCGTATGTTGATACCTTTTTTTGATGAGAAAAATAAAATGTTTGCATTTCAAGGCAGGTCTTTCGGTTCTGAAATCCCTAAATACATAACGATCCGTTTAGATACTAAGCAGAAAAAGATATTTGGTTTAGATCGTCTAAACAAGGATAAACATATATACATAGTAGAAGGTCCGATAGACAGTCTTTTTATCGATAACTGTATCGCTATGGCAGGTGCAGACCTGGAATTAGATTATACTAAAACTAATTGTACAGTTATCTTCGATAACGAACCAAGAAACACAGAGATATTAAAGCGTATGAACAAAGTTATTACGAACGGATTCCCTATCTTTATTTGGCCGAGCGAAATAACAAACGAAAAAGATATTAACGATTTAGTATTATCTGGTTACAACAAACAAGCAATTAAGAAACTCATCGATGACAATACCTATTCTGGTTTGTCAGCTAAACAACAATTTAATATTTGGAAAAAGAAGTAGGAGATCATTTAAATGACAGAGGATATATACGTTGTCAAACGTAACGGACGTGGAAAAGAAAGATTAGATATTAACAAGATACATGATATGATGCAACACGCATGTGAAGGCATCTCTGGTGTTTCTTCTTCTCAGGTACAGATGACTTCTGGCTTGCAGTTTTATAATGGTATGTCAACAGATGATATCCAACAAATTTTAATTCGATCAGCATCCGATCTAATCAGTTTAGAAGCACCAAACTATCAATACGTTGCAGCTAGACTTCTTCTATTCAGTTTGAGAAAATCATTATTTGGTAGATTATGGGATCACCCTAAGTTGTCAAAACATATTGACGATGGTATTACAGCAGGTGTATATGATCATCAAATAAAAGAATGGTATTCTCAAAGTGAAATTGATAGAATGGATCAGTGGGTTGACCACGAAAGAGATTTCTTATTTACATATGCTGGACTAAGACAAGTGTTTGACAAATATCTTGTACAAGATAGAAGTACAGGTAAGATATTTGAAACACCACAGTTCATGTATATTTTGATTGCGGCTACATTATTCGCACATTACCCAAAAGAAACAAGGATGAACTATGTTAAAAGATATTACAATGCTATTTCAAAGCATTTTATCAATATCCCAACGCCTGTTATGGCTGGTGTACGAACTCCTCTCAAGCAGTATGCGTCTTGTGTATTGGTTGATATTGACGATACTCTTCCTAGTATCTTCAGCGGCGATATGGCTATTGGAAGATACATCGCTCAAAGAGCTGGAATCGGAATCAACTCGGGAAGGGTACGTGGAATCAATTCAAGGATCAGAGGTGGAGAGGTCCAACACACTGGTGTTATACCTTTTCTTAAAAAATTTGAGGCAACGGTTAAGTGTTGCACTCAAAATGGAGTAAGAGGTGGTAGTGCTACTGTTCACTTTCCTATTTGGCACCAAGAGATTGAAGACATTATTGTTCTCAAAAACAATAAAGGTACGGAAGATAATAGAGTACGTAAACTTGACTACTCTATACAAATGTCTAAACTATTTTATCAAAGGTTTATTAAGAATGAAGACATAACTTTATTCTCACCACATGAAGTTCCTGAACTTATGGATGCATGGGGTACACCTGAGTTTGATGAATTATACGAAGTTGCAGAAAGAAAAACATCTATTAGTAAAAAGAAAATTAAAGCATATGATTTGTTTATGGATATTCTAAAAGAAAGAGCAGAGACAGGTCGTATCTATATTATGAACATGGATCATACCAATGATCATAGTTCATTTAAAGACAGAGTATGGATGTCAAACTTATGCCAAGAGATTACACTACCAACTACACCAATTCAACATATCGATGGTGAAGGTGAGATTGCATTGTGTATTCTATCAGCAATTAATCTAGGTAAGATGTCTAGTAAAGAGATGATGGAAGAATATTGCGATCTAGCAGTAAGAGGATTAGAAGAATTAATCGATCATCAAAACTATCCAGTTGACGCTGCGAAAAGATCAACAGTTGCAAGACGTTCATTAGGTATTGGTTATATTGGTCTAGCACACTTCTTAGCAAAGAATGGTTACAAATATAACGACCCTAAAGCATGGAAACTAGTTGATGAATATACAGAAGCGTTTCAGTATTATCTATTGAAATCATCTAACGAAATCGCAAAAGAAAAAGGTCAGTGTGATCTATTTCATAGAACAAAATATGCTGATGGTATTATGCCAATCGACACGTACAAGAAAGAAGTTGATACAATCGTTAAGAGAAAACTATCAATGCCTTGGGATAAGTTAAGAAAACAAATTAAAGAACATGGTCTCAGACACAGTACACTTACAGCACAAATGCCAAGTGAGAGTTCAAGTGTTGTATGTAATGAGACTAACGGTATTGAACCACCAAGAGATTATCTATCAGTTAAGAAATCAAAGAAAGGTCCACTGAAACAGATAGTACCAAGTTTCCCACGTCTCAGAAATAACTATACGTTACTTTGGGACATGCCTAGCAATGAAGGATATATAAATATCGTAGCAGTGATGCAGAAATACTTTGATCAATCTATTTCTGGTAACTGGTCATATAATCCTGAAAACTATGAGAATAACGAAGTACCGTTATCTGTCATGGCAAAGGACTTATTGACAACATTTAAACTAGGTTGGAAGACAAGTTATTATCAAAACACATATGATGCTAAGAAAGACGTTGACGAACCAGCACATCCAGTCGGATGGCATGACAATGTTCAAGAGCAAGGTGAAACTCCAACTGTAAAAGAAACCGAAGAAGATTGCGAGGCCTGTGCAATCTAAGTAAGGAGGGTACTCCAATGAGTTGGTTTAAGAGACTAATTGATTGGGTCGTTACAGCATATGCAGATGAAGAACCTAAGTTCAGACCAAAAAGAGTTTTTATCATAAAAGGTAAGAAGTATTATTTAAGAAAGAGAAAGAGAGATATTACGAAAAAATGAGTAGCGTATTTAATAGAAGTGAGGTTGACTTCACAAAACAACCAATGTTTTTTGGCGAAGACCAAAATACCCAGCGATATGATCAATTCAAATATCCTATATTTGATAAATTGACACAACAACAATTAGGTTATTTTTGGAGACCAGAAGAAGTTTCATTACAAAAAGATAGAAACGATTTCTTATCTTTAAGAGATGAGCAAAAACATATATTCACTTCTAATTTAAGATATCAAACTCTACTAGATTCAGTACAAGGTAGAGGTCCAGCAATCGCATTTGTTCCATTCTGTTCGCTACCAGAGTTGGAAGGTTGTATGATTGCATGGGACTTTATTGAAACTATTCATAGCAGATCGTATACATATATTATAAAGAACGTTTACCCGAACCCTGCTGATGTGTTTGATCACATACTTAAAGACAAACATATCATTCAAAGAGCAGAGGCCGTAACTAAAACGTATGATGATCTAATTGAAGCAGGTCATAGATATGCATTAGATGGTAAAGGTTCTACGAAAGAACTGAAAAGAAAACTTTGGTTAGCAATGACCAATGTGAATATCTTAGAAGGTCTAAGATTCTATGTTTCTTTTGCTTGTACTTTCGCATTTGGTGAATTAAAATTAATGGAAGGTAGTGCTAAGATTGTATCATTTATTGCTAGAGATGAATCCCTACATCTACAAATTTCTCAACGTATAATTAATAACTACAGAGAATATGAAAAAGATAAAGAAATGTTAGAAGTTATCAAAGAAGAAAAACAAAGAGTAACCGATATGTATGCAGATGCAGTACAACAAGAAAAAGATTGGGCAAACTATTTGTTTAAAGATGGTTCTATGATTGGACTAAATGATAAACTACTACATAACTTTGTAGAGTATATGGCAAACAAAAGAATGAAAGCAATTGGTTTAGATGCAATCTATGATCAACCACAAAATCAGAATCCATTACCATGGACTGATCACTGGTTAAATAGTAGATCACTACAAAACGCACCACAAGAAACAGAGATTGAATCTTATGTTATCGGTGGTTTGAAACAGGATGTTAAAGAAGATGCATTTAAGGACTTTGATTTATAATGCCTAAGATACACCACGAATGTGAAGAATGTTCGAATACGTATGTCATAATCACAAAAGAGGATTGTGACGTACGTTTCTGTCCACACTGTGGTGAGGTAGTAAATTTAGATGAAGAAGAAGAAATTTGGACTAACCATGAAGAAGATGATTAATTATGAAAACACAATCAGCGAAAGCAAAAGGTCGCAGACTACAAAAAGAATTTAGAAATCTTTTAATTGAAAAATTAAATATTCATCCAGAAGATATCGAAAGTAGATCGATGGGTGCAAGTGGTGAAGATTTAATTATGGCCAGAGCTGCACGAGAAAAGTTTCCCTACAGTATTGAATGTAAGAACGTTGAAAAACTCAACGTATGGGATGCATATAAACAAGCAGAAGCAAATAAAGGAAAGTATGAACCTATTGTCGTAATGAAAAAGAATAATACAAAAGCATTGGTCGTTATTGATGCTGAGTATTTTGTGAACTTACATAATGAATAAAACTTTTATAACTGGCGTAGATGAAAACCATGAATGGATGTTGAAGTGGTGGTATAGAAATATTACCAAACATAATCCAGACGTGCATATAACTATTTGTGATTTCGGCATGTCACAGAAAGTTAGAACATGGGCAATCGCTCATGCAGATCATTTTGTCGAATACCCTAAACATAGTAAGAACGCATGGTATCTAAAAACGCAGGTGCTTTTAGATTCTAAATATGAATATACATGTTGGATAGATGTAGATTGTGAAGTCTTAACAAATATACAAGATGTATTTAATTATGCTCAACAAGGCAAGATAGGACTTACTGAAGATTGGGGTAGAAAGTTCCATCAGCCACAAAGAATTTGGTGGGCAACAGGTTTTAATCTGATCAAAGGTTATTCTGATCTTTTAAATGATTGGCATAGCATTTGTAAACAAGCTAAAGTCAGAGGCGATCAGGAAGCGTTACATGAATTAGTAATGAATAATCCTGTGAGAAGTAAAGAAGTTATAGAGTTACCACAAGAATATCAGTGGTTAAGAATTTCTTTACAACTTGCCAAACAAGGACGTAAACAGTATGACAGTCCTAACAAGAAAGTTATACACTGGACAGGTCCTCTTGGCAAAGAACATATTAAGAAGGAATTAATGAATGAAGACGATAACAATTTTAACGCCTAGTCGTAACAGACCAAAACGACTTGACAATTTTATTAGATCAGTATACGACACAGCAGATCATCCAGAACGTATACAAATATTAAATTACATAGACTTAGACGATCCATCAATAGAGGAATATAAAAAATTAGAAGATGGTTATGCATCCGAACTGTACGAGTTATTACATTTTAGAAATCTTTATGGTCCACCTATGTCAGTATCAAAGTCATGGAATGAGATTGCTAAATTATCTCTCGGTGACATTTTAATTATGGGTAATGATGACCAAGAATATCAAACTCAATATTGGGATACAACACTAGAGGGTGAAGTAAACAAATATCCAGATGACATTTATTGTGCATGGTTTGAAGATAAGATCAATGGACCAAAGCATTGTGCGTTTCCAATTATCAGTAGAAAGTGGTATGACACTGTAGGTTACTTTGCACCTGGTGTATTTAACTTTGGTTACAATGACACTTGGGTATATGATATTGCTAAGAGAGTAGGTAGAACACACTTCATACCAGACGTAGTTGTAGAACATAAACACTTCTCAAAAGGCAAGAGTGAAATGGATGATACGTATGCTAGAAATAGAACACAAGAGAAAGGTAATCTGTATGCAAAAGATAAGATTATCTTTGAACAAACAGCAGATGAAAGACAGAAAGACGCTGATAAATTATTAGATATGATAGGTTTATGAAAATAACTGAGTGGGCAGAAAACTTGAACATGTTAGATGGTATAGCAAAACTACAATACCTAGTAGAACTTGCTAACAAAGCAACGACACTACCAAAAGAATTAAGAACTAAAGACAGACTTATAGAGGGTTGTGTTAGTCAGATATGGGTAGATGTTGGTGTTGTAGATGATAAAGTAAAAGTTTATTATGACAGTGACGCAATGATAACAAAAGGTATTACAAGTATTGTTGCAGATTGTTTTTCTGATATCTCAGTAGAAGAAGCAAAGAAAATTAAGTTTGAAGATTTTTTAAGTTTTAATATTACACAATTACTTACACAACAACGTAGAAATGGTTTAAGTAATTTAATTGAAACAATTAGATCAAAAGTAGCAGTATTATGAGTTTAAAAGATGATGCCGTTTGGTTGATATTTGATCCATGGAATGAACAACCAAAACCATGTCCGTGTCGTAAATCAGATTGTGAACACTATCATGGCAACTATCCTGATGGATATATTGATGGTATCAATAAGTATTTCGCTCATAAGATTGATGAATATATGCAAGACATAAAAACAAAGTATGTTGTAATAAATTCAGACGAACAAGAAAAACATGGATTATCAGATGTGTTTAAAGACTATAATATAATCGAACACCATGAAGTACCAAGCATCACTAAAGATTTTGAATCAATTGTATACACAGGTTTTCACCACGGTAGATGTACAATAGATAGAAATAAGAGTGGTGCAAAAGAAATGAAAATGAACAGACATCAACCAACACATTTATACTTTAAAACAGATTTACTATGCTGTTTG
>MDTA01108720.1_pt1 | contig 10437 bp, 14 predicted proteins | sample 811151 | NCBI WGS metagenome assembly MDTA01 (sample SAMN05326648, study PRJNA326480) | marine metagenome | isolation source: seawater | place: Indian Ocean: South | collected 2010 | reverse complement strand
TAATATTTTCTAAACTCGATCCTACATTTCCTGAGGATTTATCTATTGCTCTCTCTATGTTGTCTTTTGGCATATTTGCTGATCTTGCAGCTTGTATTGCAGATCTTAACCTTGCATTCATATCTGGATTTTTATCACCTAGTTTTGCAGCAACAGTAATTTCTTTTGACAGTTTTGAAAAAATTTTTGACCTCAGCTTATCAGCTTTACCTTTTTTGTGTTTAATTCCTGCCCAATGAGAGTGTCCTGCCATAATCAAAAATTGTTTTTTAAGCTACCACCAAACACAAAACTTTCAATATTTTTGGCTAAACCATTATTAATATCACATTCAACTACTACACCACATAGAGATGCAGGCCCTTTTGATGGAAAGTGTTTCAACGATTTTTTTTTTAGGAATTTATTTAGAGAGTTATCGAGGTCCATTCCAATAACAGATTCGTAATCGCCACACATTCCTGCATCTGTTATATAACCGGTTCCATTTTTTAAAATTCGTGCATCATTTGTAGGTACGTGTGTATGGGTACCTACTACTAATGTTGCATGACCGTCAAATAAATTTCCAATTGCCATCTTCTCACTTGTTATTTCACCATGAAAATCAACAATCAAAAAATCATAATTATTTTTAATTTTATTTTTTGTAATAAACTCAGAAGCAACTTGAAAAACATCATCACATTTTTTCATAAAAACATTTCCCATTAAATTTAATACACCAACCTTTAAATTTTTTTTTGAGTTGTATACAGAAAAGCCAGCTCCAGGCATTTCGCCAAGCATATTGAGTGGCCTTAGAAGTTTATTTTCTCTTTTAATAAAATCTAATATCTCTTTTGGTCCCACACATGGTTGCCTGTTGTAATTACATCAACTCCAGAAATATATAACTCATTTGCAATATTTTCAGTCAGACCGACTCCCTCTGAAGCAGCATTTTCACCATTAACACAAACAAAATCAATTTTCTTTAGCTTAATTATGTTTGGTAAATTTTTTTTAACAGAGTTTAGCCCTGTTTCACCTACTATATCTCCTAAAAACAAAATTTTCATTCTTGAATAAATTTTTCAGTAATTATTATATCCATTTTTTTATCGAAACTATTAGTTTCAATTTTATCTACTTTTTGATTAGAGAATGCTAAACCAATAATCAAACACTTTTTTAATTTTAAAATTTTTTCAATATATCTATCATAATAACCTCCACCATAACCTAAACGATTTTTATATTTATCAAAAGCAACCATTGGTACAAATATAATATCTGGATAAACTATTTTTGTTTTTTTTGGTTCGGGTATTCCAAGTGAACTTATTATTAATGGGTCTTGAAAAGACCACTTATAAAATTCCATATGATATTTATTTTTAATAATAGGCAAAGAAATTAAATATTTTTTAGAGCTGAGTTTTTTCAAAATTTGCAAGCAATCAATTTCATAGTTAATTGGATAATATCCGCCTACTACTAATTTTTTTTTGATTTCATATTTTTTAAAAATTTTTCTTATATAAGTATTGTTGAGCTTAAGATTGAAATTATTTTTTTTTCTAATATTTAAAATTTTTTTTCTTATATTTGTTTTTGACACTTGCCAGTATAATTAAACATCAGGGCTTGATGTATTTTTTTTAATAAAATCTTCAATTTCAAATGTAACCTTATCAATAAGAGTTTCATAATTTTTTTTATGGTTTTCTATATTTTCCTTAAGTTCATCCTGGTTTAAAACTAAATTATTTATCTCTCTTTCTTTTGTATTTTTGTATTCATAAATTAATGATTTTAATTCTTTAAATTTGTCTTTAATTTTTCCAAGTTCTTTTTTTTGAGTTTCAATTTTTTTTTTTGTTTCAAAATACTCATCCATTATTTTTATTGAAGAAATTAATAACAATTTATTTTCTCCTATATTGCCTAGCTCAAACTTTAAATTATTAAACTTTTTATTTAAATTTAGTGATAATTCTTCTAAGTGCTCCTCTTGTCCATCTTCACAAGATAACAAATAATCTTTATCATTAAATTTAATATTTACGTTTCCCATTTGTCTAACTCATTTAACAAACTATCAGTTTCCTGATTTAGCTCATCAATTTTTTCATTAAATCCGATTTCTTTTTTTTTTGTCGCCTCATTTTCTCTTTTTAATTCATTAAATTTATCCTTCAATTTTATATTTTCTTTTTCTAATTCAGCAAAATTTTGACTTATTTCTTTTTTTTCAATTTCTAATTGATTTTTCTGTTCATACAAATTTTTTGTTTCTTCGATTTTATCCATATCGATAATATTTAAATTTCTTAATTTTTCTAATGACTCAATTAATTTTTTTTCTTTTTCATGAATGTTTTTCATATATATATCTATATTAATAAATTGAATCATCTAAGTCTACACAGGATAGTTTTTGAATAAAATAGAAAAAAATTTGTCTAATGCCATTCGTTTTCTATCTATGGATGCCGTACAAAAAGCCAATTCTGGACATCCGGGTATGCCAATGGGAATGGCTGATGTTGTCACTATACTATTTAAATATTTTTTAAAATTTAATCCAAAAAATCCTAATTGGTTAAATAGAGATAGATTTATTCTATCTGCTGGTCATGGGTCTATGCTCTTATACTCGTTATTATATTTAACTGGCTATAAAAGTGTATCATTAAACAACATAAAAAAATTTAGACAATTAAATTCAGTTTGTGCTGGCCACCCTGAATATCATCCAAACTCAGGTATTGAGACAACAACTGGTCCTCTTGGTCAAGGATTAGCAAACTCAGTGGGTTTTGCTATCGCTGAAGAAATATTAAAAAATAAACTTGGTAAAAATTTAATAAACCATAAAACTTATGTTTTAGCAGGTGATGGTTGTTTAATGGAAGGAATAAGTCATGAAGCAATGAGTTTAGCGGGTCATTTAAAATTAAAAAATCTTATCATGCTATTTGATAATAATTCTATTTCTATTGATGGTCCTACAAGTTTAGCGGTTTCAGATAATTACAAAGAAAGATTTAGGAGCTATGGTTGGAATTATATTTTAATTGACGGTCATAAAAAAAAAGAAATTTTTGATGCTTTAAAGAAAGCACAAATATCGAAAAAACCTACTGTTATATCATGTAAGACAAAAATAGGATTTGGCTCGCCAAATAAAAGTGGTAAAGCATCTTCACATGGTAGTCCTCTAGGAAAGGATGAAATAGAATTGGTCAGAAAAAATTTAGGTTGGAGTTACAAACCTTTTCTTATCCCAAATAACATTATTAAAGAATGGAGAAGTATTGGAAACAAAGGTTTTTATAAAGAAAAAAAATGGTTAAAAATTTTTAATAAAACTAAAATCAAACTTAAAAAATCTTTAAAAAATAATTTTACTAATTCTGTTGTTAGACAAAAAAAAGATATTTTAAAAAATTTAAAGCCAATAGCTTCAAGAAAATCATCAGAATTATTTTTAGAAAATATCTTAAAATCAGAAAATACGTTGATTGGTGGATCTGCAGATCTAGCAGGTTCTAATAATACTAAAACGAAATTACACAAAGTAATAAATGCAAAAAATTATAACGGTAATTATATTCATTATGGTGTTAGGGAACATGCAATGAGTGGAATAATGAATGGATTAGCCCTCCATAGCAACTTTATACCTTATGGTGGTACTTTCTTAATTTTTTCAGATTATTGTAAACCGTCAATAAGACTTTCTGCAATTATGAAGCAAAGAGTAATCTATGTAATGACACATGACTCTATTGGCCTAGGAGAAGATGGTCCAACCCATCAACCAATAGAACAGCTTTCTGGTCTTAGATCTATACCAAATCTTAATGTTTTAAGACCAGCTGACCAGACTGAGACAATTGAATGTTGGGATATCGCATTAAAAAGCAAACACACACCAAGTATTTTGGCATTAACAAGACAAAGTTTAAATCCAATAAGGAAGATTTTTGACAAAAAAAATAAATGCTCTTTGGGTGCTTATGAGGTTTTGAGAACAAATAAAAAAATTAGTATTACTATAATTGCATCAGGTTCTGAAGTAAACCTGGCAATTGAAGTTTGTCATAAATTAGCCAAACAAAAAATGTATTCTAAAGTTATTTCCATGCCTTGCCAGGAACTTTTTGATAGTCAAAACAAAACATATAAAAATAAAATATTAAAAGAAACTAAAAATATTTTTTCGATTGAAGCAGGATCAAAGCAATCATGGGAAAAATATGTTGGAAGTAGAGTTCTGCACTTTTCAATTGAAGAATTTGGGAAAAGTGCACCATTCCAAAAAATATTTGATTACTTTAATTTAAACAGTGAAAAAATTTTTAAAAAAATAAAATCTTATAAATAGAGATGGCTATAAAAATTGGAATCAATGGAATGGGTAGAATTGGACGAATGATTTTAAGATCCGTATTACAAAATCATAAAAGAGATATATTAGTAAAACATATTAATAATAAATCCAATTCTGATATTTGTGCAAACTTATTGAAAAATGATTCAGTTCACGGATCTTTTAACGCAAGAATAAAGTCAAATCCAAACTTTTTAACAATCAACAATCAAAAGATAACTTATACTCAGTATGCAAATATTGATGACATAAAATGGAAAAATTATAACGTGGATTATGTTTTTGAGTGTACTGGTAAATTTAACAATAAAAAGCAATTGCTTTCACACTTAAAAAATGGTGCTAAAAAAGTAATAGTATCCGCACCTTGTGAAAATGCAGATAAAACAATTGTTTTTGGAGTTAATCACAAAAGATTAAGGAAAAATGATAAGATAATTTCTGCAGCATCATGTACTACAAACTGCTTAGCTCCTGTAGTTGATGTTATTAACAAAAATTTTGGGATACAAAATGGGTTTATGACTACTATTCACGCCTTCACAAGTGACCAAAGAATTTTGGATAATTCACATAAGGATCCTAGAAGAGCGAGATCAGCAAGTCAATCCATAATACCTACATCAACTGGAGCCTCAAAAGCAATTGGGGAAATAATCCCATCTTTAAAAGGTAAATTAGAAGGTATTGCAATGAGAGTTCCTATACCAAATGTATCGTTAGTAGAATTTATCTTTAATGTAAAAAAAAAAATTACTGATGAGAAATTAAATGTTTCTTTTTCAAAAGCCTCAAAAAAAAATCTTAAAAATATTTTAAAAGTTTCGAAAGAAAAACTTGTCTCAATCGACTTTAATCACAATGATGCATCTGCTATTATCGACACCACTTTAACCAAAGTGGTTGGTAAAAATATGGGGAAAATATCTGCTTGGTACGACAATGAGTGGGGATTTTCCAATAGAATGTGTGATATTGCTAAGTATATCAGCAAAATCTAAGAATGAAATCTATCCAACAACTAGATAATATTGAAGATAAATTAGTACTTTTGAGATTAGATCTGAATGTTCCAATATTCAAAGGTAAAATAACTGACTCTAATAGGGTTGATAAAATTATTCCAACCCTCAAATTTTTAATATCTAAAAAAGCAAAAATAGTAATTATATCACATATAGGAAGACCAAAAGGTAAGGTCGTAGAGCATCTTTCGCTAAAGCCTCTAGCAACAATTTTAGAATTAAAAATAAAAAAAAAAGTAACCTTGTTTAAAAAAAATATTTTTAATTTAAAAAAAAAAGAAATTCTTAATAGTAATAGAGATGAGATTGTGTTGCTTGAGAATATTAGATTTTATCAAGAAGAGGAATCTAATGATGAACATTTTGCAAAAAAATTAGCAAGTTTGGGTGAAATATATATAAATGATGCATTTTCATGCTCACATAGAAATCATGCATCTGTATCAAAAATTACGAAATATATTCCTTCTTATGGGGGTATTCAAATTAATACTGAGGTTAATGCTTTAAAAAAAATTACTCAAGAAATAAAGGAACCTATAACTTGTATAATTGGAGGATCAAAAATTTCTACAAAAATAAGTATAATAAAAAATTTAATACCTAAATTTAATAATATTGTAATTGTTGGGGCTATGGCAAATGATGTTTTAAAATATAAAGGTTTGAAAATTGGAAGATCAATGCATGAAGGTAATTTAGATAAACTTATTAATGAGATATTTACTTATGCGGAAATAAATAATTGCAAGATACACTTTCCAATAGATGCAAGGATTGGAAAAAAACTTAACGATACATATAAAGAAAAAGATTTTGATGATATTGATGAAGATGATATGATACTAGATGTTGGATCAAAAACAGTGAGTCAAATAAGAAAAATTATTGATAATTCATCAACAGTTTTATGGAATGGTCCCTTAGGTTATTTTGAAAACTCAAATTTTTCATCAGGAAGTAAAGAAGTTGCTAAACATATTGCTAATAAAGGCGATAAAATTTTTTCTGTAGTTGGGGGAGGTGATACCGTTGCTGTTATTAACTCATTAAAAATTGAAAATAAATTTGATTTTGTTTCAACTGCAGGGGGAGCATTTTTAGAATATCTTGAAGGTAAAGTCCTTCCTGGTATAAAAGCTTTAAATTAAATGTCAGAGTTAAAAAATATTGCCCTAAAAATATTGTCAAATGGAAAAGGTATTCTTGCTACTGATGAAAGCACTGGAACAATGACAAAGAGACTAGCTTCTGTAAGTGTTGAGTCAACAGAGGCAAATAGATTACTTTTTAGAGAAAGTTTGTTTTCTTCTTCATCGGTTAAAAATTGTATAGGTGGAGTAATTTTATACGACGAGACAATTAGACAGAAAACTTCTAATGGAGTTACAATACCTGAATTAATTATTTCCAATGGATCTATGCCTGGGATTAAAGTTGACACAGGAGCCTATTTATTAGCTGGATCGAAAAATGAAAAGATAACAGAAGGATTAGATGGATTAAGAGATAGATTGGCAGAATATTATAAACTTGGCGCACGATTTACAAAATGGAGAGGCGTTTACTCAATATCAAATGGTAAACCAAGTAAATTGTGTATTGCTGCAAATGCTCAAGCTTTAGCAAGATATGCTGCCTTGGTTCAAGAGTGTGGTATGGTTCCAATTATTGAACCTGAAGTTCTGATGGATGGTGATCACTCAGCTCAGACTTGTCTAGAAAAAACATCAGAAGTAATACTAAAATGTTTTGAAGAAATGGAATTAAACAACGTTGAATTAAAAGGTATAATTTTAAAACCTAATATGATTTTGCCTGGAACCCAAAGTTCGGAGAAAATTTCAAGCAATCAAATAGCAGATCTAACTTTAGAGTGTTTGAAAAAAAATGTACCTTCTGAAGTTCCTGGAATTGCCTTTTTATCTGGAGGTCAAACAGAAGAGATGGCAGCAGAAAATCTAAATAATATAAATAAAAAAAATAGTACAAATTTTATAATGACTTATTCATTTGGCAGAGCTCTTCAACAAAGTGCTTTGAAGTTTTGGTCTAAAGATACGAGTAATATAGCTGGAACACAAAAAATATTTGATCATAGAGCTAAAATGTGCACTCTTGCTGCACAAGGAAAATGGTCTATAAATCTTGAAAACCCAAAATAAAAAATTTATCTATTTAATATCACCTAATAAAATTCTTAACTCTGCCTTTTATAGAAATCTTACTTTGATATTAAAAACCAATAAAGTTAAATTTTTTCAATTAAGGGTTAAAAGAGAAAGCTACAAAAAGAAAATTCTAATAGCAAAAAAAGTTTTGAAAATTTGCCGTAAAAATAAAGTAAAATTTATAATTAATGATGACCCATATCTTGCAGCAAAAATAAATGCTGATGGTTGTCATTTAGGACAAAAAGATATGAATATTAAAAAAGCAAGAAAAATTTTAAAAAATAAGATAATAGGAGTTACATGTCACAATTCTTTAAAACTTGCAAAAGAGGCGGCTCTAAATAAGGCTAATTATATTGCAATTGGTGCTTTTTATAGCTCAACTACAAAAAAGGTAGTTCATAAAGCAACTATCACAACTTTGAAAAAGATTAAAAAGTCAATTAAAATACCTGTAGTTGCTATTGGGGGTATAAATAAAAAAAATTATAAAAATCTATTATTGAATAAAACTGATTTTTTAGCTATTTCAGGCTACGTTTGGAATAACAAAAAACTTGAACCAGACCAAGCAATTAAAATTTTAAAATGAAGATAAACGCTACAGAAATTAGAGTTGGAATGATATTAGATTATAAAAATGATCTTTGGGAAATTTTAAAAACAAATCATGTAAAACCAGGAAAAGGTGGAGCATTTGCACAAGTTGAAATGAAAAGCCTAAGTAAAAATACAAAGTTAAATGAGAGATTTAGGTCTAGCGAGAGCGTAGAGAAAGCTTCAATTGATGAGATAAAATTTAATTTTTTATATGAAGATGGAATTGATTACTACTTTATGAATCCAAATTCATTTGAACAAATTGGATTAAATAAAAATATTATTGGTGAAAAAGGTAAATTGCTTACAGAAAATTTAGAGATTTTTATAAATTTTCATAATGAAAATCCTTTGAGTATAACCCTACCTAATCAAATAACATGCAAAATTGAAACCACAGATGCTGCTATAAAAGGTCAGACAGTTTCATCATCCTATAAACCAGCAATACTAGATAATGGTATAAACATTCTAGTTCCACCATTTATCAACAGTGGAGATACTATAATAATTGACACAAGAACAATGGAATACGTGAAGAAAATATAAATGAATTCGATATCTGCAAATATGAATTTAATGATAAAAGCATGTGAAAAGGCTTCGAAAATAATAATCAGAGATTTTGGTGAAATAGAAAATTTGCAGGTATCTAGTAAAGGTCCAAGAGACTTTGTCACAAAAACTGATATTATGGTTGAAAAAATCTTGATTGAGGAATTATCTAGATCAAAAAGAAATTATTCTTTTGTTACAGAAGAGTCAGGCAAAGTGATAAATTCTAATAAAGATATATATTGGGTAATTGACCCTATAGATGGCACAATTAATTTTATGCATGGAATACCTCATTTTGCAATTTCTATAGGTCTTATGATTGAAGGTAAATTAGAGTCTGGATTAATATTTGACCCAATAAAAAATGAGATATTTTACGCTGAAAAAAATAATGGTGCCTTTTTTAATAATCAAAGAATAAGAGTTTCCAAAAGAAATAAAATAAATGAATGTTTATTTGCATCAAATAATGAAGGTGTAAAGTTTGCAACTCCAACACTTAATATGAGAAATACTGGTTGTGCAGCTTTAGATTTAGCCTATGTTGGAAGTGGAAGATTGGATGGATTTTTTCACAATAAAATAAACTTATGGGATATTGCCGCTGGAATTTTAATTGTAGATGAGGCCGGGGGTAAAGTAACTGGTTTTGATTATAAAAATATAAATAATATGGATATCATTGCAACTAACAGCAATATTTTCCAAGAAATCGAGGCAAAATTATCTAACTTTTAATTGTTTTTAAGAAAAGTTTTGCTATAAAGCCTCATTTATGAAAAAAAAAATTCACCCTGATTACCATACCATTAAAGTAGAAATGACTGATGGAACTCAGTTTGAGACTAAATCTACATGGGGCGCAGAAGGTGATGTGTTGAAACTTGAGATTGATCCTAAGTCGCATTCTGCTTGGACTGGAGGTAAACAGAAAATTTTAGATAAAGGCAGAATAAGTAAGTTTAATAAAAAATTTCAAAATTTTAGATCAGAAAAATAACCAATGAACAACGCACCGTTAATGCCAATGGCAACAGCAGTTTGGTTGGTAGAAAACACTTCTTTGACATTTAAACAAATTGCAGACTTCTGCAAAATGCATGAAGTAGAAATTCAAGGTATTGCCGATGGAGAAGTTGGAAGAGGAATTGTAGGTTATAATCCTATTATGTCAGGTCAACTTACAAGAGAAGAAATTGAATTATCATCAAATGATCATAACAGACCTTTGAAGTTAAAATCTGATGAAGTTGAAATTGAAACTGAGGAAAAAAAAATAAAAAAATATGTCCCACTATCTAAGAGACAAGACAAACCTGACTCTGCTTTATGGTTGTTAAAACAGCATCCAATTTTAAAAGACTCCCAAATTGCAAAATTAGTTGGTATTACAAAAAACTCAGTCGAAGCAATTAGAAGCAAAAGTTATTGGAATTTTAATAATCTTGTTGCAAAAGATCCAGTTGCAATGGGATTATTTTCGCAGAAAGATCTTATTAATGCATTAGAAAAAGCTCAAAGAAGAATTAATAAAGAAAAAAAAGACAAAGAAAAACTTAATGTTCAAAATAATTAATTAATATTAATAGACAAATAAATTTATAAATGCTAAGACGCATTTTTTTTGGAGGTAGTTATTAAAATAGAAGTAAAAGATAATAATGTTGAGCAAGCTTTGAGAGTTTTAAAAAGAAAACTT
>MDTA01198558.1_pt1 | contig 10438 bp, 19 predicted proteins | sample 811151 | NCBI WGS metagenome assembly MDTA01 (sample SAMN05326648, study PRJNA326480) | marine metagenome | isolation source: seawater | place: Indian Ocean: South | collected 2010 | reverse complement strand
TACTTCCACTTGCTCAGTGTCCCTAGTTGTATTCGCTTCTTCTTTTCTGTCAACCATTTTTTAGGTATCTCCTTATCTGTCCATTTAAATCCATATTTATCACACCAATCACAGTATCTAGTCTTTGATCCCTTGTTAATAACATTATATGCGTTTTGAAACAAAAAGCGAATATCTAACTCCGGATACTGCTCCTGTATTAGCAGGTGCTTTACCCTATCCTTGGCTTTGAACCACCCTTTCGCCTCAATAATAATACCATTGTTAAGAACAAAATCAGGCTTGTAGAGTCTAAACATTTGCACTGCGTATTTGATTGACATTTTTTCATATCTAATCTTTTGCTTGAGAAGGCGCAACTCTTTAGCTACGCTCTCCTCAAACTTGCTCCTAAATTGTATCTTGGGCATCAGCTAACTTAACATAGTTTATTAAGGGTGGATTGCTAGACCTTGATACCTTTGAAGGTAGAACCTGTAGGTTGTCCCAACACTTCTCTCTGTAGTTACACAAGCTACACTCTATGCCAAGTTTCATGTTACCACTAGGCTTACCATAGTATGTTTCTTCTACAGGTTCGTAGCACCTTTCAAAGGGTTCGTCCTTCTCAATGTAAGATATGGTGTCCTCTATCTTTTCGTACTCAGAGTCCATATCCACATCACTAGCACTCACATACTTAAAATTACCATTAGCTTTATTGATTACCCACCAACCACCAACAGGCACACCTTTAGCCTTGGCATACCCCACAAGCTGTGAGATATAACCAAAGCTGTCTTTCCCTTGTAACGTAGCAAAGTCCGTAAACTTATTCTCGTATGCCCAAGGGGAGGCTGATTTAACATCGTCAACCTTGCCGTTTAAAACCAGGTCGTATGTCCCTTCAACCTTCTTGTGTTTAGTCTGTAGTTCGACATGCTCACTATCCTCAAACTCAACCTTTGAAGCCCTGAGTAAGCCCTTAAACACAGCTTCAATGATATCCCCCAATATCATGTTGATAATAAAGAATGGTGAGTCAGCTAACTTAGACTCAGGAGAGTTCTTATCAAACCACAACTGACATCTCTTACGTCCGATATTAGACATGCGTAATCTGAAAGTCCTCTTCTCTCCTGAGAATTGGCGAGCCATAGCTTCCTGTACGTCCTTGGCTACGAGGTCAATAGTAGCCTTGTCCATACTAGTTTCACCTAGCATAACTTTCTGTAAAAAAGAATGTATCGCCACTTCTGCAGGATGGTTCATCTACTCGTCAATCTCAACTACGTTAGCAACTATTTCAGACTCATCGTCAGACAACTCCTCAGGTCTGCGATGCTCCTCCCATTTGCTGATTGTGATTGAGTTCATAGATTCTACCCACTCAACAAAGTTGTTCAACACCTCTTGATCGTCTGTGGTGATCTCTACTAATTCGCCTAGCTTTGCTTTAACCACACCATAGGTTGCTCCACTAGGGATACTCTTTACTTCAGACGACAAGTGTAGAAGATGTTGAATAGGAAGCCTGTTCTTCCGTTGAATCTGATTAAATATATCAGTCATAGTTTTGAAACTATCTCTGTTTTTAATCCTCATCAAGAAAGGGAACTCTTTAACCTTAACTGCTTTACCATTGGCATCCTTAGGTTTGTCAAGTGTACACAGACCAAAGATAACCTTGAACCTATCAGTTGATCTCATAAGGTCTTGTGTTTCTTGCGGCAACGAGTTGAAGTCCTTAACATAACCTGATGGTCTACCACAGTTGAACCCTCCGTAGTTGTCCTTCAAGTCACCATTCAAAGACGTTGCCATTACAGTACGCAACATCCGTCCTTCCCCCCCATCAGGCTTTTGATAGTGTTTATCGTAACGCTGAAACTGAAAGCGTTGCATAAACGGACGGATAGTGATGGTGTCACTGTAATACACAGTGTCATCAGGGAAAGTAACAGAGTACGCTCCTGCTTTGACGATGGCTACTTCCATAGCTTCACCATCAACTTGCTTTGTACCCATCACATTCTGATGAACCTGCTTAATCTCTGCTAAAGCTGATGTGCTTTTCGCAGGGACATTCGACATCCCCATTAGTTCTGCTAGATCGGCAGGGGATTTTCCTATTACTGATAATGTGTTTTCCACTGTTATATACTCCTTATATTATGTTTCGAATTTTATCAGACTACATCTTTAACGTCAAGCCAATTATCACCTATCTTTGACTCCAACAGCATCGGAACATTTACATCAATGTCATAATAGTCCTCTATTATTTTCTTCAGATTATCATTGACATCTTTTATTATACCCAATACGTCCTTCTCTTCTAGTGGGTGTACGTCCAACACAACGGAATCATGTACGGTATTTACCAACATACTCTTTAAATCTTTTTGGTCTAAACGCTTCTCTATCTCCAACAATACGATAGGAACTATATCGCCTGTGGCAAAGCCCTGTACAGGATAGTTCTTAATCATGGTAAAGTGGGTTGGAGTTCCACTTCTCCTTCTCTCTACATCAGGGAAAGCATACTGTCTACCTGATGGTATCTTTATTCTGCCAAGGTTGATAGCCTCATCACCTAACTTCTTATGCCATTTAGCTATGCCCTTGTACTTGTCCATAAAGTGTGTGTAGTATTCAGCTTCAGCTTTCGTTCTACCATACCCTGTAGCTCCATAGAGAGGGGCAAAGGTATGTGCCTTAGCTTCTTGTCTAGTCGTTGGTTGCCCTGCCTCAGAGATAATCTGAGCCGTGTAGGAGTGAACATCAAAGCCTGTAGATACTTCTTGCATTGCCACTTTGTCTTGTGACAATAATGCTGCCACCCTAAATTCTAGCTGTGCAAAGTCGGCTTCAAGTATCTTACCCTTAATACCAAACTGATCGCTGTCCCAACGAGATATAAACACCTTCTTCACAGGAAACGTACCACCTCTAGGCATGTTTTGCATGTTAGGGTTGCGTCCACTAAAACGTCCTGTCGCTGTAACATGCTGAGTTAAACTAACATGTAGCAAACCATCGTCCTTAGTATAATGTTCTATGCCATCTACAAAGGCTGACAGATAGCTTGATATGGCACTTTGTCTTTTTAAATCTGTCAAGAAAGTTTCTGCCGTTGTCATACCTTTTGCTTTAGCTATGTTGATAAGGCTTTCTAAGTTACCCTTACTAGTGGAGAAACCATTAGCACTAACCCAATCCTTTGATGGTGGGAAGAATCCTAGCCCTGCCATATGCTTTAACTTTGTTAGCTTATACCCTCTCGTGTCACACTCAGGACAACGAGTTGGTTTGGCAAAAGGTTTACCATCCTTCTTAATCTTATATACCTTACCTTTGCCGTAGCACTTCTGACATACACTAGCCTTAGTCTTAACCATCATAGAACTATTATCTTTAACAGCCTGTTTAAACTCGTCTTTGTTTTCTACATAATCAAACGCAACAGCCCACTGTTTCTTATCCTTCAGTATCCTAGAGTATATGACCTGACTGACTTGCTCAGGGGAGTTAAGATTAATAGGAGTGTCCCCCATTAGTTCTTTTACTTGTGCGTTTAGTCGTCTCTCTATCTTAATTAGTTCGTCCTCAAAGTCCCAACGCACATCCTGTAAAGCTTTCCTGTCTATATTAAACCCATTCATGTACATTCTAGTTAGTGTCTTGCATACGTTGTTGGTAATGTCTCTTACCTTAACTAACGATTGGCTTTCAGGCTTGGCATACTCATCTAGCAATCGCCAATATAAAGCCCTCGTTACAACTAAGTCTTGTGTTAAGTATTCTGACAACTCGTTAAGAGGTATCTCATCTGTTTGAAAGCCCCTGCCAAAATAGTCTTTGAGTGTGTCTGATTTCTTCATGTTAAGATCGTATCGTATTGCACAGTTTTCCAGGCTCACAGATTGTTTTTGTCCCCTCTGTAATATGTATTCACCTAGCATAGTGTCAAATATTTCTCCACTATATTTAAAACCACAAGCCCACAGCCACTGTAAGTCATACTGTAAGTTGTGTCCTATCAGGAGTGTTGTGTTGTCAAGAACTCTTTGTAATCTCTGCTGTGCATCATCATCCTCAATAGTCTTTTCATTGTGGTCAAATACAAATATAGTTTTCTCATCCTGATTAATATGGTCCATTATACCCACGAGTGTCAAAGAATTGTCAGGCTCAAATGGGTCAAGATGTAACTTGCCATCTCGTTTAGTTGTCGTGTTTTCTACATCAAGTATTATCTTCATGCTGAGTACCTTCCTGTTTCTACATCTAGTTCGACATGAACTGTGCCATGCCATCCTGTTAGTTTGTTCTTGGCTAGTCTGATGTGACGCTGTGGGTCATTACTATCCTGCCCCTCAATGTCAGGGTTCTTACTAATTAATAACATCAAATCAGCTTCTGCAGCCTTACCTGTTTTACTACCCTCAAGCATAGATTGATTAACATTTATCTTCCCTTCTGCTTCTGCTGATAGTTGTGACATCCATATGATAGCACAGTTATATTTCTTGGCGATGTTTCTTGCATGAATTGCCGCCTCCTTTAAATAGATGTCTGACCTCTCTGAACCCATGCTCGCAAACTTATCCCCCATATCAAGCACTATGATGTCAGGGTTAACACTCTTAGCTAGTTGCTCTACGTAGTCCATTCTTTTATCTGTTGCATCTTTAATAGATAGCAACTGCTTTACAGGTTCATAACGATTGAGTGCCACCTTTCTGTTCTCTAATACTTGGTCACTAGACATATTAGACTTGCAATATAGGTAGCGTAAGCCAACTCTCTTGTACGCTTCTTCATTACATAACACCACACACTTAGCCCCTTGGTCTATAAAGCCACCCTCTGATGCTATAATACTAGCGTGAAAGGAAGTCTTACCTGTGTTTGGTCTAGCCCCTACAATAACAAAGTGTCCCCCACTCAGTCCCTCCACCCTTCTAGCAAGAGATGGTATGTTAAACTTCCATTGATACTTTACATTCAAGTGGTCAACCAATGTGTCAAAGCTAATATCGTCACCTTCGAACTTAAAACTAGGAGTAAAGTCATCTTGATAACTGTCTAGTATGTTGCGTAATGGCTCAAGATTACTTTTAGTTCCGTTAACATAGTCAAAGCCAAGGTTAGCTATCTCCTCACCAACCATTTGTTGAAACAGTTTAGACAGAACTTCTTTCGCTATATCGTTATTCATTGGTTCTTCTTTTGATAACTTATTAAATAGAACCTCGTAAGATGTTTTGTTGGCTGAAGTCATCGTCCCATTGTCAGAAAAGAAAAGGGCTTGTAATTCTGTAAGGGATAAGTTTCTTTCATGCTTGCTCATCGCTTGGTCTAGTGTACCCTTAATCTTTCTAACATCTTTACTAAATAATCTGTCAGGACATCTACTACCTTTGTGTTCATCATAAAAGTCTTTCTGCATTAAGCTTCTTATTAGTGCTAACTCTATCATTTTTTATAATCCTTTTTTAAATATTTTAATGCTTGTTCTACTACTTCTACACTATCGTTAAATCTTCCTAGCCCTGTGTTACAGTTGTTACATATCCAAGCACGAAACTTATGTGTAGTATGATTATGATCTAATGCCCACACCGATCTATCAGGGAACTGTCCATTAATTGTTAACTGCTCCTCTGTTTTCTTACAAATGGGACAATAGTAATTAGGGTCAATAGGCTTTGGGTTCTCTATCATAAGTTGTTTGCGTACAGCAATCTTCTTATCTGAACAGTCTTTACATTCGGTGCGATAAGATTTGCCGCCCATCTGCAATCTGTATTCTGATATGTGTTTCTCCTCACTACACTTGGAACATATACGATAATCTCCTGATAGTGATGGCTTTTTTATATCAAAGAGTTCTAGCTGTTCATCATCCATATCAACTCACCATTTCTCTTAGTTTGCTAAAGTCGTTATCTCGTTTGTATTTTAAATCATCTTCAATCTGTAGTCCATAAACTTCTGATGGGTCACAGTAACTTTTTAATTCTTTGGTATACTCTATGGTCTTTCCTACAGCGTCAGGATCAAGAGCCACAATAACCTTGTCAAACCCATCAAGATACTCTTTGTGTTCCTTCAGTAAACTAGTTCCTAGTAAAGCCACTCCTGTTACTCCTATCAGGTTCTCTCCCACCACTGTAGCTGATACAACATCTTCAACAACAACAGCTACACTTTGACTAGGCTTGATACAATAGGAATAATATTTAGCTGTCCCACCATACTTATACCACTTTGGCTGTGCGTTATATAAAGCCCTACCTATTGCGTCAACAACTCTGCCGTTCCTGTGTATGGGAAACACAGCCCTTTGACTTTTACAATCATATAACAATTCTATATTTAAATCCCAACGTCTCTTAAACCTTTGAACATAAGCATTGTTGCCATCAGTTATAAACTCAGGCATCTCAAACTTTTTAGGCTCTACTGTTTCCTCTATGCCCTGTATTTTATTCTTTATAGTATCCACCAACATCGGAGTTAGTGTTGCTCCTTTCACATCACAACTGTTTCTGTAGCAATTATATAGTATCAATCCGTCTCTATTGGTAGCTGTAAACTTCTTTACTCCTTTACATATGGGACAATCCATAGTGATAGTTTCACCCTCTTTAACATTTAGCTCTCTGATAAAATCATTAGTAGGTTTGCTCGCCATTTTTACTCTCCTCCCTTCTATTTAAGGCATTTGCAGCCGATTTGTATGTGTGTTTAATATAAGGACGCATTGAGTTAGGGCTGTTGTGTCCTGACACAGCCATGATTTGCGTAGTGTCTACACCTGCTTCAACCATTTCTGTTATGGCTGTCCTTCTCATGTCCATCGCTGTCAAGTCTTTAGGTAATCCTGCCACCTTCTTAACCTGATTTACCTGTACACCAATGTCTATGTCGCTGTATATAGCGTAGCGTCCCCCTCTAGGATAAGGGTGTGGGGCAACATACTTTTGAAAGCCAAAGTCTTTACGCTGTTGCTCCAACATTCGATACATGTGTATGTGTATAGGTAGATGAACCTCTGCTCTTTTCTTAGACTGCTCCAAGTCAAGTCTGCGTTCTTCAAAGTTTATGTTGCTCCACTCCAAGGTTCGCATATCGCCTATCCTTTGGGCAAAGCTATAAGCCATGTGAACTATTAGCCCTATACTTCTCCACTTGTATTCCCCATAAGCTGTATCCAAGAACAAACGAACTTGATCTTCCGTCCACATAACCTTTCTTGGTTGGGTCTGCATCTTGGTAACATGCTTCATTGGGTTGTTAGGTATCAACTCTAGCTCTACTGCTGTGTTAAAGAGAACAGAACTAACTGTAGCTGTCATGTTTGCTGTCCTAATTCCACGATTTAGCCATTGTTGATACGCTTTTTTGCACTCAGACACGCCAATCTTCCCTAGAATAGTGCGTCCCATTGTAACTTTGGGGCTGAAAAACGTCTCTACAGCCCTGTTAATACAGTAATCATAGTCCCTTTGGGTTCTATTCCTGAGTGAAAGGAACTGTGGAGTTGTCCTGTAGTAGTCCACTAAGTCCTGAAAAGTTTTAATCGTCATGGCTAATACTCCATGCCATGATGACAGCTATTATATAAACTATTAGTAATGCTAAGTATCCCATCACTTCATCTCCTTCGGTTTAGGTAAAGGTAGTCTAACCTCTACTATTTTTTTTTGTCGCCACATTACTGCACGTTTTCCGTTGCCTTCAAATGCAATCGCCAGGGCATCTTTACTTATAAAACCAGGGTCTAATTCCCAAACATATCCTTCCTTCTTGTTCTCTCTAGCTTGGTGTATAAACTCTTTGTTTTGCTCAATAAAAATTAATGCTGCAAATCCTAAAAACATATCTGTCATATTATTTCTCCCATCTATAAAATATGTGTCTATCAATTCTTGTTGTTCTTGTCTTAGTTTTAGCCCATTCAGGACGCACATAGGTTGCGTGGTAGTGTGTTGCTCCTTCTGTAACATCAAGAACAATCCTCTTAGTGATAAGGATAGATGCGTGTTCTAATGCTAGTCGCCATGTTCTGCTATCAAAGTTAGGCTCGTCTTTCTTGCCATCACAGTACCATGTAAACTGACACTTCCAACGCACAGGCTTATTGGTTTTTTTGTGTGTGACAGCCTGTTTAACTACCTCACATACTGTATCAGGAAACCTAGAATCTTCTACCCTATTCAAGACCACCTGACCTACAGCCATTTGTCCTATCATAGATTGATTACCTGCTTCATGGTAGATATTAACTGCCATACACATTAGTGCTGTTTCTAGTATCATTGTTAGATAACTCCCTAAATTCTTGTATTATTTCAAAGTCCTCCTCTTTCGCATCATCAAACTCCTCATCAATGATTGGCGATGAATCTTGTCTATCTGATTCAAAAGAATAAAACAAATAACTATACTTCTTTTTCATATGTACCTCCTTTAATGTAATACTTCATAGTCAAACTCAGGATCATGCTCAACGTAACCTACTATCTTAGCATCAATAATAGTGTCGTGTTCTATGTCCCAATCACATTCCCTAGCAACTACTTCTGTGTTGGGTGCATCATGCTCCACTTTAATTATTATGTATGCCCATTTACTCATAGGATAAGCTGAACAAATGCGTTCAATCCTATAGTCATAGTTATCATCAGGGCTATAGCAAATAGTAATGCTAATCCTTCATCATCGTTATTATTCTTCATGGCAAAAGTTCCTCCAAAATTTACAGTTGTTATCTGACTTGCATACTCTTTCATGCTTGGCTGTTTCCCAACACTCCGATTGCCAAGGCGAAAAATATTTTGCTGCAAATCTGTCAGCCCAATCTTGTCCATCATTTAACCACAAGGCAAAGATGGGTAAGGGTACAAGTAGTAGGAAGACTACAAAGAAAGCTTTGCCGAATCCCTCATTATGATATGGTTTACTCATTGGTCTTCCCCTCTCTTTCCTTTTTCTAAATATTCCATAATCAGAATGATTAATTGTGTAACAGAGCAATGTTTATTATTTTTGTTTGCTCTCATTATTGTTTCCACATTTTCTATTAATTCTTCTTTAGTTCTCTTAGTCATACTCATATTCCTTTCTTTTTGTTAAGACCTTTTGGGTCATACTGTTCGTCAACAATTTCATCAGGCATAAACCTACTGCCTGTTCCATCGTCAAACCAATTATTCATAAACATTAGTGTTATCATAAATATCATTACATAACTAAACCACTTCACAAACCATATAAACAATCCGTAGGCTTGTTGTGCTTGTTCTAATGCCTGTTGCTTTACATCATCATCACTCATTCTTTTCTCCTATCCTGATTGTAAATGTTCCCCACAAATACCACACTCGTAACCATGATATCTGTGACCATCTTCAATGAACTCGTAATAGATTGCGTTGTCATCGCAACTATGTTCTTCTTGCTGTTCTTCTTCATTCATACTGTTCTCCTACCCATCTTACTATCTCTCCTGTGTTCCACTTGGCACATTCTTTTTGTGCATCTTCATAAGTATCAAACACTTTGACAGGAGACTTGTCGTCCCACATAGCTCCACACCCTTCCTTAACATACTCAGTATCCTCTTGCTCAAAGGGTGTGAACAGTATTGCCCACTTAACTTGTCTCGTAACATGTTTAAGACTATTAGAAGTGTCAAGCTCCTCCTCTAGTTTCTCTTTAAGTTTCTCCTTTAGGTCATCAGCTTTCTTTTTGTCCTCTTTATTGTTGAAGTCTCCAAAGTCTATGATGACATGCTTGTCAAACCAATCTTTGTGCTTACTCATTTTTTAGTTCCTTTCTTAAAAGTTTTGCCTGAAAAATCTCATGCTCATGCCTACGCTTGGCAACCTTTTCCCTCTTGTCGTTGATGGTCACGGTTGCCTTGCGTACAAACATAGGATTACGAGGCTTAGGTTGTTTAGTCTTTTTAGACACTAGCCATACTCCAACTTGCAGGGATGCCCCACGTTATGCGACTTCTGATGTCCTCCACAGTTGAGACACAATCCTTGCTGTTGCCCTCGTCATCACATCCAATGACAAGACTTCGGTTTACCAACATCATATCTTGATCTTTATACTTTATGTTGTACCAATGCTTGTCCTCTGCAGGGGCATACAATCCCTCATCGTCAACATAGATGCCATCCCCTCCTGTTGGTGTACGAACCACATCAAAGGCTCGTACTTTGTGTGAGTTACCAAAAGAGTTAATGAAACTTAGATGCTCATAGATAGTCTTGTAGTCTCCGTTGTAATCTAATTGCATAACTCTTTCCTCTTTTGGGTCAATCAATATAGCTTTCATCGTTAACCTCCTATTGGTTTATCTGATAGAGATATGGACTTACCAAAGTATCTCTTAGCTGTTTCAGTAGTGATGATGTACTCACCTCCATTCTTTAGG
>MDTA01212059.1_pt1 | contig 10439 bp, 16 predicted proteins | sample 811151 | NCBI WGS metagenome assembly MDTA01 (sample SAMN05326648, study PRJNA326480) | marine metagenome | isolation source: seawater | place: Indian Ocean: South | collected 2010 | reverse complement strand
CTTGGTTTAGATTCTTTTGACCTGCTTCTGTTAATTTAAGTCTGTTGGTAACGGTTTGGATTGTGTTAGCATACCTACCTAGTTGTTGAACACCAAAGGCTGTTGCCGCTAGTGCGGCTATCTTTCCAAGAGAGCCCTCTATGCCTCTCATGACACCTTTGGTTTTATCTCTTGCGACGATGTCTATTGTTTGCGTTGCCATCTAATGTCTTCCTTTGTTGTTCATTTTCCCACTGGTAGTAAGCCAACCAAGTGCGTATTTCTAGGACACTGAGCGCCATCACCTCTGTTAAACTTTTTCCTAGCCTGTCACCTATTTTACATAGAACTAGGAGTTCAGTGTCCTCTACGAGTTTTTTCCAATATCCTCCAATGTATCAATTGGCGTATTCATATCAGCACAAATCCGTATAATAACATTAGGATCCACTTCGCTCATTAAAACAATTTTATCCGCTTTAGTGAAAATAGGTTTTCCCTCTGGATCTAATGCTTTAGCAATTAAAGTTTCTACCAATGCTTCAACAGTTTTTCCTTCGCTTTGTAACTTAATAATATTTTGTTCCGTAGCAAAAGAGTAGGCAGATTTAACGTAGATATCTGATTTCCATTCAGGAACTTTGATCTTACGAAGACCTCCTGCCAGTTTGTCTTTGAAATGCCCTGTGGCATTTGTTAATACACTCATTGTTATTCCTCCTTTTACCTTATTCTATCTAAGGCGTGTTTTATAAGTGTCTCCCTAATAGCAGGCTTTGTTATACCATTAGGTGCTTGTTTAGAATGACCGTCTTCCAAAGCCACTATGTAAGGAACTCTGTTTACGATAGAGGTCTGACGTATTGATCTTTCTTTACGCCAGCCCCGTCTCGCTCGTCCCTTATCTATTGGTGTGTTGCTCCTAGAAGCCACCAACAGAGTATCAGTCATTCTATCTATGAAAGCATCTTTTTCTCTTTCAAGTTGCCTCACAGTTCTTCTTGGTCTCTTAACCGTGACCTTTAACATTACAATCCTATGATAGTGCCGTAATAGTTAAAGCGCCTGAACCTTGGAAGTTCACAGTTGCCGTTACTAGGTCATCAAATGATGCTGTTCTAGACACTGATGTTACAAGAACTGATCCAGAAAATTTCTGAGATCCAGCAGTTGAAGACGTGTAGAATTCTACAGTCATTGCTGTGTCTTGTGACGGATCAAATGCGTTAGTAGATCCAGTGTGAGTGGAATCATAGATAACTTCCATTGATCCTGTGAACTGATGTAGTCCGTTTTTGTAAGTTCTTGCCGCGTCGCCCATGGTAGTATCTTCAATCACATCTTTTGTGTGTTCTACTGTCCAGGAACGAACTTCAGCAACGGTGTTTGTATTAGCACCAGCGGAATCCACTGACGTTACTTCAACTCTACCGTTTTCTCCAGTAAATGTAGCCATAGTTTAGTTCTCCTTTTTGGCAGTTTTGAAATCATCTTCAGAAAAAGTCCAATTATCTTCATCACACTCCATATAGGAATGATCTTCGTCATCACATGATATACAAGGCTTAGAATTTAATTCTTCTTCAGTCCATGTAGTATCACCTACTGTGATATCGCCTGACTCTTTTTCTTCTTCATTAGATGTTTTTGAAGTCACTTGGGCATCAGCAGAAATTTTGTCTTTCTTACCTTTGCGTTTCTGTGACTTTTTTTCTGGCTTAGGTTGATCAGCCAATTGCCAACCTTCACCCAGAAATCTTTGTATACGGTCCTCTTCAATATACTGAAGTTCACCGTTATTATCAATCATTTTGGTATATTGTGTTACAGCCATTATGTTGCTCCTTTAGTAAAAGAATATTGAACTTCAGCAATTAATAAAAATTCGCCCAACGGTGGTGTTCTATCAACTACCTCAATAGTGCTAACACGAGTTGTTGCCGCCTGTGCCGCATTTAAGTCTCTATCTCTATTGGTGTTTAATGCTTCTTCTATTCTTTCAATTAAATCATTTCGTTTTTCGTCTACTGACTGAACGAAACCTGTTCTACCGTCTGAACGGACGAATCCTCTAATATTGATTTCAATTACTCCACGTCTTGCTCCACCCATGGCATGATCATCTCTTTGTTCATTGCCTGCTGTTACAAGTAATGCTGGAAATTGTGTCATCGCTAACTTATCAACGTCAAATGGTTCTCTAGTCACAAAGACTGGACGCGGATCTGCCATGTCCGTTAAAACTTCAACTATATTTTTAACTGCTGATTCTCTATGCGACATACACCATTACCTTTTTAGGCGTAGGTAATGCGTAGGTTCTTTCTCGTGGTCAGTAACTGTTCCAGAACTATCTGCGTCATATTCTACACCGTCTCTTAAAACAAGGTCTAATTCTCTTTCATACTCTTGTCTATAAAATTCCATTTTTCTTTCAAACAAATCTTGGTCTGGTTCAAATTTTGCCAGTTTGGGGTAGATATGATAACCTAATGCGTTGTATACACAGGCCCTTGTAAGTTGGGTTGCTGTATACAGATCGTCATCTGGTTCAATTGCGTTTGTTGCCAGTCGTGTAATGTCGTATCTGCCAACTTGATATGTAGGCCACCAACGAATGCGGAGGTCTCTGAAAACGTCTTGTTGTGCTTTTGTTATTTCTGCGTCAAAGTCAGGTATACCAAACTGTAAGATGTCTGGCTCATATTCCTGTATGTTTGAAACAGTTGCTAATGTTATTGCCATAATAGGATACTGTCCTTTATAATGCTTAGGGTCCTTCCCCAACCAATGTTTTGTTTATAAAGTATTTAGCGATATTAGGGAAATAGGTGGTGTTTTCAAGAGAATAGGGCGAATTGCTCCGCCCTACTCAATGTTATGCTATTATTAAGGAATAACACAGTTATTTATTATAACTGAGCGTCCCCTACGATTCCAACGCCGTAGCCGTCAAAGATTTCAGATACACCGTAAGCCATAGATCCAACAATTTCTGTTGATCTTAAACTTGCGTCTCTTTGCTCTTCAACTCTCATTCCTCTCTTGACCATGTAGCCAAGTGCGTCTTGAGACATTGCCGCGCCAATGAAAGTTCCTGCTGAGTCACCGCCTGTTACGACAGTTGATTCAAAGATGTCCATACCAGCGATTCTACCTACGAAACCTTCTCTTAAAGCCTCGTTAGCAAGATCGTGATTGTTCATTGGAGTGTTTCCATTACCAGCAAGTAATTTTTTAATTTGAAATGCTTGGAATGGGTGTAACACACAAACGTATGGTCCTGGTGCGTTGTTATTTCTTAAAGTTGCCGCCGCTTTGAACAAGTCGTCAACAGTTAATTCAGCCTTGTCATCTCCTACTTGAGATGAGAAACCAGAAAATAAAGCCGCTAGTTCTTGGTCAACTTTTTTAGCCATTGCGTCACCAATTTGACGTCCAATAGCCGCCGCTACGTCTTCACTTGCTGACTCTTTAGCCAAGTCAGTTAAGTTTACTAGAACACCACGTTCAGCCGCTGTAATAGTTTTTGAAGTAGTGTTAAATGATGTAGCACTTGAAATATCAGTTCCGTCAGTTAATTCTGCGGCACTGATTGCTGGATAGATTGGCACCTGTGCTGTTAGGCCTGGTGTGCCAGTCATGTCGTAGTTTCTGATAAGAGGTCTAATTACAGTCTGTTCAGATAGTGTAAAAAGAGCCGCTTGAACTACATTTGCGTATAACTCTGAAGTCATACTTGCTGTTGTATTAGCCATGTTAGTTCTCCTTATGTGTTTTCAACAGTTTAAACACGGATCCCTTTTGATGCCATTATTTGTTTATAACGAGCACGATGTTCAGGATTTTCCATGTTAAGTTTTGATACATCGTTATCTACCAAAGCATCTTGCTTACCTATACCTTGTCCTGTTCCAGTTCCGCTTGGTCCTGCTTGAACAAAGTGTGGGTTTGCTGTGAGAAACTCTTTTACCAGTTGCGATACTCCAATTGGTTCACCCTTATCGTTGTATCTTACCTGTCCGTTATTATCTACAACATCAACGCCACCTGCTTCATTTAGTTTCAAGTTGCTTTTAATCAACTGTGTAACTTGTTGAGGATTAACTGCCTTTTGAGCAGTAGCCTCAGATAAAACAGATCCGTCTACCTTGATAGAAGTAAGTTCACTTTCATATTGTTGGATCTTGCTGTTAAACTTGTCAGCCTGTTCCTTCAATACTTTTTCAAACTCTCCACGCTTCTCCAACTCTTTCTGGCGTTGCGTGTCTTTTTCTTCCACCAACTGATGGTATAGATCTAAATCTACGTTTGAATACTTTTTCTCAAACTTAGATCTTTCTCTTGCCACTCTTTCTGACACAATACGATTTACATCTTCTTGTGACAAAGTGTCTTGTTTCTCAGATACTTGTGTATCAGCCTGTTTTTCACCTTCTGGTTGAGCAACAGTTTGCTCAGTCTCTTTTACCGCTGTATTTTCTGCGTCCATAATTTACCTCTTTCTAATTTGGTTGAGTTCTACCACCTGCCCTCTTATAGCAGTATGTAAAGTTATTTATACTATATTAGCATAAAACCGTCATTTAACGGCGTTTGCCACGAGACATAGAACTTTTTTTCTTTTTCTTCTTACCGCCTCTTGACTTTTTACCACCTCTTGATGCCATGATTGGTTCTCCTATAGTTTTTAGTTTAAAACGTCTTGGTCCAGGTCTATTACCCAATGTAAGTGCTCCTAGACTTGCCGCTGTTGTTACTGTCATTTCTTTAGTAACTTTCGTGCCCAGGATAATCCTGCCGCACCACCCCAGCCTAAGTATGCCTGTGTGCCTGGTGTGTTCTTGCCTGGTTTATAATAGGACTTTGCCCTGCTTAAAAAACTAAAAGTCCTCTTTACGGTTGCCATTGAAACATTTTGCCCTTTAGCAAATTGATTTGCTCTTTGTAAACCAACAGGAGTCATACCTTTACGACTTGCTGGTGCTTTACTTCTTAAGTCCAATGCCCTCTTGGCATTCTTCATCATTTGTCTATTAGGCTTAGGCATTATCTTCTCTTGTTTTTTCTTACCCTGCTTTGTAAGTCTAGATCATGTTTCCTTGACCCACGCATAAAACTATTTACTCTGGCCATTGCCCATTGTGCCATACCAACACCAGGACGTGAACCAGCAGTTAGAAAAGCACCTTGGCCTCTTCTATAAACTTGTTCTAATATGTTTGTGGTTACACCGCGTTTTGTAGCGGCTTTCTTGGATAGTGTGTTTCTTACACTAACGCTTAGACTTTTTCTTCTTTTTGCCAATGTTCACCCTCCTGTCAATTAGGCTTTGCGGTATTCTTTTACCTGCTTTTGCCAAACTGCTTATTTGTTTCTGAAGACGTGCTACGGCGCTTCTACGTGCGCCTGTGAGCCCACTTAGATACTTTTTAGGCATACCTGTTTTCTTATCTTTTGGAACTCTTCTTGCCATTAGTATACCAACTCCTTTTTCCTTTCTAGTATTTCTTTACGCCTTGTTTTACACAATTGATAAAGTTCTAGTAGGTTAAGCCTAGCCCTCACGCCTGCCGCTTTTGAATTCTTTGTTTCAAACTTTGTGATGTTGATGTTGTAATCGCTCAACACCTGTCTTAATTTTTTTTCTGTTGGAATCTCGTTTACAAAATCCCTATCAGGAACAAACTGGCCCATTACTCACCTCTTGTAAAAAGTTCTGCTAGTTCTGGATGTAGTTGTTTTATTTCTTCGTCAGTGTATCCGCCTGTAACCATTTCTCTTAAATGTGTAACCATATCATTTACGTTTGTTACTGGTGGATGTTCCATCATGTTCTTTTGAACAGGTGTTTGATTGTTTGGTAAATCTTCGTAGAAACCTTCTGTAATAGTTTCATAGATTTTTTTATCAAGTTCTTCATTTATCCTTACGTCTCCTATGTTGGCTTCTTTTGCCATTTTTAACATGGCTACGTCATTTGCCTTGTCTTGTATTGAGAATGATCTTGGATAAAATATTTCACCATCAAAACTTGTTCCTTGATACATCGCCCAACAACGCCATATCTTTTCTTCAGCGTGTTCTAGATTCATGGCAAAGTCTGCCAATTTGCTGTTTAACATTTGAAACTCTGTTTGTAATCCTATGCCTGAAAGTCTACGACTTTCAATACTTCTAATACCACCTAGTGATGCCATTCTGTCAATGCCATCAATTTTTTGTCTGATAGCATTTAACACTGAATCAATTGAAGCACCATTTGGTTGTAATAGATATGGTTTTAAATTAGGCTCTAGGTTTTGTGGCATTTGTATAATAGCACCTGCTCCAGCACTTGCTTCTGTGTCTGCTGTTTTTACAAGTGATGGATGGTTAGTAAGTCTAATAATTTGTTCAACTTCACTGCCCATTTCATACAGTTCTCTTTGGATGTCTGCTATATCGCCTATTGCTGAAACACCTACACCTCTTATTGGACTTCTTTGTGCGTATACAGGAACAGCAGGTATTCTTCCTAACATATTAGGAGTAGTGCTTACCAAGCCGCCTGATTTTTCTTGTCCATCTACAAGGTATACGTTTACTTCTTCTGGTGTATATTCTCTAATGTATTGTTTGTTCTCAACTATTTCTTCTTTTACTTTTAGATATGATAGTGTATACAATCCATTTGCTTGTCTTGAATATTCCCAATCTAAAACATTGTCTGGTGTAAACATAGAAACATAAGGACGTATATCCTGTTCTAGTTCTTCTGCTCTTGTGCCAACCTGTATGCTTGGCTTGTCAATGATTACCCAAACATTACCATATACCATGCTTAAGGCACTCATCTCTCTAATGAAACTATCAAAACTTCTTCCGTCTAGGTCAGCATCTTTCATAAATGCGTTTATGCCTGGCGCATTTTCCAAGTTGCCCAAATCTCTTTTTACGTCTTTTCTAAACAAGAATGAGTTGTATATTCCAACAATGCTTTTTACATGATTGTCTAGGCCTATTTGTCTTAATCTTTTTTCGTAATCATCTCTTGATTCGTAATGATATGGTTCTAAGTATCTGCCTAAGAAATACTCATAACCACCTGTGTATGAATCACCTAAGAACTGCCAGCGGTTGAGATAATGTTTGTAGGCATCATGCGCCTCAACAATATAATCAACGGCATAACGCTTATCACCCTTAATGACTCTGTCTCTAATAGATGGCATTATCTCCAACTCCTTGTATTGTTATTTGATCCTGAAAATGTCCATCTCTGCGGTGTTGATGCTTCATAGTCAGTGCGGATTGGATATAGGTAGTCTACAAGATAACCTACTGCGTCTGCCATATGATCCAAATCTCCATCCTTGTCAATAACGGATGTTCCTGGTTTATATACTATACGTTCTAAAGAACTTATAATTTGTTTACACTTAGGATCAACAAATAAACTTGGTGTTCCTTTTGTGTTTAGTAATTTTGCGTTCACGGCGTTTACTCTGTCTCTTACAGGAGTATGGTTATTTCTATATAGAACGCGAAAACCTGCGTTTTGTAAAATTGATATATCTGTTCTTCCACCTGCTGATGTTTTTCTTTGTCTGCCAGCAGGATCAGGATACATTATAATTCTTGATTTAGGATAGCGTCTTTTTATTTCATCTGCTACTTCATCAGTGTTGGAACCATTCATTACTATTTCGTCTATGAAATGTATTGTATTCCCTTCTATAACACTAATTGAACAAGACATAGGATCAATGTTAAAGTCAATGCCACAATGTAATTCATGTAGTGAATATTCATTTGCTTTCTTTACGGTATAGTCTCTATTGAAGTTGTAATATACAACGCCTGAGTATGTGTTAAATGTTGCGAGATATTCTTGTTCAAATGTTTTTAAATCCATATCTCTTTTTGCCTGTTCTATTTCATCTTCAGGAACTTGTCCACCTTCAATTGTTGTAAATGTGTGTGCCGCCCAATCATTTGTGTCTTGTGCCATTGTATACATTTCATGACTGAAACTACCAACACCTCTTGGTGTGCCAATGAACAATGCTCTACCACCTTTGTCAGATAGTGTAGGTCTTAAAACTTCTGTCCATGTTCTTTTGTCTATGTCTTGAAACTCGTCCATTACAATAAAGTCTAATCCAACACCTCTTAAACTGTCTGGATTATCTGCGCCTTTTAAATATATTGTGCTACCATTTTTTAATCTTAGTTTTAATTCTGCTTCATTGCTTTGATCAATCCAACGTAGTTCTTTTAGTTTGCTTTTTAGTTGATCCCAAACAATGTTCTTTGCCATTCTATAACTTGGAGCAACATATTGAACTTGGCTGTGTGGTGTAGATGCGGCCCTTGCCAACTCACGCATACTAACGTGGGTCTTACCAAAACGTCTACCGCATACTGAAACAACAAAGCGGTTTTCTTTGGCGCTATCACATATTTGTTTTTGTGCTTGGCTCAATGGCATATCAATCTTCCCATGGTAGCGGTGTAGTGTTCTGCGTATCTTCTGGTGCGTCTTTCATGCCCAAATATTGTTTACTTAAAAATATTTGTATACGGGTATCACCATTCATAGCCTTTTCCCACATCGCCCTTCTTAGGCTTTGTTTACCTGTTTCCTTGCCTTTATCTAAAAGGCTTTTAAATCTTTTTCTTAATGTTGTTACAGTTGTTCCAACTACTTCTGCTATCTCTTGGTCAGAACACTGGATACAGGCCAATCTATAAACGAGATCTCTATCTATAGTTTTGTATCTTTTGTTTGTTTGTTTTTCTTCACTCATTACGCCTGTCTCTCTACGACTTTGATTCTAAAATTACGACTGTCTTTAAGTCCTTGGTTTGTTGTAATTTTATATTCTACATTATAAATGTTGCCTGCTGTGCCGCCTGAGATTCTTGCTGTTACGATATAAGATGTGTTTGTTGATGAGTCTATTGTTAATGCCGCTGAGTCGCCTGAAATTGTTTCTGCTGTGACCGTGATTGCTGAAATAGTATTGCTACTTGGCATCCAGTTGGTCCAGTCTAATGAATAGTCCAATACTGCGAATGGATCTTTTTCAATGAATACTCCAACCCTGTCTTGTTGAAATCCTGTTATAGTATGTGCCATTAACTTTCTCTCCTATCTAGCGGATTTCCAATAACTTCTGTAAGTTTATGGGGTTGGACAACCAGTTGTCTTGTTTCGCTATCAATAGCATAGTTTCTAGTTTCTTCTTGTATACTATTTACACGATTTTCACGATTTACACTAAATTTGCGAGATTCTGGCTGTATAACGAGTGTTCTTGACTCAGAATCTATGTGATAAACCCTAAATGGATCTATTATGTAAATTGTTAAGGCACTTAATACGGTATTGAATGCTGTAAATGTTTCATCCATGCCACGTATAATACCGCCTGTTGCTGATAAGTTGGCTGTTACGTTTGCCGCAATTGGTGTTGATGTTCTAGTTCCAGATCCTGCTGAAACCAATTGATTTGTTGCTGTTAATGTTGCGTTGCCTTGTATTGTTGTTCTAGCATCCATGCTAGATGTAGATGTTAATGTAGCCTCGCCTCTTGTTAATACTATTGCTGTTGCTGATAGTGCCGCTTGGCTTGCCTTTAATACTATACCACCAACAGTTCTTTCACCAACTACTAATAAAGCAGGTTGAACTGTTATTGAACTAGAAGTGTTTCTTATTCTATTAACACTTGAAGCCAACGCACCAGCAGAAGCCTTAAGAACTATACCCTGTCTAGTCCTTACGCCCTCTACTACTACTGATGCTTGACTTAAGATACTAGACACACCTTGTCTAGTTCTTACTCCGTTCGCGACTACGGAGAAGTTTGAAGAAGCAGAACTTGTGCCTCTAATTGTGTTAGCAGTTGTAATTGATGCTGTAAATGTTGCTTGGACGTCTCTAGCGACACCTGTTTTACGTCTAACTCCATCTACAACAAAACCTTTCCAACGTTCTTGCGTAGGATTTTGCCATGTATTCATGTTTTGCCATGAAGTGCCTCCTACGTTTGCTAATAGTGATGCTGAACTGTTTCTTATTCTTTTGGCATCAACACTCATTGTTGCTGTTGCTGATAAGTTGGCTGTTGCTTCTCTTATACGAACAGCATTTGATGTAACAACAAATTGTGCTGACGCTACCCTTGTTTGTCCTTCAACTTGAATTGATAGATCAGGATGTAGGAATCCTCCAGGTATCTTACCTTCACGTATTCTTACGCCGTTTGTTGTTTGTGTTGCTGTTGATGTTAATGATATAGGCCTGGTTATATCAGTGGCACTTCCTGCGTCCACTGACATCGTGGCTGTAGATGTTATATTTGCCTGTCCAAGTTTTACGCCTGATACATATCCAGACGCAACGTAGCCGTCTGAATCTGTGCCTACATAACCTGTGGCAATATAATCATCAGCAATATAACTAGGATCAT